>Ga0255047_10002222_pt1 | contig 13016 bp, 12 predicted proteins | sample JV7_2_1_MG_FD_183640 | JGI IMG/M metagenome (GOLD analysis project Ga0255047, IMG submission 183640) | Seawater microbial communities from Jervis Inlet, British Columbia, Canada - JV7_2_1 | ecosystem: Environmental > Aquatic > Marine > Inlet | place: Canada: British Columbia | collected 2016-10-06
TAGTTTCGGCCATTTGTGATGCCACACGATCACCAAATTCTGCTACATATCCAGAATCAAGTGCATTGGCACGTTGTTTCAGTTGTTGGGATTCTGACTGAACTCCTTGTGCATATTGCACTGCAGCTTGTTCACGTCTTTCAGATTCTCTTAATCTTTTTGTTAACTTGTCTATTCTTGATTGAACCTTATTTCCATAATCATCCATTTCTTCTGAAGAGGCTGTACCATCAGTTTTTACAACTGTTTCAACAACGGGGGTGTCTTCTTCAGGATTAATTGTCTTTTTAGTTTCTGCAATCTCTACTTCAACTTCCGAACCAGAATCTGGTAAATCTACCATTTTTTCTTCTGCTTCAGATTGCGTCTGTATATTTGTTTCTGCAGGCATATTTTACTCCTGTTTATTTATATTGCAAGATATCCTCTGGGTCTTTTACCACAGCAATTATCTCGTCATCATTAAGTATTCTCACTTCACCACCCTCTATTCCAAAACGGGATCCGGCGTAACGACCAAATATAATCCAGTCATTTTTTTTACACCAAGGTCCATTTGAAAATCTTTTCTCATCTTTATAAGCATCTGGGCCAATCTTTAATACTAAACCTGTTACAGTTGAATACCCACGCTCTTCCATTGTTTCTTCAGTTAATAATATGCCACCTTTAGTTTTACCCTGCCCTCTAAAGGGTAATACAAGTATACGCCAACCAGTAGGTTCTGGTAAACGTTCTAAAACTTTATCAGTTGGTAAATGCTTTATATCAGCTGTGGCATCTTCCTGTAGTTTTTTAAGAAAACGGTTTTCTTTTTCTTCCGCTATTTTATTATTTTCATCAGCCTCAATCGAAAGGTCTTTTTCTTCTAGTGCGAATCTTCGTTTAGCTAGTTTAACCATTATCATCCTCTTCTTTCTGCAGGTCTTGTGTTTCCTGTTCGATTATTGTGTAAGCTTTGTGTTCGCCTACAGCTTTCATATATTCCTCAAAGCTTGGTAAACCCATTGCAATTACGTCCTTTAACTCTTGTTTGCGCGCCCTTATCTTTTTCAAGACGAGGTAAATCGCGGTTTCGTCTTTCATTAAAATTTTTATATATTAATTTATAAAAAACGCAATTATTTTTTAACTAAACTGCCACCAAAATACAATCCAATGATTGATGCCATTAGGTGTGTATCCATTGGTGTAATGACTACACCTGCAAATTGACGATCCACAAGCATTTCTTTTTGTTCAATTAAAAATAAAAATCCTCTACTAAATTCTGTCCATGTTAAAAATACTGATGTATCAAAAAACACTGGTACTATTTTAGGCCATACAATAATAAAGAATACTGCTGTTAATGCAATTACTCTTCTTGTAAATTGAAATCCTTTGTTCTCGTATCTCCTCGCTTTGTCAATAGCTTCCATTTGAAACTTTCCGCGTGCAAGAAGCATTTTTTGCTCTTCCTGTTTTGCCTTGATGCTCTGTCCCCAGATGGTCATTACTCCACCTAGTACACTTGATCCTAGCATTGTTATCATTTCTACTGGTAATCCAAACATATTATAACCTCAATAAACTAACTATACCACCACGTGCAAATTTTCTTCCACCTGATAAGTAAGCTTGATTAACTCTTTCTTGTAAATCTCCTGCTCCAGGAAAACCTCTTTGGTATACTTGTGATCCTGAACCATAGTTAATACCACGACCAGAATCACCGCCGCCGCCGCCACCGCCGCCACCGCCGTAACCACCGCCGCCACCGCCGCCTCCTCCTCCGCTAGAAGGATTGACAAAATTCAGTTCATCTATTCCCTTTTGTCCTTCAGGAATACCCATAAGATTTCCTGCTCCTCCTTGGTATCCAGTATACATACTAGATATATCAAAATCTAATAATGCTTCTTTAGCTGCAGCTGAATTCATTTCATTAGGGTTATTTATATCTACTCCTGAAGCAGTTAAAAACTCTTCTTTACTCATTTGAGGTAAACTTGGGTAAAAATTATTCATTACATCTTGAACAATATTATTTTTAATATCAGCTGTTAACCCTATAGTACGACCATGTTTATCTTTAATTTGTCCCTTAGTATATGATTCTGTTCTCCTGTTAATCGCGTTTTGAATAGTATCTTGAACCAATTTACTTGATCCAGTGCTTGCAGAGTTGGCTCCAAACCAACTTCCAAATCCAGTTTGCATGTCTGGTGTTGAAGTAGGAACTACTGCCTGATTATGTTGTTGACGATTTTTTAGCATTCTATCTAAGTCGTTAGAAATTTGATTGCTACTATCTTGACCGCCTGAATTATTTCCAGTATTCCTATGCCCCATGTTCCTATCTCTATTATTAGTAGGGCTGGAATAAACTGATCTATTTAAAGTATTATCCTCATTATAACCTGGTCTAGCCATTACCTACCTCTTGGACCAAACATTTGGAATTCTTCTTCCTCCACTTCTTCCGGCCTCATTCTTTCTAAGAGCTGATCTAATCTATAACTGTCTTGTCTATCTCTGTTACTTTGACCATAATCAAAATCTCTATTCATGATATCAAAATTATAGGGTTGATTTTCTGAGCCAGGGATTGGTAATTCACCCCTACCTTGTTGTAATATTTTTACAAAATCACTATTATATCCTGGATATGGAATTAACCCACGGTTAATTCCTCTTCCTGAAATATCCATCATGTTGGGTCTACCAGAAAGGCCATCCGATGGTGTATCTATATCTAGTATTGGGCTTATAGGGCTTTGATAGTGTTGGTCCATAATTCCTTGTTCTCTTGCTAAGTCATCAAATGGTTCAGGAATGTTCATCTCTTCATCAGTTATTGAATCTTTTCTTCCCATTAAATAATCTATCTCTGCTTGATTTAAATCATTGTAAGCTTTGTTTTTACTCATGTCCGTGTTAATCGGTTTATCTTGTGGGTAAATTACAGGTCCTGCAATATCTGCCATATTAGGTCTGAACGTTTCTTGAGCATAATTTTCTAAAACTTCTCCATTTCTATCTTCTTCCGATAATCCTCCTAAAATTCCTTCGCCCATACCCATGGCTTCTTTAAATCTATCCATGTCAAATCTAGGTTGGCCTTCGCCAAATAAATCTTGTGAGTAAGAAGGAAGTCCTTCTCTGTTTAAATATTCTCCTTCTGGATCAATTTGACTTAATCCGTAATTAATTCTTGCTGTAAGATCCGCATTTCTTCTATATGAATTTGCCGCATCTAAATATTCTTGTTTCTGTCTGGGATCATCTGTATATCCGGCGAGCTTCATAAACTTATCCACCTTTTCTTGTGAACCAGGAGACATTACAGATTTTCTAACCTTCTCTGGAATTTTACCATGTAACCAATTGCCACCAAAATAATCTCTATTTTGTTTGCTCATTTCCCAATTACGGGCAACGTGGTCAATAGCCATCATACTAGGAAGCTTACCAAAAATATCTCGGCCATAATCTACACCTTTTTGTATAGTATTTGTAATTGGATTATTCCCTACAATACTATTTACATCTTTTGCCATTTGACCTGTATTACTGCCAAAATCTCTAACTCCTTGAACAAATCTATTTGATTCTCTACGTTGATTTCTTTTTGTTGGAGAATAGCTCGCGGATTGACCACGAGCTATTTCTCTTGCATTAGCTGCCTCTTCGTATCTCGAAACCATTTAGATTCCTACTACTGATTTTAAAATTACAATTACAACTAGGGCAACGATACCGGCTTTAATCCAGTCTTTCATTCCCCAGTCCGACCACTCTTTCAAGTGAGCCCATAAATCTTTTAGTAACTTCATATTACCTCCTATTTGCTTTTTTTAAGGCCACCCTTACGATAACCTTTTACTTTTCCACCTTTCTTCATCGTTAATTTTTGTCCTGTAGATCGTGCATGCTTTTGTGCTTGCGCGTGACCTGCAGAAGTATATGGAAATTTTTTAGTTCCTACTTTTGGCATTTTCTCTCCTAGTGTAATGTTGGTTTTTCAACCGGTTTAAACATTCGTATAACTTCTTCTTGAAAATTAAAACTCTCAGCTACCGCTATAAACATTTGTTGTGTTTGTGAGGGTCCTAACGCTCTTTCATACATATTTCTTGTAACAGCCATTAAAGCACCACATACCTGTAAGTAATCTTTTTCCGATCTTATTTCACTAAGCGCTAATTCTTCTACTTTTTGCATCACAGTGCTAAGTTTTTCCATTAGTTTTTCTGGATCCGTTACCATTACTCCTCGCTCTTGAAACCCTTTCGGCTGTTTGATTTTTCATAGCATCCCTTGTGTTCGCCATGTTTTCTTTAAGAAGTGCCATTGCCTCTGTTGAATCTTCTTTATTAACATCTGCAGAAACTTTCATCAAGTTAATACTTGTATCGGCTTCTAGCTTATCTCTTTCAAGATCCATCTTTTCACCTTCTACCATCATATCTTTTTGTAGTTGCATCTGCGTTTGCATTGCTTTTAGATCAATTTCTTGTTGTTTAAGTTTAACAAGTGGATCTTGTGCTTCTCTGCTTATTCTAGCTTCTTCATCAGCAGCTAATTGTTTAATCATTTGTGCTTCCATTTTTGCTTGTTCGGATGCTTGTTGATTTACCAATTGATCTTGTTGCTGTTGTAATTGCTGCGTCGCTTGAGGATTTTGTTGTGCCTGTTGCATTGCTTGTTGTAACTGTTCAAATTGGGGTTTAAATTTTTCTTGCACTTTTTCCCCTGCAACTAAAGCGATATGCTCACACACGTGTGCTTGTAGCATTGCGTATAATTGAGGATTAATTTGAACCATACGCGTAAACATAAATTCAGCATGCGCCTCCATATGTGCCATATGATCTTGCATTGGGAATGATTTAGGTTTTTGTCCACTCATGGCTCCAGCATTTTCCATTGAGGGGCTCATAGGTTCTGGCATTTCTGCATCTGGTTTTAATATTGCTTCAACATTATCAACTCCCATTGCATCATACATTCTTCTATAGGCTTCACGTAAATTATGTAATTGAGGATTAGATTGAGCTAATTGTAGTTGTTGTTGTGCTAATGTTACACGTTGTGCCATTGAGAATATATTAGGATCAGATACAGGAATAACATCTACTCTATCATCAAAATCCGTTTGTTTAATCATTTGGCTTCCACCAACAACCATGTAAGGATATTGTGGTGGAAGATAAATTTGGAATACTTTTGCAAGTAATTTAAATTCCATTTTCTGTGCGTAGTGTAATCTTTTATGTATTGCACTCATCACTTTTGTTCCACGCTCTATTAACGCTAGCGTAGTTCCAACAGGATTTTGTTCATTACCTTCACCCATTTTCATATCGGCTATTGCAGCAAAAGATTTTCCTGCATCAACAGCATAACCTAATAGTTGAAATAATACGCCTGATGGTTCTTTGTATGGAAGCATCATTAGTGATTCTTTTATTGATTGTCCTGTTACATCTACATCACGAAACTCACCTGGTTGTAGGGGTTCGTCATGGTCACGTATACGCATACCACGTGCCTTAAAACCTGCTGGTAAGTTAGCAAGAGTACCTGCATCAATTAATTGTCGCAAAGCACTTGTTGCAGTTCTTGATAACCCACCAAGCATGTGTATTAGACCGAAGCCGTAAAAGCCTAGGCCTGGGAGGAACTTGTAGTGTACAAAGTAGCGATTCTTCATAAAGTTTGGATCACCTTCTTTATAGTTTCTTTTTATTGATAAAATCTCTTGTGAGTATTGATCAATGGAAACAATGTAAGGAAGTTTAACACCAGTTTCATCTTCAAAACCTGGTACGTCTGCATTAATATGCATCTCTAATATTATGTGTTCTTCATCGCCGGATGCATAATTTTTCTCTGACCCATGTAGTTCATCTACTTTATCTACAATATCATTTGATTCAACTTCGCCAGTTGCTAATTCTATATCACGGTAAAATCCTTGTAATTGTTGTTTACGAACATCATTGCCACTAGTTTTAATAATATGTGTTACACGATCAGCACTTTCTAGGTCTGTTGCCATGTAATTAATAACAAGATCTTCACCCGCAACAAATTTAGAACACGCACGTTTCATTAATCCGTCATAATAAACTTTTTTAAAGGCAGAGCCACATAGTGGTAGATAGAATAATAATTGATCCATATCGGGATCATATTCCTGCATTACCTCTGTTATTTGGTAATTCATAAATTCTTGGACACGTTTCGCCTGATCTTCTACTTCAGGTGAGGGTAGTCCTACAACTTGAGTCCGTACGGGGCCGCTTGGGGGGAGAAGTTCCTTATACGCTTGGGCTTGAAACTGTGTTACAGATTCAGCTAATAAGGGGTGTACGACCCCGGACGCTCCTTCGAATGGTTGTGTGCGGTTTTCATATTTGAAACCCAGCATATCAAGGCCTTTGACATAGGTATCTTCCCAGTCTTTCCTTGAATCACGATCCGATTCGAATTCTGCTAGTAGATCACTCGCGAATCTACTTAATTCATTTTCCTCTATATATTCTGCTAAATTAGCGTCATGTGGTACTTGTGATAAATCAATTGGAGCATCTGGATCTGTGTTAATTTCTGCACCACCATCTTCTAGTAATTCTACATCCGGTTCAAAATTAACATTAACTTGATCTAATTGTATTTCTTCACCAGTTGGTTCTATATCTAATGCACCTGTTAGTGCTTCTAGTGCTTTATCTATGTTATTTTTATCTTCAGCCATTTACAGCTATTCCCCCTCTTTGATATGCCGGTAAACCGCGTGCAATTTTTGCTGCAGCTTCTGGATTATCTTTCAATAAAATCATTGGAATCTCCCATCCCCTATTTTGATCATCTATTATAGATGTTTTTAAATATTTTGCACCACTTTTTTTCGCTGCTTTTTTCATGGCTCCTTCTGCCATTGGTCCGTATGCGGCGATATTTCCACCGAAGTCTCTACTTCCTGGTCTTAAATTTCTATTCTTAATAGCGCTACTAGATATAGATATACCATCATATCCACCTTCTTGCGCTGCACGTAATGCATATTTCATAACAAATTCATTGTAATCTTCTGTTTTAGCGTACGGTCCTTGAGGCATACCACTATGATCGCCTTCTTGCGCTTTAGCTCGTTTATCCGCAATAATTTTTCTTATCTTAGCACGTTCACGGTTTAATCTTGCAATTCTAGTTGCCATTTGTGGTGTTTGAGGCTGTGCTAATAATTCTTCTATTTTAGACTGGATGAGTAGCATCTGTTGTTCATTAACATTATCTACTTCTTTTACTACATCACCACGCGGTGCATATTTACTTTGCTTTATCATATCTCGGTAATCTTCTTTTTTCTAGTACCCATTTTTTCGTATGCTTGCTCTGGAGTCACACCTTGCCTTTCAAATTCCGCATTTTGTTTTTTAAGAGCTCTTTGCTGCATATTAATTTTTTGGTGCATATCTGATTGTACTTCTTCTATGTGTAATAATCTTCTTCCAAACTCATCTGTTCTATCGGATGTACGCATGTGTACAAATCCACCCATTCTATCACTTTCATCTAAATTAAAATCATGTGCGTATTTATATTCTGGTTCTATTGCACGCGGTGATCCTGCAGGTTGTTTATAACTAAATAAAAACTCACGGTAATTTTCACCACCACCTAGTGTTTGTGTACCTTCGTGTGCTGGATTTCTCTTGTATTTTCTAAAACCAGCGGCTCTTGTGCCAGCAACTTGCTGCATACTTTGAAGTGGTGCTTTTAATTCAAAAGGAAATTTTTGTGGAAATCCTTCTGTCATAACATTCTTAATACCAAAGTTTGTCTCCACTAAATCATCTACCTTTTTAATGGCACCTTGTATCTCATCTACTTTTCCGCCTTCCATTGCCTTATTAAATGAATCTAAATTGTTTTTAAGTCCTCCTAGTGTATTCCTAACTGGTCCTGGTCTAAATCCTTGTAAATCTATTTTTTGTAATTTTCTTTCTAGAGATCTTAAATCTTTTGTGCCGTGTTCCCCTAGTACGGTTACATCGAGTTGTGGTGCTAATGTATTATCAAAGTCTTTTACTAGTTGTTCTTTAGCCATTGGTTTTTTAGAATTTCTCGATAAGAATGTTGATAGTGATGTATCGTTTAATTCCATATCCTTAATAGGATTAAAATTTCTCGTAGGACGTTTTAAATAGTCCAGCCACTGTTGTCCTGTCATTGTTTCCATAGGTGAGTCTATAATTTTCTCACGTGATGCCCAAAACATTGCACCTGGTTGTTCCGGCGGTATTTCTTTACCCACCATGCCAAGATCCACTTCCGGTGCACCTTTACTCACACCTTCTGCTGTCTTAGGTGGACGTGCACCAAATATTTTAAAGGTTGATGCATCTTGTGTTCTTAATTCTGAAAGAGCTTTTAAGGAAGCTTGTGCTTCGCTAAGAGTTTTATACTCCATATCTATTGTTCTTACACCACTTTCATCTGCTATTATATAAGGTCCTTTTGGTGGTGTGTACAGATCAGTCCTAACTCTAGCTAAATCTGGACCTGCTATTCTAGGTTTAAAGTTTGTTAGTTTGCCTAGTACCTTTGGTGCGAATTTTTTGACTAGTCCACCTCCGACGAAGCTTTGGGGATTAGCACGGATCATTGCCACTGCATCGTCGACGCTGAATTTTTCTGCCATGCCACCTTTATTCATGCCACTTTGATTATAAAAACCCATTACTTTATTATAGTAATCTTTATCTTTTTGATCACCATATCTTGTTATTGCTTCATAAAGAGCATCTTGACCATGAACCTTTGAATCTGGGTTTGCTTTAAATTCGTTATACATTCCTTTTAAAAAATCTGTAGCATACTGCCTTTGTAATGCCTCATCCTTCCATGTGTTCTCAAAGTCTTTCCATCTTTTTACACCAAACCCTGTGCCTGCTAATCTATCATGTTGATAGTTAGAGTTATCATCACGTTGCATTGGTAACCCACCTTCAAAATTTTCTCTTAAAAGTCCATATGTCCCGTAAGCTCCTTCATCACTTTTGTATAAATGTCTTGGCCCTAAATTATTAGCTTTCATGTAAGCAGGATTAGTTTCGACCATACCAATAGCATCCATCATTTTATTCCAATCATATCCACCACCAACTTCAGGTTTAATTCTAGGTTGTATATTACTTATATTATTACTAGGCATAGGTGGTTTAGGCCTAGGACGTATAGTACTTGGTTTATCAAAATAACCCCTTTCTTGAAGCGCTCTTGCTCCTGCAGGGCTTCTTCCACCTGCATCCATTCTAGATGTTACACTACCACCATGTCTATATCCATGTATATTTCCACCTCTAAATTGTGATTCCCAGTCCATTTCCATCATTTCCTGTTTTGCTATTTTTTTCTTTATCAGCTCTTGCGCTTTTGCTTTTGTGTTAAATATATTACCAGAAGGTGAGAAAGAATCAATGAAACTTTCAAATAGGTCTGAATAACTACCATCTTCGGGTGTAGAAGCAAAGTCTTTCATTTTATTACTTCCATCTCCTTTCATTATCCCCATTTTCTTTTCAAACTCCTGCATCTGCGTTGGTGTTGTTACATCCCACGTAAGTGGATCATCTTTGGCGTAATCATCGGGAGAAGTCATGTGATAATTTTCATCTACTATTTCGACTGTCCCTGTTTTCTTATCCATGTAGATATGTTGGTTATTTGCGAAGTCATCACGAATATCAAACTCTATATCTATGTTACCCTTTTTATCTTTAAAAACATTTACAGGAACTTTATATCCATCTGAGTTTGTAACCTCAAAAGGTGTCATTTTCCCACGGTAATCATCTGCTGTGCCACCAAGTGTTTTAATTTTTGTTCCATTAGCCATGGTGTGTTCCATAATATAACCTTTTCCACTGCCTAATTGATCAAATACACCCATCATGGATTTAATCCAGGGTGGTGCAAAACGTGCTGCTGCTTTGCTCGCTGCTTTTGGTGCTAGTGCTGCTAAAGTTTTTGTAGGCAACGCTGTGTATGCAGCTGTTGCACCAGCTTGTTTTAAAAATTTTCTTCGTGATTGATTGAACGCTGTGCTCTTTAAAAGTTTTTCTATTCCTTTCTTGATCAGTCCGCCTCCGGCGTAGCCGTTTACCATTCCGCCTTCATTAAAACCAATATCTTTCCAACCACCCATAGGATAATATCCTTCAGATAAATAATCTTCTATGTCTACACCAAATTCTTGTTTAATTTTATCTCGATTTAAATAAAATTTAAGTAACTCTTCATCGGTTAACATTTCATCACGGTTAACAAGAGTAGTTCTAATATTTTGATCCATCATGTCTTTATCTATTTTTGCTAAATCTTTTTTATTGGATAATAAAGATTTTAAACCTTCTGATTCTAAATTTCCTTGAGTTTTTAAATTTATATTAGGATCTAAAAATTGTGTTTTACCAATTTCTCCTCCAGAAAAAGGCATCGTATCTGATATTCCTTCTGGATTAAGTGTTGCAACATCATGTGCTAAATCCTGTCCTTTTGGTTGTGCTTTACGGGTAAGTAAATAATTTTCATATTCAGGTTGTAATTTAAAATATTTACTACTTCTTGGGTTTAAAAAATCTTGTCGTCTTAAAAAATCTAAAAAGTTTTCTGCATCTTGTGAATGAATACCAGTTCTAAAACCTTTTCTTGATCTCCACAATTCTGCTATATATTGTCCAGCTACTGTATCACTACCAAGCTTTATTTCTCCAGGTACCTTTTTAACCGGACCTATGTAATTAGGTAAAAGTTTTCTTACATATGCTTCTGCTTGGTTACTATTTAAATCTTGTGCATATTTTGGTCTAACTAAAGCAGAATGTCCTTGATAACCAAAAGAAGGTCTTGCAGGGCTTTTATTACGTAATGTTCGTATTAATCTATTTGTTTTAGTAGAACCTATATTTTCAAAAGGAAATGCAGAATCCTTATCCCAGTTTTTTTGCATTCTTTGTAACATTGGGTTAGTAGAAGGGTTGCCAAATGGTCCTCCACCTTCTGGGTGTCTTGGAAACAACGGTAATCCAGTTTTATTTTTCTTCTGCAATTGCGTCATACGGTTCCACGCATCTAGTATAACATTTCGTCTTCTATCTTTTAAAGTTCTAGGCTTCGCATAATTTTGTGGGTAACTTGTTCCAGACCTAAGTCTTTCTGCACGTGAGGTGTCTTGGTTATTTAATAATTTACGTTTTTTTGAATTTTTTTTAAAAGAAGACCAAATATTAGGATCAATTTCATCCACGGATTTTTTAAATGCCGTGAATTGTACTGCGTCTGATTTTTTATATAAATCAGAAAAATTTTCTAAAGATTTTTTAAATTCTTTTTCACCTACACCACTTTTATAAGAAGGTGCTCCTTTTGCACCCATGCGTGACTTAGTATCTATTTTTGAGGCAGCATTTTTGACGTTCCTAACATCCTTAACGACACTTTTTAATGCTTTATTAAATAAAGTCCTGGCTAATGCTGCACCCATTATAGTCCTTGATCTTTTCTAGCTTTCTCGTCTTGCGTCATTTGGAATAGGCCCTCTAGACCTTGAAAACCAAAAGGTGGTACAAAAGTTCTAAGTAAGGCTTCTCCATACTTTCCTCCTAGTTGTCCTGGGCTAATGGCCGTTAAAGCTTTAGCCATTTTAGGGGATTTTTTTGCTCCTTGTTTTATAAGACCTGGTAAGCCCCCCATAATAGGCATCTCCAGAATTTCATCCAAACCGTGTAAGAACCCTGCATCTTCATTAGAGTAATCTATAACTTTACGATCCCTAAAATTTCCAAGAAAATCAACTAAAGGATCAAAGGCTCCAAATTCAAAATTTTCACCATATGGTACTTGATTAGGAACAAAAATACCTTGTTCATCAAGTTCAGGTATTAGTCCATATTTATCCAACATTTGTGATTCATAATTTTTTTGTGCTAATGCATCTATTTCGCTTCCGTATTCTCCACCCATTAAAGAAGAGTATTTAGAACTCCATTTATCATAATCCTTTTTATAATCTGTTTCCCATTCATCGAAACTTCTATCTCCTTGCGGATTATTTTTTACCCAAGTATTGGGGTCTACAGAACCGTAAATTTTATTTACTTCTTTTTCTATTTTATCTTCACCCGCAGTTGTTACAATTCCCTTTTTTGCATTTTTCCATTCGTCAGCAAAAACATCTTCAGAGAGGCTAGGATCTAATAAAGGGTTCTCATTGTATCCTGGCATAAGATCCATGCCAGTTAATCCTTTAGACATTTGATCAAGATAATATCCTGTTGCGCCTATGCCAGCGTGTTTTTTATCAAAGTGTATTCCGAAAGGATTGGCTATGCTCATTTCATCATCCACGTCTAATCCGAAAAGACCTCTTGGTAATGTACGCGCACTTTCGTGTACAAGTTGTGCTGCGTTTCCTAATGCATTAATTGGAACTTTTGCAAAATCTAATGCTTGCTGTAAATAATCACGTTTAGTTTCACCTGTATTAATTGGTCCTACTGGAGATGAATATGATTCATTCCATCTTTTAAAAGATTCAGGAACTGTTTTTGTTCCCCAATTAACAATTGTTTTATTTATTGGATCTAAATAATCTCTAGCGTTTGGAAAAATGTCTCCAACAAGATTCATTGTTGGGCTGATATAACTTCCTTGATTTTTATTATTTCCTTGGTTGTATAATTCTACACCAGCTCTATTGGGTTTTTCTTTTCTTTCAAAGAAACTTCCAATACCTTCAAATAATTTTTCTATTCCTCTTCCGGTGCGAGTGCTAGATTCTCTTCCAGGTGTTTTTCTGCCCTCGTTATATTGTTCTATACCCATTAATAGTATTCTCTCCCCATGCCAGTTTTGACATTATCCTCATCTTCATAATCATCTTTTAACCCAACAAAATATCCTTGTCTATATTTCATTAGTGCTTGCGTGGTTGAATCCACGTAGTCATCATTATCACCGAA
>Ga0255047_10002224_pt1 | contig 13006 bp, 16 predicted proteins | sample JV7_2_1_MG_FD_183640 | JGI IMG/M metagenome (GOLD analysis project Ga0255047, IMG submission 183640) | Seawater microbial communities from Jervis Inlet, British Columbia, Canada - JV7_2_1 | ecosystem: Environmental > Aquatic > Marine > Inlet | place: Canada: British Columbia | collected 2016-10-06
TGCTCTTCGGTTATCTCAGGGTCATCCATTGTAACCCTTTCGCCATTAGTGTACATGGTGCTTCCGTAGCCGATGGTCGGCACGTTAGCCGGACACAGATACGGCTTAGACTCAAACCCTTCGAAATCCTTTATTACCTCTGCGGCTATCTTTGCCGCGTTTGGTCTTTTTGTCCTCGCATTTTCCATTTTTACAATCACATTCTCTTGGTGCAATAGCGCACCACTTTACATTTTGCAACGATTCTCTTTTAGTTCGCCCCTCATCTCAACCAACGCCTTCGTGTTCTCGGCTATCACGTCCGAGAACTTTTCAACGTGCTTATCATTAGCCACTTGCCATTCCTTGCGCTCATCTCGATGGATGTCGGTTAGCTTGTTCAGATAATATACCAACACAGCAAGGAAGATTCCAGCTATTCCGTAACTCGCAAGTGCCTCTAATATTGCTTCCATTATAACACTAAGTTTCCTTGTTCGTCAATGTCGGGTATGATGCCCCAAACCAGCAGTTCGGCTATCCATTGCTCTTCATCGGTAAATTCATCAAATATCCAAATCGTTTCAAACACTTGGTTAGGGTCTACCCAACCGTATGATTTGACTTCTGTCCGTTCATTATCGAAACAGATGTAGTAGGTTCTAACTTCAGGAAATCTTATCTCGTTCATTGTTTTTTTTTAAGCTGGCCCACCGTCTGTAATTCCGCCCCATTTGGTGATTAGGCTTGTTCTTGCGGCCTCTGCTGCTCCGCCTGCCGTATATTTACTACCCCCGAAGTTTACTGTTCCTGAGTAAGACATTGCGCCTTGTGCATCCCAAGCGATAAGTAGCGCATCGTAATTGACTGTAGACAGCGTGCTTGACATAAAATTAAACAGGTCTGTAACCTGATTAACGTCAAAATTGGAAATGTCCTGATCGAATGTAGTATTTGATAAAAACATTGCTCTCATAGTAGTAACATTACCTGTATTCCAAGAACCAAGTGGCTGATTGAATGCAGTAGTGGCTTGGAACATTGACTGCATGGTATTGACCGTTGAAACATTCCAAGCATCAATAGGCTGATTGAATGCAGAGAATGCGAACATCTGCGCCATACCTACAGATGCAGACGTATTAATTGTCCAATTACCTATTGGTTGATTGAATGCGCTGAAAGAGAACATTCCGCCAACGCTACCTGACGAAGCTATACCAAATAAATTCACATTCGATACATCCCAATTTTTAATGCCGTCAGAGCCGCCATTATTGAACGCTGTAGTCTTGCTGAACATCCCAATCATATTGGTAGCAGACCCAACATTCCAAGAAGATAGGTTCTTATTGAATACTGAACATTGAGAAAACAGTCCAGCAAAAACGGTAACGTTACTTACATTCCAGCCGCTTATATCTCTATTGAACGAAGTGCATCCAGAGAACATTCCAAAACTTGTAAAAGACGGGTTTCCAAGAGTTGTTGCTCCCGACATATCCCAATTGTCGACATTACCATTGAAATTTGAACAGTTGTAAAAGCATGACTTAAATTCAATACATCCACTAACATCCCAAGCACTGAAGTTTGGAGTGGTCAATGAGGTACATTGTCTAAATAGATTACTTGCGGCTTGATTCGATGATAAGGTAGGTGCATCTGTTGCAGTTATATCTAAATTGGAGCATCCATAAAACGCTTGGTCAGTCGTTATATTAAGGTTCCCCCAATTCGATATATCAATTATCTTTGCCTTATCTCCGCTATTGGCGAACTGCCACCCACCAATTGTTCCCGATATGGTTATCGTTTTGACCCCGCCCGAAGCATAGACATGGGTTCTGTTGGCGTAGCTTAATGCTGAAGTAGAACCATCTCCCCAATCAATAGTTCCAGAGTATGTGCCGCCACTCAATAATGGAAGTACAACAGTATCTGATGCGCTACCCACCTTAGTCGTATCCCAAGTAGATACGAAGTTCGGGCTAACAGGTACTCCGCCACCACCTCCGCGATACGCGGCAATTCCTATGTGGCTAACGCCTATCATTGGTTATAGATTACAACGCTACCGCTTGACATTGTGATGGCTGTAATAGCATCGCCCGAAGGTGCTACGATGTACGCTCCAGCTTTTAAGGTAGTTCCGCTTAATCCAAACGCGGCAAGGCTGTCAACTCCATCCACCTCGAAGGTAGTTAGAACCGTATCTTCCTGTGCTATGAAAGCGTAGCCTTTTAGCGATGTATGCGCTCCTACGCCTGTTAGAACTTTGCAGCCGCGTGTTCCGATTAGTTTTTGTGATTCAGTCATTAGTTAGGTATTTGACACTTATTATAGTCGTAAGGTTGAGTTATTGAAAGAACGCAAGCGTGTCCGCTTACCTTATCGTCAAAGCGTTCGGTAAATGGTTCAAGCGTAACGCTCGGTTGAATTGATATGTCAGTCGTGTGCAGTTGTCTGAAATAAGCCACGAAGTCCAATAGCACTTGGATGGTGTCGCTCATTACTTCTTGCTCGTTTTCTTCGCCCGGAAGAACTCTATCCATTGCCAACAGTCGGATGTTGTAGGTCAATGTTCTCTCAGATAGAACAACGCTCTCTTCGATTGCCCACAGAACAAGGTAGTCAAGCTCCTTCGGGTTTATCTCCCATACGTCGCCCTGACCGTACTGCTTCACCTGAAGATGAGCTGCGGCTTGGTTCTCGATTAGGGTTAGTATTTCGTTGAGCGTGTACATATGCTTTTAGTTTCGCTTGATTTCTACGGCTTGCGCTTGTACTCATATTTATCTTCAAGTGAAATAAACTTTCTTGTTCGTCCGAGATACATTCCCGTTGTGTAGGTTCGTGTATCGGGTTGAATAGTGTCCAGACCATCGTCAGGATTCGCGTAACTTGGGTAATTGCTTTCGTTCTCTAAAAGAAAACGAACAAGTCTCTCGGTATACCATTCTGCTTTGTCCTTGTAACGCTTAGAAATGAAGTTGATTTCGTCTAACGAAGTGGTCGATGAGTTCTCAGAACTCTGCTGGTGCAGCCCCTTGTTCAGAAACTTGTAGCTTATGGCAGTCGGTGCTTCGCTTTGAACCCAATTCAATAACGCTGGTTGGATGTAGTCCTCCAAAAGTGTAAGATTTGCAGCCGTTAGCGTTGAGTTCGTTATCTGCGTTTTCAACTCATTGTAAAGAGTAGTGCCTATCTTGTGTTGGATGTGGATGTCCTGACACATCAAAACCACAGGTCTCAGGTACTTGAAGTCAATATTCTCGTGGAGCAAAGTGTTGTCTTTGAGAAACGTCTCTGATATGAATAGTACGTTAGCCATTCTTCTTAATTCTCATAAGTTTCTGCTCCCAATAGTGTCGGCAATGGTACGATTTACCCCAAAATCCACCGCCTCGCATCCATACGTTTCTGTTAGCCGATACGCCTATGTCTTGTATTTCGGTTAATGTCCAAGTGCGATTCTCTTCTTCGACCAGCTTAATCAACTTTCTGCAAAACTCCCTTGTGGTTGGAATGATAGCATCCCCAGCAACGCCCGGTCTTTTAGCATAAACGTAACGAATAACAAACTCCTCCTCTACTGGTGGGATTTCATTCAATAGCCTTTCGCCTTCTTTGGTTACCTCCACAACTCGTTGCGTTGAGTCCAGCACGTTATCAACTGCTATCTTAATTGCGTTGGCTTCATTGAGTGCTTGAAGTCCAGCCATTACCCTTTCAATCGATAATTGCAACTGCTCGGCAATCGCAAGAAACGGAGTGCTTGGATTCTCTTTTAAGATGTTCAGAATAGCCGTATCGATAGGGTCAACTTCGGCAAACCAATACTTTCGGTTAATCTCCTCGTGCAATCTTGCGGAGGTTTCACTTTCAAAGTTTAAAGCCTTACCATTTCCGACTGGTTCGTAATCCGTTGAGCCGCAGTTCTTGAAGTATTCAACAAGGATAGCATCCTCATCTTGCTTTTCAAATACCCCTCGCATCTCTGCCGCCACATTCTCAGGGATAACTTCGCCCGTAATTGTAGCCCTTGCAATCTCAGGACTGAAGCCATACAACTCAACAAGTACCGCAATAGCTGAGTTCTCAGCAATAAGACCCTCTTTGACTTGCTGAAGCAGCGTAATGATTCCGCTAACACCACCAACTGAGCCTTTAAGCGCTGCCTGTGCATCTTTGGTTTTGCTATCAACTCCAGCATCCTCTTGAGTTTGGACAACTTGAAGCCCTACTTTCTCTCGGATTTCCGCCTCTGTCATTACAGATGTAACGGTTGACTCTGAGAATTGAACAGAAATAGGTTCGGTGTCTTGTATGTATAGACGATTAGCCAAACCTTGCAAAGCTGCTAATTCATTGAATACCCTTTCGATGAACTGCTGCCGCCCGTTTACGTAGGTGTTTTGGAACAACTCAAAAGAGTCAACCAATTGATTCCTCGAAGTGAAGATTCCGTCTTCTTTGATTCCAAATAGTGCTGGGTCGGTTACCGAATGACCAGCGTAAATCTCCCTTTGGACGGTCTTGTTTAGAATGTCGAAACGCTTATCGAAGTCATTGCCATTCAGTTGCTGAATCTCAACGCCTCGTTCTTTGCTATCTGCAAAGTTCAGAACGATAGAGTTAGCGTTATCCGTTCCCGTGAACTTGTCCTTTATCTGTCTTTCAATCTCCTCTTGTTCCTCTAAGGTGGGCGTTCCGTTGTAGAATGAAACGATTGTACCGCCTACAAAGTTGTTCTTAACAGCGTTCAGATGGAAGTTAGCAATCTCTACGTCTAACTCAATGTAACCAGTTGACCCAAGATAGGTCGGTAATGGGTAGTATTTGCAGTCAGGAGAATAGCCTTTGACGTATAGTAGTTGCTTTCCGCTTGGTTCTTTCCAATTAAACGCGTCAATCTTCTCAACTACTGGGTTATGCTTGCTCCAGTCTTCTGAGTAGTAATAGCAAGAGCCGTCCTCATTTGACCGATAACGCGCAAAGTCTGCGTGATAAATAGCCGCTATTTTATCGTTGAGTTGGTTGTAAACGATTTCTAAAGCGAAGCCGTTGTAAAGTTCGTAATCAAGCGCGACCTTTTCGAGGATGTCATTTAAAGACTCGTATTGATTCGGTTCGTTGATGAACTGCTGAAGCCTCGCCAACCCTATTGTGTCAAGTCCTTCTTTGTCAACCGCCCAACCTTGCCCGACTACGTAGTCTTTCTTGGAGTTGATAATGGCGTGGTTCTTCGCGCTTCTTCTGTAAAGGTTCAGAAGGTACTCAGGATAGCGGTTCTTGTATTCCCCTTCGTCTCCGAACAGAACCCATTCCTTGCCCCTTGCTTCTTTAAAGGTCGGCACTTTATGCGCTCCGAAGTTTAGAATTTTAAGAGCCATATACTACATAGTTTGAGTTGCCGCCTGAGTAGGTGGTAACTGGTGTTGTTGTTCCCGTTACTTTGACAATTCCCGATTCTAATTCTGTCAATCCTGACGGGTCTAAATTTGAACTTGATGAGTTAGCATACACATAATAACGCCATTGACCTTCGGTTGGCAGTTCCACCTCCGCGTTCAAGTTGTCAGGAGATGCCTGTTCGGTGATGGTGAATTTATTGAACCTCTCAGGATAAAGACTTGAATCCGTTGCTACGCAATACTCCACCGCCTCTGTGTTATCGCTTTGAAACTTGAAGAGGTAATACGTAGCTGTTCCCTTCTCTGTCAAGGTCAACGCTATCTCGTTTGCGCTATTTCGTTCGATGTTTATCAAACTGCAAAGACTACGTATTCGATGTCGCAGTCTGCCGTGTCAGCTTGTGCGCTTATCACATCAATGTCCACGAATGCGCTGAACGCTCCCGGAGTCGTGTCCGCATCCATACTTCCAGTTGATAGCATAAACGTAGCACCAGCATCAACCTTAACGTCTGCTGTTGCTCCTCCGCTTTTCTTGAACCTTACGCGAATGAAGTTGGTGTTGTCCAAGTTCGTGATGCGGATGTAACGGATAGCCGAGCGGATAAACTTACCTTGTCCATTGTTGGTGTTGAGTTCTATAATATCAATCTCATTAGCTGAGTCGATGGTCATAACTCTGCGGTCCGCCTCTGCCACATTGGAGATTGAACGGGTATGTGAGCCACCTCTGTCTACTCCTCCGAGTGTTAGACTTTCAACTATTTGAACCGTTGCGGTTGCTGGTGTTACGGTCGATGCCATGCTTGTTTTTATGTAAATAGCAAAACATCGATTTTGTGCCAAACAAGAAAGCCCCCAGTTAAGGAGGCTTTACAAGTGCTACGGTTGCCATTCTTCAAGCGTAGCGTTTAACTGATTTTCTAACTCGCTACGAATATACACAAAAAAGAAAAGCCCCAACCGAAGTCAGGGCAATTCCAACAGAACAATGAAAAAGAGAAACGAAGATAGTATTAATTTGTGATTAACGCAACGTCTGCGGCAGCGATTGAAAGCATCTGTTCAGCTTCCATTCCGCTAAACGTCAAAGAGTACCCGCTAAGGTCTGCGAAAGCCGTACCCGTTGCAGATGTTCCAGCGTTTAACTCAAGACCATTCTGCCAGCCGACAACCCAATAAGCACCATCATTGCCTTCAACGATAGCCACAAGTCTTTGCTGTGCAAGAACTTTAATCTCGTTGCGCTTGTTAACGTCCAACTTTGAAAGCACCACAACCACCTCAGGAGTATAGTAAACAGTTCCGTTCTGTGAGTTACCATTGATGGTTTCGGTCAGACTTGAAGTCTCTTTGAGTTGCTCGTACTTGTAAAAGGTAGCCGTTGCTGTGATTGATGTAATCGCTCCAGCAGATACAACAGGAGATAGTGCAGTGTAATCGTCAAGGTTCGCAAATCTAACGCTCTTCACTCCGCCTACGGCATCGCGGCAATCAAGGTCGAAACCCGTAGTTAGTGCGCATCCAGTATATGCCATTTTATTTAGTTTTTAGAGTGAAGGGGCGACCCGAAAGCCGCCCCGATTAGATTAAAGAATAACTGCTGATATTTGGTCAGGGTATGCAACTTGTACACCCAAAGTCAAATCAACCGCTACTTTGTACTTTCGGTCGTCCTTAGAGTACCAAGCTTCGATTCTTGAAGCATCATCCTCAAGGTCAACGCCCAAGAACATATTGCTTGTTCTCATGCAGTAAACATCGTTAGTTCCTGTCAATCCGTTAACGGCAATGATTTCGATGTTAGTGCCCGGTAGAATCATTGTAAGGTCAGCGAATGAACTCTGTGCGTTTTGTAGTTGACCTCCAGCAGTAACGATTCCAAGACCGTTCTGAAGACCAAGTGCTAACGCTCTGAATGAATCATATCCAACGAAAATCTTAGCATCCGCCTTGTCAACGATTGCAGCCGCAGCCGCTTCGTAAACTCTTTGAACAGCCTCAACCATGTTGTTAGCGGTCAATGCAGTGGTAAGGGCGGTTCCCGAACCGAATGCAGTTGTATTTGCGTTGATGTAAGAACCAGCACCGATTACGTCAATAAGACCATCGAAGAACTGAAGGTTACCTGAAACCAAAGTGCTATCAGATTGCCAAATCATTACTTCCAACTCTGATTGGATTTTCTCAACCAAGTAAGCACCGAACTGCTCCTCGAAAGGAATAGACTCGTAATGCGCTCCGCTTGGAAGCTGTGAACGTAGGTAGTACCCTTCCAAAGTCTTTGGACAGAACTCCATATTCAACTTCAATTTAGCTGGGTCGATTTCTCTCTGTGTGAATGTTACATCACCATCAGCGTTAAAAGCGCAACCGCTACCATCTTGGAAGTTCACATCAACATCCATCAAGTTGATTTTGGTTTTACCTTTTACGCCAACTTGCTTCTCCATAAGTGAAGCAGTACGACCGCCAGTTACCGCTTTTGTGATAAGAGGAAAGTTTTGTTCCTCAATGTAGGCTGTTAAGCCCGATACATCAAATGCCATTTTATTGTGTTTATAGGTTTATTTCTTAGTTACTGCTCGCATCTTCTCAACCATCTCGTTGTAGTCGATGCCTTTGTTAAATGGGTTTGCCACCTTTTTAGATGGTTCTTCTTTCGGTGTAGCCGCCATCTTCTCAACGATGTCAGTAATCAGACCAACCGCTTTTTCGATGTCGCTTACTTTATCAGTTTTGGCGAATTGTGCCGCAGCGATTTCAGACTTGATTAGTTCCGATACAGCCGAAAGAATATCAGCCTTGAAACCTTCAGAGTCGAATTTCTCTTCTGCTGCCATTTCTTCTTCCTTTTCCTCTTCAGCTTCTTCAGCCACTGGCTCAGGTGACATTATCTCAACGATAACACCGCCTTCAGTTCTTACGATGTCTCCGCTTTCCAACTCGTGTTCGCCATCAGGTGCTGGTACGATTTCGCCATCTTCGCCAACTACGGAAAGAGCCGCGCCAATCTCTAAAGATTCGTAACGAACGATAGTTCCGTCAACGAGTTTAGCATCCTCAAACTTCTGCTCGGTTTCGCTGAAAAGTAGTTTCTTAATTTCGGGAAGTTTAGCCCCGACCAATTCTGAAATGTTCATGCCTTGTTTTTTGATAAATAGCAATCTTTTGAAAGTGTGCCACTTGGGTTCGTATATTTGCAATATGGTTGAGGTAATCATAACCGAAGAGCAACGAAATAGAGCGCAAGAACTTTACGGCTTTGGAGCATTGAATAACTCAATAACTAAAGGGTGGAGCAATAAGTTTGGAGCAATCGGGGAAGTAATAACTGCCGACTATTTTATACAACAAGGTCGCTCAGTAGATACTGCGTCAACCTATGATTACGACCTAATCGTTGACGGCTATACAATAGATGTTAAGTCAAAGCAAACCAATGTAAAACCGCAACCTCATTATTTAGCAACTGTTGCGAATTACAATACAACCCAGCAATGTGATTTCTACTTGTTTATCCGAGTTCTAAAAGACTTGTCTAAAGGCTGGATTCTTGGGTACATTAAACCAGTCAAGTTTTACGAATTGTCAAACTTTGTAAACAAAGGAGACTTAGATGTTAACGGCTGGGAATTTAAAGCCGACTGTTACAATTTGCAGATAAGAGAATTGAACCCGTTACGCTCTTAACGCCTTTTCGACCTCTTCTATAATCATTCTGTCTACGTCCATTTGGCGTGATTCAGAAAAGACACCCTCGACTGAAAAGCCTTTGAATGTTCCTTTCTTGACATCATCCCAAACCTCATCGTTATCAATCTTGTAAGATACATACCAGCTTCCGTTTGGTGCTTTGTCAAATCCCTTTGGCGTTGGTTTCATTTCATCAATCAAGAACGACTCAAACATAAACACACCATCCACATCGGTAGTATGGTCTAAGTTAGTGGCGTTGGTCTTGCCCTCCTTCATGAACTTGTAGGCTATCTTGCGAATAGCATCCGAGTCAAACACAACGTAATACTCGCGCCCGTCCTCGTCCTTTCGGTAAATGGGAAAGTCGGCAACCATTGCAAAGCCGCTTACGATTCTCTTCTCTTCGTTCAGCGCGAACTTGTGTTGCTTATTGAACGCCATCCAATTACGCTCTATGGCTGGATGGTCAACGAGTGAAATAGCATCGAGACCTGTTTCGTGGTCCTCGTCTATGGTTAGGTAAATTACTGGTAACTTGTTCATCCTCCGAATGTTGCTTGTGATTCAATTTGATTTACGTTATTCTGATTTCCAGTTACTTCTGTCTCCACGACATATGCTTGTATCGGTGCGAGTTGCGCCTGTTCCACTCCTCCGAGTTCCGTAGTTCCAGCAGTCGCTTGTTGAATTGCTGGGGCTGTTGCCACTTGTGGTGCGCTTGGCATTGCAGCACTTCCGCCCGGAACATTAGCCGTGTTCAATGTTGAAACTGCAGAAGCAATACCCGCAACAACTGCCGCGACACCTGTGGCTATTGCCACCAAGTTGCCGGGATAAGGAACACTCTGAGCCTGTGCAATCGCCCCGACTATTGCCTTTGCCGTATCAATTGCAATCTGAGCAATAGCAAGAGTTTTCTGTAGTGCGACCGCTTCTTTTGATTGATTGCCGCTTGCCTCAACGAGTTGGTTGATAGAGTTCAGAACTCCACCCGTAGCCGTAAGATAGGATTCTTGAAGTTTAACCTTTGCATCCCTCAGTTCCTTCTCCTTCTTTAAATCCTCATCTCTGAACTTCTTACGGAGTTTTGCAAGTGCTTCACCCTTTGCCCCTTCTATGTCTGTCTCTGTGTCTCCAGCTAAACGAGCTTGTTCGGCAAGTGCTGCGTAATGTTGTTCAAGTTCAAGCAGTTCAAGTTCTCTGTCTGACTTTTCAACCTTCGCGAGTTCTTGGCGTATGTCGAATACTTCCTTTTCAAGTGCTACTTCGTTGGTCAACTGCTCAGACCTTTGACCCTCTGTTCTTTCGAGAATGTCAACGAGTTCTGTTTGCGCCTGAATAAGGCTTACGGCTTGCTCTTTTGACAAGCGGTTAGCCTCTACCTCTTTCATTATTTGCTCTTCACTCATTGCGCTGGCGTTCGTTATTCCAGTATAAGCTGCGATTTGAGCATCTATTAATTTGAGTTTGTCAGAAGCTGACTGCGTTTCGAGTTCTGCCTGTTCGGTTAGTATTCGCCCGAGTTCTTCGTTGGCGGCAACCCTTACGGCTATTGTGTTGGTTACATCGTCCCGTATCTGCCTTTGTGCTTCCGCTTCCGCTTGATAGACAAGTTGCCTCTTGGCTCTGATAGCTTCTGAAACCTCCGCTTTCTTCTCAAGGTTAACGAGTTTGTCAGATAACGTAATGGCATTGTTTACAGTTTGAACAACTGCATCATAAGCATCCTTGACCGTTTCAGTTATTGCCGTAACAACCTTGTCAGTCTTTGCAGCAGCATTGGCTTGCTCTTCGATTATCTCAGTCTGCCTCCTTGCTGTATCTGCCGTTATTTCAGCGACCGCTTGAACATCTCCAGTTAAAAGGTTATAGGCGACTCTCAGGTTGTTGATTCCAATCATCAACTTGTCAACGGATACGGCAACTTTACTCTGGAAGATGTCAGCTATGTCGTTGGCTATATCTCGGATGCCTTTGGTCGCATCCATGAAATCTTGAAGTGCCTCTTGTGGTCGCGTGAAAACCTTAATCAACCATTCGCCAAGTGGAACGATAGCATCATTAATCAGCTTACTTGTAATCAACTCAATGGTAACGAGTGCCTTGCCTAAGAAGTCTGCGGCTTTCTGATTCTTGCCGAGTGCATCCTTTAGGTAATTCAACGCTCCGATTATCAGCGTGAAGATTGCTGCAGCTTTACCGACTGCCTTAATAGCCGTTCCAACTTTGTTGAACCCGCTTCTAATTAACCCAGCACCTTTTTCCGAAGCCTTGAATCCAGCCTCGATTTTCTTGGTCATCTCCTCTTGGGCAGCCTTGACCTTTTCGAGTTCCTCGCGTAACGATATTATCTCATCGCTCGCATCGCCCGTTTTAACGTCTACCTCTATTGCAACCTTTGTAGCCATTAAGCTGGGATAAGTCTGTAGTTAACGAAAACGGTAATGTCGGAATCTCCCGCTGTTGGGTCGCCTGTGTCAACCGAAACGAGTAGGTCAGCGTTTTCAATTAATTGAGTTGCAGATGCAGTAGATATTGAATTTGGAACACCAACCCTGTGAGTTGATACTGTTGCCGCCAATGAACCTCCAATTCTATATTGACTATCGGTAGCTCCACCCGTTAAAACAATAAGTGTCGTGTTGGTTGCATAAGCCGCGCTGTTGAAGTCAATTTTAACACTTGCTGAAACCACCTCAATAGCATAACCAGCAACCGCACCGACAATAGTGATAGGCGTGGAGTTCAGCGTTAGAACGTCCGCGCTTGAAATTGTCAAAGAAGCAGAGCCGCCCAAACAAACAACCCCGTTGTCGTCCCGTGACCAAAGAACCCCATCGGCTTGATTAAAGAAGAGTTCTCCTTTGTAGATGTCCGTAGCTATCCAAGTACCGTCCGTGTGGTCGTTTGAACTTGGTACTGTTGGAACGGTTGCCGTTATGGTTGACCGTTTAATTTTAATCCGTGAATCTTGTGTTGCCATTAGTCGATGCCTCCTTCTATTGTATAAATAGCTATTTCGCTAAATTGTGTCTGTACGATGTCCTCGCCACCGTCAACCGTGAAGATGTTAGTGCCTCCATTCAATGCCCGGACTTCATTTAATCCACCTTCCAAAACCTCCACGTTGTCCTGTTCCTTTCCGTTGATGTAGGTGGTGTTTGACTGGGTTACAATTACGCCATTGGTATTGATGAGTTGGACGTTATGCAGCCCTCCAATTACCTCGTTATCGTTACCGAAGATGGTAATGTTCTTCGAGCCCTCTCCGATAGTGTTGCGACTTCCGACCACTTTAAAAGCTGTAACGCTCTGCCCTACGTTATTCTCCGCTCCGCTCACCTTCCCCTGAAATGGCGGGTACTTGTTTCCGTTGGTCTTTATCTCGGTGGAAGGAGATGGCATCTTTTCCTTTCCCAAATAACCCCCAGCGTTCAAACTTCTGTCTGACTTTTTAAAGGTAACAGCCTCCTTAATCTTGATAAGTTCAACCTTCGTTAACCCCTCCTTGAAAGGGTTGTAATTCATTACCTTGTTGAGCCTCCAGTAAGAGTTATCAATGACGATTTGGTCGCGGAAATCTAAGGTGTTGATGTCCGTCGGCTCAAGGTAAAACATTGCAGTCATTACCTTCGAATCCTTGTCCGTTACCTCGTTGATATAGTTGCGGTGATAGATGTTGTAAAGGTTCGCGTTCGTTACTTGGAGCGTTCCAGTGAAGGCGTTAGCTTGGTAATATAATTCATAGGTTAGCCCGAAGTTGATATCTATCGTTGGCGTTATCGGGTTGTCCCAATGCCCAGCGTAAGGGTAAACATTTGTATCGAAGTCTTGAAATGGGAAGAGCCTTCTGTGCTTCCATACAGGGTTACTCGGCAGAAGCCCCCCGTAGTACATAACCCTTATGTTGG
>Ga0255047_10002225_pt1 | contig 13002 bp, 18 predicted proteins | sample JV7_2_1_MG_FD_183640 | JGI IMG/M metagenome (GOLD analysis project Ga0255047, IMG submission 183640) | Seawater microbial communities from Jervis Inlet, British Columbia, Canada - JV7_2_1 | ecosystem: Environmental > Aquatic > Marine > Inlet | place: Canada: British Columbia | collected 2016-10-06
AAGCTGGAAGTCCAGCCGGAGCCAACCCCGCCATGAACGAGAACGTACAGACTATCGGTGGTGCCATCATCGCCGCGCTAATCCTCCTGGTTACTGGATTCATTGCCCTGTACCAGCAAGACGGGGTAATGTCCTTCTCAGACATAAGCGAGGGAGCCTGGGTGGTTCTGGCTGGTGGCGCGGCCCTGTCCTTCCTGAAGGACTACCAAGCGATCTCGACCCGCCGCATGATTGGGAGCATAGGCAAATGAGAAACCTGGCATTGATTCTGCTTTTGGCCCTTGGCGGCTGTTCCAGTCTTGGGGAAGGGCTAGGGAATACGGTTGTGGGGGGTGCCTGCAACAAGGTGGACTGGGGCTTCCAGCTTGGATTCATGGGCAACCCAGAGTTCCTTCAGTTCTCGCTGTTTGGCGATCGGAAATGCTCAGACACCGAGCAACGAATGCGCGAGGGTGATGCTGTAGCGGAGAGAAACCCATGAGAGATCGAAACCATTGGATTGCGGCGGCGGCAATTATCTTGGTGGGGGTTTGCTCTTCGGTGTCTGCTTTCGCGGCTTGCCCCAACCCCGTTCCACAAAACACGATCTGTCTGGAGTGGCAGTCAACGACAACCAACGAGGACAACTCTCTATACACAGATCCTGGTGGATACCGGATCTATTACGGGTTGGCCTCCAACGCTCGCAACCTCGGCCCTCCGATAGTGATCAACGACCCGAGCAACACCCAGACTCAACACCAAGACGTTACCGGGGCTTTTTCTATCACCTCTCCCGCAAACGGCGGAACCGTGGAGGTTTATTTTCAGATGACGGCTTTTGATAGCTCTAACAATGAGTCGGCCTTCAGCAACGAGATCATGCGCCCGGTCAGCTTCCCTGATGGGACAAGCCCAAACGCCCCGGTGATAATGACTATTATCGTCCCGGTAGAGAGTTAAAACGGAGAAAACATGGCTACATACGCATCACTGACAGACGCAGAGAAGACTTTGGTTCAGGCATGGAACAGAGACTTCAGGGGATGGGTCAACTCCCTGGCAACCCTGCTCATTCAAGGGCGGGTGGTGGATGACCACTACGACGCAGTAGCGGGACCGATTATCGCCACCCTCGATCCGGGTGAAGTCATACCCAACACCGGGGGCTTGGCCGGTGCTGCGGATATGGACACAGCAGAGACCGCTACCCTTGTCGGTGGAATCAATTCCTTTCGCACCACCTACGACACAACCGCCGTTAGAGCGCTGATGGCAAAAGCAGCAGGGCCGACAGCGGGGCTATAAGTGGCGCTGACTGAAGTTTATATTGGTAGTGGCGGTTCGGACTCGAATGACGGCAGTTCTCACGCTAACCGTAAATTAACCTTCAACAACGGGTCAAACAACGGCCTGTTCGATGAAGCCAATATGCCTGCGTCTGGGGGGATTAGGATAAACGTGTACAGCGTAGTAACCTTGAGCGAATCAATGGATATTACCTCTACCTTTCTTAATAGCAACACGATAAGCACCGGCAATCAGTTGCTTATGCAGGGATATACGGCAGCGGCCAATGACGGGGGTATAGGCGAGATAGACGGGGCCGGTTCTTACGGTATGTTTGCTGTTGCGACATGGGACTTGATGAAGTTCCGCGACCTCAAGATGCACAATACCGGGTCGGCCATTGTTCTGGATTTAGACAACCAAATAACGCTGTTAAATTGTGAGATTGCGACATCGACGGGTGGTGGAATCAATATAGATTCAGACTGTCATATTCTCGGTTGTTATGTCCACGATATAACAGGGGCGGCAATTAACATAACTCAGGGGTGGGTGTATCGCACCCGCATCATAGATCTTAGCGCAGCGATGACTACCGGCGTATGGGTCGGCGCGAATCTGTGCTCTATTATTGAGTGTGTTATTTGGCTAAACACGGCTTCGGCGGTGGGCATAAATACAGCATCTCGCGGCATTTTTTGTTGTGGCAACTCTATCTACCAGAACGCGGCGGGGACAGGCAGAGGGATTGGGGTCTCAGCCGGGAGCGACAATTCCCGCGTACTCATAAATAACTTGGTGGAGGGGTTTAACGGGGCAGGGGGGGTTGGTATCGGGTCGGGGTCAAGCGGTCAAGAGGCCGCGATTTTTGGCAATGGTGTAGAGGACTGCACAGACGAGTACGAGGGCGATGATGACGATACATTCCTAATGGTCTTCGACAACGAATCCCTCTCAGCCAGCCCCTTCACTGACGGTGTAAACAAAGACTTCAGCCCTGTAGACACAGACGGCGTCAAAGAAGGTTCTCAACCAGACAAGATAGGACTGTTCTAAATGGCAGAAACCAAAATCACATATGCCACAGATGCCGCGTTAGCAGTTACTGCCTGGAGCACGGGTCTAACAACCGGCCTTACCGCGACTTCTGCGATATTCGACAACACCAGCACAAAATACGTTGACGTGTTGATTGGCGGGGTTGTTGAGATTGCCACGACTACTGTGGCTGCCGGTGAATCCCTCGACATCTACATATCTGGGCAGTATTCAGAAACGGCAACAGACATGGGTGGTGCGATAGACGCCTTGTATGGTGCCGCTGGGCAGGAGGTTGTATCAACGTCCTTCGTTAGAGAAAACCTGATTATTGCCGTGAGCATTCAGCCCGAAGCAGCAACCCCAGACACCGCGCAGGGCTATCACTGGGGTCCGTTATCTGTCGCGGGTCTGTTTGGCGGGACGATGCCAAAGCGGTTCATGCTCGCCCTCCACAACAATACCGGAGCGTCTCTGGCGGCGGGTTCAGATGTGAACACCACCGGCATAACCTACACGACAGCGTAAAATGGTAGACGGCGTTCTCCCATTATTTCGGCGGCACAGGGCAAAACCGCTAGACAAACCGAAATCCAACCCGCTATTCAGGAACGAAGTTCTATCGGTTGACTTCACATCTCCCTACGGGCAGCGAAACAACGTCATAGGGGATGTCAGCACAGTTGATGGCACACCCACCCACACAAGCATAGGGAGACACGGGACCGGCGCAGAGACGGTTGCTGCGTCTTCTGAGGGCTGGAGTTACCCGTTCGACTCCAAATACACTCTAGCGGCTAATGAACCGTTCACGCTTCTGCTTGGGGTGACACCAACCGCCACGGCTGGTGACGCAAAGCCTATCAACTTCCGCGACGGAAGCCACGTTCTCGCCATATCCACGGTAGCAACCACGCTCGAGTGGCAAGGCCAATTACGTGTCGGCGGGGCTACAATTCTTGTCAACGCTACCTCTGCTCAGACGGTGGGCGAGTTCACACACGTAGCATTCAAGCGAGAGGTTGATGGTTCCCTCGCAATCTGGGTAAACGGCGCTCAAGAGAACACCGACGTTGGCGATGCTTCCGCCATGACTCAGACGGCCAATGACTTTACGTTGGCGCACAGAGATACCGGCACACCTGACTCATTCTATTCTGGTAAGTTCAATTACTTCCGGTACATGAAAACGGCGCTGCCGGATAGTTATCTCGCACAGTTCGCACAGGCGCGCCCGGCGTGGGATTTGCTCTATACCCCGGCGCGGCGGTTCTTCCCAGTAAGCCATACCGCAGCGGCTGGCGATGTAAACTCGACATTTAGAACGAAAGGCGCAATAGAACCAGATGGCGATTTCACCAGTTCAAACAATGATATGTACAGGTGGAAGGGGGCTATTGAACCGTCGGGCGTTCCGACCGTAGCGGGCGGGCTTCCCCCCTCCCTAACACTCTTGGGAGTAGGTGTATGACCGAGCCCACAGTCAGTGTGGATTTTATCATTACGACCGCCAAAGCGCGGTATACTATCTCTGAAGCCAAACTGGAACTGGCAAACCTGGAGGCTGCATTGGCCGATATAGAGAAAAGGCAAGCTATCCTGAAAGCCGCAGAGGAATTAGACAGTGGCGGATAATGTCACCCTAGAAGGTACTCTAACCTCATCTGGCGCCGTACTCGCTACTGACGATATCTCAAGCGTTCATTATCAGATCGTCAAACTAACCTTTGGTGCGCTCGACTCCCAAACTATCGCCAGTTCTGGCAATGGCACCGTAGACGCCGGTACTTTAAGGGTAACGGTAGCTTCTGACACGACGGGCGTTCTATCCGTCGATGATAACGGCGGCTCACTTACTGTCGATAACGCCACTATTTCTGTAGTTGGGGGTGGTACTGAAGCGACCGCACAACGGGTGACCATTGCCAACGACTCTACGGGCCTTGTCTCTGTAGATGACGGTGGAGGAGCATTAACAACTGACTGGGCAGGCACCGCACCCCCGATAGGGGCTGGAGTAGAAGCAACTGCCCTAAGGGTCACCCTCGCCACAGACTCTACCGGACTGGTCTCAGTAGACGATAACGGCGGTTCCCTGACCGTAGATAACGCAACAATCTCAGTAGCCGGTGGTGGTACCGAAGCAACGGCGCAAAGAGTAACCATCGCCAGCGACTCTACAGGGCTTCTGTCAGTCGATGACAATGGCGGATCACTTACGGTAGACAATGCGACCATTTCAGTCGTAGGCGGCGGCACAGAGGCTACAGCGCAGCGCGTGACCATTGCCAACGACTCTACCGGGTTGGTATCTGTCGATGACGGGGGTGGATCTCTCACAATCGACGGTACTGTTACTGCAAGTACCACAACGGGTAATGTGGCCCATGACGCAACGGCAGCAGGCAATCCGGTTCTAACGGCAGCACGAGCTACTAATTCCATTGAAGGACTTACCCAGGTTGCGGCAACCGATGCCAGTTACCTGACTTCAGATCTAAACGGGACCATAGTTACTCGGAATGCCACGACTTTAGAAGAGTTGGTATCAGAACGAACCTCAAACACTGATGGCGCCGCTACCGCTCTGACAGGTGCTTTTGCGGCAGGTGGAGCTAATATCCACGCTTATATCACATCAATTTGTGTTCACAATGCTCATGCAACAACAAATGGCTATGTGGATATTCGAGATGGTGCGACGGGTAGCGTACTCTGGACCCTTCCAATGCCCGCGACCGGTGGGGCTATTCAATACTTCGATCCACCCTTAAAATTCACAGCGAATACGGCGGTGGCTTTCGACCCGAGCGCCGCAATTACTACAGTTTATCTGTCGTTTAACGGGTTCTTCGCTCAAGGCTAATGGCCCTTCTAGGTTGGGCACTTGCTAAACACTTTGCTGCTGGTGCTACGGCCAGTGATACTACGCCCGATGCGTTTACCTTTACCGACTCGACTAGCGCAAACCTAGCCGAGACTGTCACATCGAACACCATCACAGTCACAGGCATAACGGCGGCGGCTACCGTCACCTTCACTGAGGGCGGTCATTTATCCGGCGAATACTCCAAGAACGGCGGCACCTGGACAGATCTGGCAAACACCACAGTAGACAACAACGACACCTTGGCTATACGCCTCACATCCAGCGTATCCACAGGCACAGCCGTGACAATAGCCGTGACGATCGGGGGGGTGGCTGATTCCGACACCCCTTGGACCGTCACCACTAAAACCGTATTCACTTCCTCAGAAGGCGCGCAGGCTGGCAACAGGGTCCGAACGGGTGGCCGGAACTTCCAACGACGAACCGGCTCGAAAACTGGTAATATGAGATCAGGGTCACGCCACGGCAGGAAGAAACCTTGAGAACCTATCGGCAGAGCACCAATGAGGAAAGGCGGTACGGTTGGGACTGGTCCGACGAGATCCTCATCGATCAGGATGTGACTACAAGCACCTGGACCGTGGACGCTGGCATAACCGCCGGCAATGCCAACTCTGACCGATTCTCCAGCACCATTGATGTCTCTGGAGGCACAGCCAATACGCGCTACAAGTTTGTGAACAAGGTCACCACTACCAACGGACTCGACTACGAGAAATCCTTCTACGTGTTTGTATTCGCCTCTTGACGGGATCGCTTAGCCTTCTGCCTGCATCGGTTAGAGCAATACACGGCCTTTTTGATGCCTGTGAACTCAATACCATCAACGGGGCAAGTGTGGTGTACCTGCTTTCTGAGGGAGGCTAGGCGACGGGCAATGAGAGTGGATTCTGATTCGGTTGCCATATCTGCTACCCGTTCCTACCAAGTCATAAGCCGGTCATCTTTCATCAGATGTACCGGATTGCTTTCGCGTCTTTGTACCAAGGAACTGAGCGGAGACTGTTGGCGGCTTTTTCTGCGCCTTCTTTGGTGTTGTAGTTTCTGGCATTTTCGATCTGGCTTACCTCTGAATTTCTACCGTTGCCCAAGAAGGTGTTTTCGTTGAGTTTGACCGCGTAGTACATTTTGCTTTCCCGTTTCAATAAAGTCATAGTCTCATGGTAACGCTACTGTGTCAATACATTAAAGGGAAATAATCTCAGAAAGGTGTAAAATATCCCTTATGCAAAGACCATATGATCCACCAATGGCCCCAAGACTCAAGCCAGCCCCGACAATCCACAAGGGCGGTAGACGCCGCACCCCCAAGCGCCCGACTCGCGGCAGGGGCAGACAGCAAAGGCGCAGGTAATGCCTGGAGGCCGACCAAGACAATACGAGTCTGTCAGTGATCTTGAAGAGGTCATAGAAGCCTATTTTGGTCGTGCCGAAAGTGAAGGGCGCCACCCCACAATAACGGGGCTCTGTTTGGCGTTGAGTCTTACCAGAGAAGGGCTACTTACTTACCAAGGTAGAGATGAGTTTGCTGACACTATAAAAAGGGCCAAGCAATTCGTCGAGTTAGAGGTAGAGGAAACCCTGATGAGTGGCAAGGCTACAGCAGGCGCAATCTTCAACCTCAAGAACAACTTCGGCTGGAAGGATGAACACAAGCAAACAGTCTCAGGCCCAGACGGTCAGCCGGTAGCAGTCATTGAGCGCCACATCATCAACCCTTAAGATCCCAACGGCCGCAGCGTTTGCGCCGTTACTCGAACCCTCCAGGTACAAGGGCGCTTTCGGTGGTCGAGGCTCTGGCAAGTCTCACTTCTTCGCAGAGAAGCTGATAGACGATTCCCTCTACATCCGAGGGCTGCGGTCTGTCTGCATACGAGAAGTCCAGAAGTCCCTGAGAGAATCAGCCAAGCGCCTCATTGAAGACAAGATCGAAGTCTTTGGCGTAGAGAACAATGGCTTCAAGGTATTCAAGGATGTGATCGAGACCCCGGGCGACGGAATCATCGTGTTCCAAGGGATGCAAGACCACACCGCCGAATCAATCAAATCACTCGAAGGCTTTAACCGCGCATGGGTAGAGGAAGCCCAGACCCTCTCATCCCGATCGAACGCGCTATTGCGTCCAACGATCCGGGGCAAAGACTCTGAACTCTGGTACTCGTGGAATCCACGCAGGAAGAATGACCCCGTTGATGTGATGCTGCGCCAGGGTGAAACCCCCACAGACGCCACAGTCATAAAGGCGAACTGGTCAGATAATCCTTGGTTCCCTGATGTGCTCGAACAAGAGCGCCTGGACTGCCTCAGGGCCGACCCAGACCAGTACGACCATATCTGGGAGGGTGGCTACATCTCGATAGCCGAGGGCGCCTACTACGCTAAGTGCATCGCAGAAGCACGGCTTGCCCATCGAATCGGCAGGGTGGCCCCAGACCCATTACTGACGTACCGACTCTTTGCCGACATCGGCGGAACCGGCGCTAAGTCAGATGCCTTTGTGTTCTGGGTCGCACAGTTCGTAGGCCAGGAGATCAGGGTCTTGAACTACTACGAGACCCAAGGCCAGCCATTAGCCTCTCACGTTGCCTGGATGCGCTCTCAAGGCTACACACCGGAGAACGCACAGATATGGCTGCCTCATGACGGTAAGACCAACGACCGGGTCTACGATGTCTCCTACGAGAGTTCCCTGAAGGGCGCAGGCTACAAGGTCACTGTCATACCGAACCAGGGCAAAGGCGCTGCCGCGGCACGGATCGAGGAAGGCAGAAAGCTGTTCCCTCAGATGTGGTTCAATGAGGAAACCTGTCAGGGAGGCTTAGAGGCTCTGGGGTGGTATCATGAGAAGACCGACGAGCAGAGGAATATCGGTTTGGGTGCAGAGCACGACTGGGCAAGCCACGGGGCCGACGCATTTGGTCTGATGTGTGTCGCTCATGAGGTGCCTGTAGAACTGGACGCAAGCCGCTTTGAGATACCGCAAACTGGGCAAGGGTGGAAGATGGGATGACAATTGGGGGGCAGTTATTGCTGCATGACGCCCTAAAACCTCCGTGGAGGCCTAAGATCGCACCGCACAAAAACAACAGAATGCGGCCTGCGGAGCCGAAAGTGCCAGAAAACACGGGGAAGTATCGGGCCATCGTAGACGATAATGGTGCAGTGCATGATTGGATTAAGGTGAAATGAACTATTACAGCGAAAGGTTAGCGTTTCAGGATTCCGTGCTTGCCTGGGCAGAGTGGCGGGTGCTGCACAAGGCGCGAGGGTATGAACGAATGCTGGCTCTGTTGGTAATCATGGTTGAGTTAGATGGCTAAAAACGAAAAGCTGGAAAAGATCCACAAAGACGCTCTGGTCCGGTTCCTCAACGCCCAGGAGTTCGAGCGGGAAGACCGCCGATTCATGGAAGAGGATCTATCCTTTGCCGCTGGCGATCAGTGGCCGGTAGAGATCGAGCAGGCACGGCAGAGAGAAGAGCGGCCGTGTCTCACGTTCAACCGACTCCCGGCATTCATTGAGCAGGTATTGGGTGACGCACGGCAGAACAAGCCTTCAATCAAAGTTCACCCCGTCGATGAGGGCGCAGATCCAGACCGTGCCGAAGTCTTAGAAGGACTCGTTCGCAACATCGAGTCACAGTCTCGCGCTACCCAGGCTTACATCACCGGCTTATCCCATGCCGTCACTGGCTCGAGGGGCGCATGGCGAGTAGTCACTGAGTACACGACCGATGATGCCTTCGAGCAGGACATCCGGATAAAGCGGATCGTGAATCCTTTTGCGGTGTATTGGGACCCGGGTTGTAAGGAATACGACAAGAGTGACGCCCAGTGGTGCTTTGTGTCGGAGTGGATCACCAAGGAGATGTTCGAGGCAAAGTATCCTGATGACACACCCACAGACTGGATGGGAGAATATCGAAGGCTTGGCGCATTCAATCACTGGCTGACCGATGAGAGAGTCAGACTTGCCGAGTACTGGGTGAAGGAACCCGTAGAGAAGACGCTTTACCTCATCAACCACCCCGAACTTGGACCGATCACGACCGAGGAAGAACCACCAGAAGCCGCTTTGGATTCAGTTATCAAGACTCGCCGAGTCAAGACGCACAAGGTAGTTCGATACCTCATGAGCGGGCACAAAGTCTTAGAAGGGCCAAGCGAGTTCCCATCCAAATACATCCCAATCATTCCCTGCTTTGGTCCTGAAGAGTGGGTTGGCGATCAAGTCAGATATCGGAGTCTGATCCGGTACGCCAAAGACCCCATGCGGATGTACAACTACTGGCAAACGACCATTGCTGAGAAAGTCTCTCTCGCCCCCAAGTCGCCCTACGTGGTTACGGCCAACATGGTCAAGGGCTACGAGAAGTTCTGGAACGAGGCCAATACAGCCAACCGCCCATACCTTCCATACAACGTCGATGAGATGAGTCCCGGGCTCACACCGAAGAGACAAGAACCCGCCTATGTGAACGCCTCCGAGATCCAGCAGAGCCAGCAGGCTATTGAAGACCTCAAAGCCACAATGGGTATGTTCGACGCCTCGATGGGCGCTCAAGGGAACGAGACCTCGGGTCGCGCCATCATCGCCAGACAGCGAGAGGGCGACACCGCTACGTTCGCATGGATCGACAACCTGTCTGCCTCTATCGAGCACACGGGCCGTGTCCTGATCGACATTATCCCCAGGATCTACGACACCCAGAGGGTGATACGGGTTTTGGGAGAGGATGACTCGGTCGCCATGACGCCGATCAACTTTGTGGACAACGACCAGATCATCAACGACATCACGGTTGGCAAGTACGATGTGACCATATCTGTCGGACCTTCCTACGCCACCAAGAGAATGGAGGCCGCTGCCTCACTGATCCAGTTTGTGCAGGCGCTGCCTGCTGCTGGTCAGGTTGCCGGCGATCTCATCGCCAAGAATATGGACTGGCCTGGTGCTGATGACATTGCCGATCGACTCAAGAAACTGCTGCCTCCAGGCATAGCCGATGATGAGGACATGGACGAGGAACAGCGCGCCCAGATGCAGCAGGAGGCCGAGCAAGCCAAGCAGAAAGAGGAAATGATGTTCCGGCTTGAGGTCGAGGGCAAAGAGGCTGAGACCATGAGCAAGAGAGCGAAAGGCGCCAAAGACATACAGGACGCTCGTGCCCAGGACATTGAGAACGACACCGTAGAATCCGGTCTGGCTGGTCTGCTGGAGACCCTGGGTGGGGTTTAAGTCTGCGGTAGGCAAAGGCATATTGGATGGGTTGGAGGCCGCCAAGCGCCTCCAGAGGGCCAAAGAGCAGGGGTATGATTCCCGCACCTTTGCTCACGGCACAATGCACGACATCGAAGAGTTCGAGGTTAGTGATATTGGGGTCCATATCGGCACCCCAGAGCAGGCAAGCCAACGAATACCCAAAGCGGCCATTGAGCGCGGGATTATAGATAACGACTACGGGAACCCTTTAGTTGAGGGGGCTAATGTGTTGCCGCTGAGAGCACGACTGGGCGAGTCCTTAGAGATGCCAGACGTAGGGGCATGGGACGATTCAGAAAAGGTCATAGCCGCACTGGAAGACATGCCGGAATTTCACGGTATGTTCGATGACGCATGGGAAGAACTGGGGGTAAAAGATCAATTCGAGGATGTTGCCGATTGGATAAGCAGCCCAGAAAACCGAGAGATGTTGGAAGAGATCTCGACCGCAATTCAAGACAAGGGCTATAACTCTGTCCGGTATGCAAACCAAGTAGAGAACCAATATGGCAATCTACCTGGGCTAACCCCAGAAGGGGAAAGACTCAAAAGCGAAATCAACGCCGAGATAAACGCACTCCGGCAGCAGGCATCCGACAGGAACCCCCCTGTTCCTGATGACCCATCGAATGACGCACTCATGGATGAGTGGACAAGCAGGATGAACAAGCAGACGCCAGAAGAGCAGGCGAGGATAGACCAACTTGCCTCCGATTCGATGGCATTGCAGGACACGCACACTTATGACAACAACTCGTATATTGTGCTCGACCCATCCAACATCCGCTCAGTCAACGCCCAATTCGACCCCACCAAATCAGGCTCCAGCAAGATCCTAGCTGGCACTGGTGCTGCTGCTATCGGTGCAGGCTTATTGTCTGAAGACGCCGAGGCCGGGCCAATGGGCACTATCTCCAAGATGAAGGGCATACCGACACGGCAGGCGCATCACGGATCGCCCCACGACTTCGATGAGTTCTCGACAGCCAAGATCGGCACAGGTGAAGGTGCTCAGGCTTATGGACATGGGTTGTACTTCTCTAACAGTGAGAATATAGCGAAATTTTATAGGGACGCACTGGCTCGTACAGTAAAGAAGGATCTCTCAGCAGAAGACTGGGATAGTGTTTCCGCCATTATGAAGAAACACGGGATTTCTGGAGATACCCAAACCACCACGGATTACGACTTCCTTAACGAAGTCCTGACAAACAACGAACTTCCCTTCGATGATGAACAGGCGGTTATTGACATTATGAACCGCGCTTATGGGAAGGAAGGCAAACTCTACCGCGCTGAGATCCCAGACGAATCCCTAATGCTGGACTGGGACAAGCCGCTGAGTGAGCAGGCAGAAAGTATCCAACAAGGGGTTAGGAACGCATTCGCTGACGCGCAGCAAGACGCAGCAAACGGACCTAACGCAATGGATGGGTTCATAACAGACTCAACCAGAACTGCTCGACACGCATCAGCAGGCGAACTGGATAATTTGGATGGAGCCGCACTGAACGAGATGTTGCGAAAGGTGTACGGCAACGAGGCGTCCGATAAATTCAGAGAGCATGGCATCCTCGGCATAACCTACAAAGGCGCCACCTCGAACGAGCGCAACTTCGTCGTATTCGATGACGAGATGATAAACCTTATCGAGAAAGGCGCTATCGATCCCCGGCTATTAGCGCCGTTGGCCGGGGCTGGTGGTGCAGGCGCATACGCAGTAAGCGAGTTCTCAGAGGCACAATCAGCCCTATCTGCCTCACGAGAAGAGATCCAGGCCATGACTGACGATTTCAACCGCAGAAGGGCCGAGAAGCGGGGCATATGGGCGCATCTTCGAGGTTTGGGCGAATTTCACCAAGGCGTGTACGAATCTGCCCTAACAATGGGTTCCGGCATGGTTGGTGGTGTGGTTGGCGACCTGTCGCGCATCAGTGGCTACATGAACCCCTACATGGACCCAGCGGCGACCGAGGCGGGCGCAGAAGCCCTTCAGGGCATGATCCAGTATGAACCCTCCCCAGCGGCCATTCCCTACCTCGAACCCTTGGGGGCAGGCATAGAGACCTTCACAGAGGACATCGAGCGCGGCATCGACCAGATCCCCTTGCCTGTACGCGAATCGGCCAATGCGATGTGGGACCAACTACCCGAACGATCGAAGGGGCTCATCAAGGCCGTTGGCGGCATAGCGCTCTGACCAACTCTTAGCCCATTTGACATTCGCCAACTATTAGCGAAAATACCCCTACCTGCTTAGCAGGGCCGATAAATTCACCGAAGGGTGCAATGAGCGAGATCGAGGACGCAGGTCCGACCGAAGAGGTCACTACTGGTGAAGGCGTTACGGAGACCCCGCCTACCTCCACGGAAGATGTCACCGCCGAGCCCCAACCTCAGAAAGAGGCCAAAGGGGTTCAAAAGCGCATCAACGAGTTGACTGGTAACTGGAGACAGGAGCAACGGCGGGCGGATCAGCTTCAGGAGCAAAACCACGAGTTACAACGGAAGATCGTTGAGACTCCAGCACCCGAAGCGCCAAA
>Ga0255047_10002226_pt1 | contig 13002 bp, 10 predicted proteins | sample JV7_2_1_MG_FD_183640 | JGI IMG/M metagenome (GOLD analysis project Ga0255047, IMG submission 183640) | Seawater microbial communities from Jervis Inlet, British Columbia, Canada - JV7_2_1 | ecosystem: Environmental > Aquatic > Marine > Inlet | place: Canada: British Columbia | collected 2016-10-06
CAGCAGAAGGACTTGGAGCTGTGGCACGACTGGAAGAACTCGGGTGAGGCCCCAGAGAAGCTGGACCCACTCTTCAAGCAGTTCCGCGGCGTCCTGAACAACCGAATCCGGCTGTACCAGGGCAAGGTTCCGGTTCCGCCGGCGGTGGTAGAGGCCGAGGTCAACAAGCAGTTCCTAACGGCGCTGCGGAAGTACGACCCCACCAAGCTCGGGAAGACCACGGGGAAGCCGGCCGCGCTGGGCACCTACGTCCACGGCCAGGTCCGCAAGTCCGGGCGCTTCATCAAGAAGTACCAGAACGTGGGCTACATGCCCGAGAAGCGCATCGACAAGATCACCGAGTACAACACGGCGAAGGAGGAGATGAAGGACCAGCTGCTCCGGGAGCCGACATCCATGGAGCTGTCGGCCCGGCTGAACTGGCCCCTCGCGGAGGTGAGCCGCATGGAGGCTGAGCAGCGCAAGGACTACATCGCCTCTGGCTTCGAGCAGGAGGGCATGTCGGACCCGACCTTCTTCATGCCCAGCCGTGACCGAGAGGTGCTGAACCTCATCAAGTACGAGCTGGACGCGCGCGAGAACTATGTGCTGGAACACTCGCTGGGCCTGAATGGAAAACCGAAGAAAGGCACCGGAGAGATCGCCAAGGACTTGGGCGTCTCGGCTCCCACCGTCTCCCGCATCAAGGCAAGGGTCCACGAGAAGATCAGGACGTACCGCGATGCGTTCTAGACGAGAGATCGCCCTGGCCGACTTGAAGGAGAAGGCGCGGGAGTGGATCGACAAGGAGAAGAAGCGCATCAACAACGAGGTGGACTACTTGAGTTCGTCGCTGGAAGGCGTGACCGGATCGAGTACACTGACGCGCAAGAACGAGGAGACAGCCCAGGTCTTTTTCCAAGACGAGTTGGCGTCCTTCCTAAGAGAGTGAGCCAGAGCATGAGCAAGCCCGCGAAGAAGATTGATCAGCTGCCCGAAGCCATCGCTTTGATCGGCGGCAACCACTACCCCCTCGAGAACACCGTGCTGAAGATGGAGCTGTGCCGCGAGCGCATGGCAGGCTTGAACCAGGAACTCGGGTCCCTGTCCCAGCAGCTCCTGGTGGAGCAGGCGGCCGCCATCGAGAAGCAGGCCGCCATTGGCGAGTACGCCCAGCCGGCAATCGGCAAGGCCCAGCTCTACGTCTACGACCCCTCCCGCAAGGCCCTAGTGCTGCGGGTCCGACCGACTTCCGTGGAAGGATGATCCCATGGCCCTCTCGGCGACGCTGAACTATGCGTTCCTCAGCATCGACGACCTCATCGACAACGGTACTCAGGGTCTGCACCAGAGGCTGCTGAACGCCGGGTGGGCGTTGTCGGAGGAACTCAGCACCGGCGTGGGGGTCCAAGATCGGGTGTACTACAGCACCGGCGAGAGCGGCGAGAAGGCCCTGTGGCTGCACGTCACCCATGACGCTGCCGCCGAGCGGCTGCACTTCAGGGCCTACTCCTTCTGGGCCGCTGGGACACCAGGAGTCGGCTACAACGTCGTGGGTGACGTACTGGGTAACTCTTGCGTGCAGCTGGTCGACGGCAACATGCAGGGTTGGATCATCGCCGACGCCGACGGCGTCGCCATCGTCGCCGACATCGGAGCGGCCACCTACAACAAGGGCTACTTCGGATCGTTGACCCCCACGCTGCCCCCGCAGCGGGACTTCTATGGCCTCCTGAGCGGCCCGGCGACGGGCACCAACCAGGTGGGGTTCACGACCCTCTTCTTCGCGCCAGGCACCGACTTCTCCGATGTCGAACCGGGGCAGCAACTCTGGGCAGTCAATCAGTCCACCGTCAGCGGACCGGCCAATGTGGAGCGTGTGCAGGTGGTCTCCATCGACGTCGGGGCACGCACCATCGAGATCAGCGTGGCGCTGACCGATGACTTCGACGCACTCGCCATCGTGGCGGTGGACCCTCAACCGATGATCCTGTGGGGAAACTCCGCTGGAGACCTCCCCGAGACGGCTCTGGGCCTGCACAGCACCGACACCTACGAGTCGTCCGTGTTGCTGCGATCCTCCTGGGCAGATGCGGTGGGGCTGACCTCGATCTCGACGGAGGACTACGGGCACATCGCCATGGCCCCCAACGTCTTCTACGACATCGTCACGGGGCAGCAGCACATCAAGGGTGAACTGCCCCGCGTCGTCCGCCCCTTCACGGGCCCGCTGCTTGCGCTCGACGACGTCGTCGTCGACAGCGACACCTACCGAGCCATCCCGGACGGCACCGACTTCTTCTGCGTCAAGGAGACCTGATGGCCACCTATGCCGGGCTCCTTCTCCCCCCTCTGCTGGTAGGGGCGCGAACCTTCCGCTCTGCCCCAGTTGTGGAGAGGTGTCTGGTGAGGATGAAGCTGCTCAACGTGGACGGCACCCCGCACCGCGGGCTCCTTGTCGCTTTCCACAACCTGTGGAGAAACCCCCGGCTGTCGCTCAGTGCAGGCACGGCGATGATGACCGGGCAGAGGGTATCCGTCACCACGGATGAGAATGGGTACGCGGAGATCTACCTCCTTAGGGGAGCCGAAGTGCAGGTGGTCGTGACGGCCACCACCTTCACCCGGCGCATCACTGTGCCGAATGCCCCCTTCGCTGAACTCACTGATCTCGTCTCCACTGCCCCTGACCAGTTCGAGGTGATTCGTGCGTCCGTAGGGGTAGATGCCCCGCGCTTTACTCCGTAGGCATGGTGTGGTCCCTCAGCACAATGGGCCGGGCCTCATCGGCCCCATTGTGCTGAGCATTGAGCAGGAGATCGCGCTGTGAAGAAGTACAGCTCAGCAGACCCCTTCCTGCTTGCCTTCCTCCGCCGCACCGGGATAGAGGTGCTCGACGTCTACCCCGATCCGAACAACCCGCGTAGGATGCGCGTATCGCTGAACATCTCTGAGGATTCGGGTCGGGTTCTGGAGATCAAGTACAGGAACTCGGACTACCGTCGCTATGTGGCAGAGTACCAAGACACCGTCGATCTGATTAAGAGACGCTAGTCAAAGGAACCAGTCAGATGACCTCCAAGAAGAGCCCCAAGAAGCTCGTCGCAATCCCCGACCTGAACGAGCGGCTCCGTGAGAGAGGCTACCGGAAGTGATCTACTTACTCGCTCTGCTACTCGCCTACGGCCTGTGCTTCGGCGCCCTACAGAAGGTGGCGATGCTGCCGCCTCTGATCAAGCTACGGACGCTGGGCCAGGAGATTGAAGAGAGGGAGGTCGTTGAGAAGGGGGAGGTCGTTGCAACCTCGGACTCCAAAGTCAAGGCAGCCGTCCGCTGGCTCTTCGACGGCCTCTTCACCTGTCCCTACTGCGTGGGCTTCCACTGCGGCTGGATGAGCTGGCTGCTGATACGGGAGGCCGAAGGCACCCAGCTCCTGTGGACAGAGGGGCACCCCGTGCTCCTGTCCGTGCTCGCGTGGTCCCTCATCAGCGCAGGCTTCTGCTACGTCGTCGATATGTTGGCCATGTACCTCGAGAAGAACGCGGTCGAATAGATGTCTCGTTTCAACGCATCCATCGGCATCGTCTTCCGGGAGCAGTTCCCTGCTCTTGATCTGGGATCGACCTGATGGCACATGTAGTTGGAGTAGCGTCTGAGTTCGAGCTCATCATCAGCATCACCACCATTGGTGGCGACACGCTGGTCAACGCTGACGCCCTCCCAACGGTGGACATCAAGGACTCCAGCGGAGCAGTGGTGGCCTCCTTCGCTGGCCCGGTTCAGATCCTGCACCCGTCGCTGGGCCTCTACCAGATCACCTGGACTCCCTTGGCGGCCGGCGACTACACCGCTGAGTGGTCCTTCCTCTACAACGGCAACCCCCTCACCTCCATCGAGTCCTTCTGCGTTTTCACGGTGGGGTCGGTGCCCAGCCTCATCCCCAGTGCGGGACCAGGCTATGTCGTCAGCATCATTGTGGTGGACGAGGCCGGCGTGCCTGTCGAGGGGATGACGGTCCAGATATACGACGAGACCGGCGTTACCCTGATCGCGTCAGGGGTCACAGACGTTACAGGGGAGGCCCTGTTCACGCTGCCCACCGACAGGTATCAGGTGCGTTTCTGCGGGGACCACATTCTGGCCGAGGTGGTCTCCCCACAGCAGATCAAGGTCATAGTTCCTCCTCCGAACAACCGGTGGATCTTCACGGCTACGACCTTCATCCCTCCCGTGTCGGCCAATCCGAACATGTGCAGGTGCTGGGGCTTCTTTGTCGATGCAGCCGGCCGCCCCTGCCCGAACCTGTACCTGCGGCTGCAGCCAGTCTTCGACCCGGCGGCTCTCTACGTTCAGGCCGTGGGCTACGCCCAGAAGCCTGTCGAGCTGACCACTGACGAGGACGGCTTCTTCTCTGTAGACCTCGTTCGAGGCGGACTCTTCAACGTGACCCTGTCCGGGTACATGGATAGCGCTCCCAACATCCGGATCCCCGACGCCAGCAGTTGCAACATCGTCGACATCCTCTTCCCCGCCCCCAGCGAAGTGACCTTCGACCCCGTGGGTCCAATCGCTCTGGTGTCCGGGTCGAACGTCAACATAGAGGCCTCTCTGCTGATGTCGGACGGGCGCACGCTGAACAACACCAGTGACCCCTCGCAACAGACTTTCGTCGAGTACACCTCCAGCGACATAGACGTCTTCACCGTCGAGGGTACTGACGGGGAGAGCATCGTAGTGCAGGCTGTCGGAGCGGGCGTTGCGACCCTCAGTGCGGTGACCGTGCCACTGTCCTTCTTGCCGCGAGTGCCGGCGGTTGTCTTGACGATCACCCCGATTGTGGTGACTGTTACATGATCCCGGGTGCACCTGCGCGCGAAGTCCCGGAGGACCTGCGGCCCCACATGAACATGTGGATGGGGGTGATCCTTCAAGCTGTCATCGACTACGTGGTCAACAGGGGTCGCACCGGAGCGCACGAGCGGAGGCTCTTCTACAACGCGCAGTGGTGGCTGTTCGAGGATGCCTCGGAGAGGTCCAATGCCTTCACTACGCTGTGCGAGATGTTGGATCTCGATCCTGATAGGGTGCGGCGGGGAGCCAAGGACCTGACTGCCGCAGAGCTCCGGCAGCTGAAACTGCACAACGACCGGAGACGCCATGCCCAAGTCGATCGACACCACGCCCTCGAGCACTGGGACTCTGATCGCGCCCTCAAGTGGGACGCCGAGAACGGCTCTGGGGCTGCGGAGCACACCGACACAGTTTGCGCTCTTGCAGGAGGAGGCCCTGACCTCCTTGTTGCTTCACGCTGACATCTTCTTCCACCACCGCCTCCTCCAGAAGAACCTACTCACCCAAGAGATCATCCAGCTCCTGGCCTCCCTGGCCGACCTGTTGGTGGCTGCCGCGGATCTCCGGCTTCCCGACCCCACCAACCGCGACACCTCTGGGCTGACCAGCGCTCTGAAGAAGCTCGATGTCGAGGTCGACGACCCCCTGTCCTCCGACGCCATCGCCTTCGTCTCCGAGGACCTGAAGAAGTACTTGAAGGGCTCCGGCCTCTCGTCCAACAAGGACACGGCCGCCGCCTCTGCGCGCTCTCGGTCGGAGGCGCGAGCCGACATGGTCGCTCCTCTCCGGGCTGCCCGGGAGTCGGCGGTGGCCATCATCCGGACCCTGGAAGAGTTCCCGTCGTCGGCTGACTGGTACAACCTGAACACCCTGCAGCGGGCCGTCGGCCCCAACGTGGTGAACCGGGCGAGGTCTCTGCTGGAGTCCCACCGACGCAAGGTGGAGCTGGGTGCCGATCTGGTCGACCGACAGAACGAGATGATCCGGGTGCTGTCGGTGCCGGCCACGATGCGAGCATTGAGGAGCGCTCGACACCCCATGGACCCGGTGATGGTGCCGGGGCTGTACCCGCGAGGCTCTGCTCTGGAGGTGCGGGCCTTGGCTCCCGTAGTCCCGGCTGCCGTGCAGGGAACGAGGCAGCCGGATGCGATGCCTCTCGATGCCACGCTGATCTACACCCCCAACGGGGAGGGGGAGAGGACCGTGACCCTCGTCGGGTCGGGGCAGCACAGGCTGGAAGCCGGGATCCCAGGTGAGACCTACGTCGTGACCGAGGGCGCGGTGCTGGTGACAATCGGGGGCGCGCTGCAGGAACTGCCTCTCACCTCCGGGACCAGGACTGCGGCCGAGGTGCTGAGCGAGCTGGACGCGGGCATGGCGGCTCACGGCGGGTCGGCGGTGCAGAGCCTCGGGAAGCTGATGCTCCTGCACGCAGACGAGATGAGCATCGTGGACGCTGGCCAAGTCCCCCGAGACGTCACCCTCCGGGCCACCGGCGCCTTCCCTATGGCACTGGAGGCCCTGACCCTCCACGTGGACGTCTGGGGCCTCGACCCCTTCGGCGTGCTGGTGCCACAGCCCTGCATCCACATCTTCGGCCCATCTCCTCACGGTATCGGCAACCCCTACCAGACGATGCAGGAGGTGGTCGACGAGCTGCTGACCGACCCCCTCTTCATCGGCCCTTTCCTGCTGCCGGCGCCCTTCACGATGACGGTGGCCGACGACGGGGGAGACCTCGTCCTCACCGCCCCAGGCATCGCGCCCCCGGCGTCGTCCATGGCCGTGGAGACCACCATCTCCACGTCGGTCCCCTTCCCGTTGAGCTTCGCGGTCAATCCCGACGTGGGCTGGGAGCTCTACACCACGACGGACCTCTCGGCCCTCGGCTTCACCTCCCTGCAGAAGTCCACGGACTACTACAGCCTCGAGGCAGTGGTCGCCCTCGTCGAGGAAGAGGAGGGAGACACCCCGGAGGTGGCGGTCGGAGTGGAGCAGGTCGATGTGTGGGAGGGCGAGGGCTACTTCACCGACACCCTGCCGGGCATTCAGTGGGTCCCGACTACCCCCACCGCGGCCCAGCCCGGCGACATCCTCTCCGTCCCAACCCTGGGGACCTATCTGGTGGCCCCGAGCACAGGCCTACTGCCCTTCGAGGTAGTCGCTCTGCATTCCGGGCAGACTCCTCTGCTCCTGGTCTTCGAGGGGGCCAGTATCCAGCGCTCTCTTCTGGACATGGCGTCGACGGACACATCGTTGGACAGCCTGGTCGTCATCGGTGCGGGCACAGCGAACACGCAGCTCGGCCTGGCCGAGGACACCTACTTCCCGCAGGCGGCCCAGTTCGAGGTCTTCGGCCGGCTCTCCACCGAGCGACGACGGTCTGTGCGAGACTTGGCCTGCCTCCAGGTACAGGTCGGGGCTTCCCTGGAGGTAGGGGAGTTGTCTTCTCCCATCTCGGCCGTGGCGTCGGACAGACTCAGCTTCACGTCCGGGCCCCTCTTCCTCGAGGGACTGAGCGAAGCCCGCGTACTGAGCGCTCTGGCCACAGGATTTGACTCCCTGACTACCTCCCTGCGCGCGCTACAGCTCCGCCCCAGGTGGAAGTGGGTCACCGACCTGAACGGGGCTCTGCAGCGTCTGGAAGATGCCACTCAGGGGGCGCCGTCGACTCACCAGCTGCTGTCCGCCATGGCCTCCATGTACTCCGCCTCACAGCAGCTCGGGAACCTGCCCGGAGCCGAGCCTCTCGCTGCGCTGCAACGTGTAGGGGTGATCGTGCAGACCCCGCCGGCGGACACTCTGCACTCGTTGCTGGATGCCTGGACACCTCAGCTGCCGCCGGAGACACTCACCAGGGGCGAGGCACTGCTGTCGGCGTTGGACGAGCGGGGGTATGATCGATTCCGCTCCTTCTTGATCAGGGGTCGGTATCACGATGCCGCCGCCATCAGCTACGAGGGGGCCTCTTCCGCCTCAAGCGTGGAGAGCAGGCTCACACGCCTCGCACAGTTCTTCAGGAGCCCGCGAGGCAGCATCTCGTCGTCACACTGGAACGAACTCCGTGGCTGATACCCCAAAGAACGAGGTCGAGGCACAGAAGAAGGGAGCCGAGCTTCGTCGAGGGCTCGGGGACGCCTTCGCCTTGGTCCGTTCGATGGAGACTGCGAAGGCATTGGCTGCCTACACGCTGGAAGATCTCATCACGGAGCAGATCTTCTTCCTGGACAGCTCCCAACAAGGGGATGGGGCTGACCTGAGCGAGTCCAGTACAATCCGTACACAGACCATCGGCAGGCTGCAGCGGATAGAGAGGCTGGAGATCTCGCTCTTCGGAGAGGATGGTCAGTCCGGGCTGTTCAAGCAGGCGGAAGACTACCGCGAGCCCGGAGACGAGGAGGAGGCGACGTGAAGTCCTTGCAGGTGGTGCAGATCAGCGACTCGATACCGGTGTCTCGCATCGTCTCCCTCGGGGACAGCGGCATCTACCGACTGTATGGGCAGGACTTCCGCTTCGTCGAGCAGGTCCTCTTCAACGACATCGATGCCGAATCGTTCGCCATAGAGACCCGCACCACCATCCTGGCGACCCTCCCCTTTCCACGCAGCGACCTGCAGGACATCCTGGTCCTGAGCTCCCGGTCCACGATGACGGAGAGGAGTCTGGTGCGGCCCAGCCTGCGGGGAGGCTCAGTTGAGGGACTCACCCGCCTCGTGCAGCGCTTCACCAAGATGCTCCTCCAGACCCCGGGCAGCGACATCTTCGCCCCGGATGCCGGCGGAGGCCTCTACGACTTGGTAGGGCAGGTGGTCTCCTCGACAGCAGCCTCCGACCTGGTGGCGAGGCACAACCTGTCGGTCTCTCGCACCGCGGAGCAGATTCAAGCTCTCCAGGCGAGGTCAGATCGCTACGTTCCGGCAGCGGAGCGATTGCTTGGAGCGGAGGTCCTGACCGTGGATTTCGATAGGAATACGAGTACCCTGCGAAGTAGGGTGCGCCTCCGGTCTGCGGCCGGCGAAGCCCTTCTCAACTTGGCGACGGACTGATGGCACAGCGCGAAGACATCGCCACCCTCCTGCAGCAGCTCACGGCGGCCTTCGACGGCACGATCGACTCGGACGTGGGCTCTCCCTACTACTCTCAGGTGATCTCCCCTCTCCTGGACGCTATCGGGCCGGACCCGCTGCTGACAGCGCCCATGGACTTCATCAAGGATCGGCTCCGCAAGGAGTACCCCAGCTTCGGGCTGGACGACGACGAGCCTCTGATGGACATGGCATCCAAGCCCTTGGCGCTGATCATGGGGGCGCTGAGTGACCAGGTGCTGCGAATCAAGCAGAAGCAATCCCTGGCCCGGCCTGACCTGCTTACGGAGCTCGACGCCGACGACCTCATGGGAAACTGGTTCATCCAGCGTGAGCAGGGGCTCCGGCCCACGGTGTACGTTCGAGTGTTCTACGCAGTCCCGACCCTGGCGTCGGTGAACCCCTCCCACCGCTTCTTCACCGGCGGTGGCCTGAACTTCTTCCCGCCGAGGTCGCAGATCATCACCAGCGAGGAGATGGCTTCGCAGCGCGTAGGCGAAGAGTTCTTCGCTGAGTTCCTCGTCCGGGCGGAGCTACCCGGCGAGGAGTACTCCATCGGCATCGGCGCCATCAGCGGGGTGGATGGTCTGCCGAACCATATCCGGGTCTCCAACGCAGCTCGTGCGTCCGAAGGCCTAGGACGAGAGGACAACGAGACCTTTGTGGGCAGAGGCCGGACGGTCCTGGCAGAGCGGTCGATGACCAGCCCTCGAGGCATCTCCGCCGTCGTTCGAGATCGTGGGACGGTCACCCACACCGAGGTGGTCAAGTACAACGACCCCGAGATGGAGAGGGACATCCTCACCGGCTCGGGGGAGGGCAAGCTCCACCTGTCTGGGCTGGGAGTCGTCTTCGGTACCACCCTGCTGGTGTGGTCCGGGTACGAGGACAGGGGAAACACCGAGGAGGTCTTCGTCGAGCCGGGCTACGAGGTCGAATTGCACTACGGCAAGCTCCTCTACGGTCTGCCGCCCGAGCAGAGGCACGAGAGCTTCGAGGTCGATTCGATCATCTACGACAGCCGAGGCGCCTTCCCCGAGCTGCCGAACATCCTCCTTCTACGCCTGGACCATGCTCCGACCCCAACCAGCACTGTCTCGGGAGCCATCCCCGGCTTCCTGCCGGGCGTATCGGCAGCCATCACCCGTCCAGGGAAGATCCGCATCTCGAACATTCCCGGAGGCATACAAACCCCCCTCACCGATGCCGGTGAGGTGGAGATCAACGACGGCGAAGTGCACATCGGGGGGCACCACGACGTGTGGCTCCGGCCCGCCACCCAGTCTGACGCCACCATCACGGTGACCCTCAAGGACGAGGATCCTCTTGTCGTCGGTCTCAGCTTGCAAACCTTCGGCGCCTCGACACCCAACGTGGTGGCATCCACGGACATCTCCATCGACTGGGTTCTGCTTGGGGTGGTCCCTGGCATGTACCTCGTGGTGGATGAGGGCGCGGACGTCGGGGTGTACCGCATCGTGGCAGTCCGCCAGACCCAGCTGGTGCTGGACGCAGACCTGACGGCGGCGGACGTGGACATCCGGTTCCGAGTCGTGGACGGCTTGAAGCTGGACCTCGTGCAGCCCAGAGATCTGAGAATCCCCTTCGGCACCGATGCCCCGGGCAACGACCTGGAGACCATCATCGGGTCAGCCATCGTGGTGCTGAACAGCACCAACAGCCTGAGCTTCGGGGTGGAGGTAGGTGACACCCTCCGCATCCTCGAGGGCGATGACGAGGGAGATTTCTTGATCGAGGGGTTCGACCCCTCCGGCGGAGGCACCACTCCCATCGTGGATCGGCCGATGTCGAACAGCACCGCCGGGCTGACCTACCAGATCTTCAAGGCGGAGGCAGGGGTCCAGCTGCCCCTGGTCCGCATACCCGCAGAGGGCGTGAAGCTGCTGGACAGCGCTGACCAGCCCACGGACATCTCCGTGCCCTACGCCCTTCCCTTGGAGGCCCGCAGCCTCCAGGCCTTCACCGGCGCGGCCACCAAGGCCTGCGGGGATCTGGGCTTCACCATGCCCGGCCTGGGCTTGGCCTTCGAGAACATGGGGGAGGCGTGCCCCTCCAATATCGAAGCCCTGCTCTCCCTTTTGTCGGATGTCTCGTCGGGGTCGGATCCCGCCCCCGACGAGATAGCGCAGCTTCTCGTAAGACTAGCCAGTAAGACCAATCTCTACAGCGATGAGTGCCTGGAGTGCGATGGGTACATCTTCTGCGTGACCTTGGATGGTGACGGCATCTTTCTGAACTACGACCTGCCGGCTGCAGGGCGGACCTACGTCAACTCCATCATGGACTGGCTGACGAGGACGATCTCAGCCTTCTTCCCCTCCTTCGTGGCCAGTTCTCCTCCGATCCTGGAGGTCGTCGATGGCGGAGTCCGAGTCGCGTGGAACAGGGATAACCAGCTCCCCCCCTCCGAGCTGGAAGCAGCCATGCAGTTCGAGGTCTGCATCCCCAAGGAGTTGGTCGGCTGCTGCAGCAACCTCTTCATCGCCTTCCCCGACGTCAACCTCGACCTCATGCTGCGGAAGCTGTCGGACTGGGTGCAGGCCGCAGACACCGACATCAACTCGGACGAGGCCGTTGCGCTGTTGAGGGAGATCATCAATCTTCTACCTGCAGCAGGGCCTCCTCTGTGCAGCGCGGTCCATGACGACACCCTGGTGATCAACAGCGGGCCCAACGCGGGCGGCTACGCGGTGGACACCACCTATGAGCTCTCCCTGGACGTCACCCCTGCGGCCTCCGGCTTCGGTCTGCTTCTGATGCAGCAGCTCAACGGGGGCAAGGACTTCTTCCACTTCCTGGAGGGCCTGACCCTCGCCTCCATCTTGCAGGTCACCGGCTCCAATGCAGAGGCGGAGCAGCTGGGGTCTGACATTGCTCAGGGCCTAGGGAGTGGGGACCCCGAGGGCCTGCAACTGCTCCAACAGCTGCAGGAGGGGCTCGACGAGTTCCGTTCGGTCCTGAAGATGTGCGCCGTCGGCATCCGGGGTCAGTTCCCCGTGGATCCCTGGAAGCCCTACTGCGAGATGTTCGCCTCCGGCTTCCCTACAATTCCACCACTGCCGGGCGTCCCCGGGTTCGAGGCGGAGATCTGCGACAGCTACGGAGACAACGCGGACCCCTTCAATCTGCTGGTGGACCTGATCGCCTGGGTGTTCGAGTCGCTGCGGTTGCTGGGCTTTGATCTGCCAGAGTCCTTCGACATCACCTTCAGCGAGATCCTCTCCGGGGTGCTGAACGGGATGAAGGCGCCGTACTGCGTGGGATCCCGCACCTGCGACGGGAAGATGCGTCTCTACTTCCACGAGCCGACCACCATCGAGATCGACTCTGGAGGAAACTGCGTCGCCTTCTACGACCCGACGAACGTGGACCCGGCCCAGTTCCCCTACGACTCCACGGGCTGCACCAGCTTCTGGCAGGAGCATGCCCAGGAGCAGGACTGGATCGCAGGCTTCGTGGCAGGCTACGCTGACGGCCTGCTGGACCCCCTGAGTGCCTCCGACGCCCTGGGCTACACCTTCGCGGACCTGGCTGCCGGACTCCCCGGCACCTACAAGGCGGATGTATTGGCCGTGGTTGGTCCCAGCTACCGCCCTGCCGGATTCAACCCCGTCACCTACGACTCCGCCTACGCAGGCGGCTACCTCGTAGGCTGGGGACTGGACCTGGGGACCCCGGACGCCCCGGCGACTCTCCCCTCCATCGACGGCTTCACCCACGGCCTCGCCGACGGAATCCTGGAGTCGGCCGGCGCCACCCTGGACACGGTGGAGGCGATCTACCTGACTCTCGGAGCCAGCTACCTGCCTCCCGGGGTCGGGGCCGACGAGTACCGGACCGGCTACTCCATCGGCAAGATCACCGGCCTGTGGAGCTGCCTGCTCACCTCCGACGTCGGCAGCTTCGGGACCGGCGCAGTGCCTGTGGTGCTGGATCCGAGAATCCCCACCCTGCTCTCCAGCACCGTGGGCTCCGCAGAGGTCCTCTTCGGTGGGGACGCCTCCGCACCCGCCTACCAGGTGCTGCCTCCGCAGGACACGGTAGACACGAACTCCCCGATGGACT
>Ga0255047_10002227_pt1 | contig 12992 bp, 15 predicted proteins | sample JV7_2_1_MG_FD_183640 | JGI IMG/M metagenome (GOLD analysis project Ga0255047, IMG submission 183640) | Seawater microbial communities from Jervis Inlet, British Columbia, Canada - JV7_2_1 | ecosystem: Environmental > Aquatic > Marine > Inlet | place: Canada: British Columbia | collected 2016-10-06
ATCGTTACGCCGCGACGTAGATGCGGACCTGGGGACAGGCGTCGACACGAACTCCGACACCACTGCACTCGCTGTGATCTATCCAGACACGCATGAGAGTGAACTCCCTTGTTCCAGTCCTGTCTGTGCCTACGACACGGTTCCAAAGCACTAGGAGGTTTGGCCTATACCGAAAATTTCTTGGTCAGGCGGGCACGGTGATGGTGGAGAGATCGCCCGCAGGAGTAAGAGTGGTTCGGGCTGTGAGGCCCTCCATGACCGCCACCAGTTCGACGGACGGGCCGAGCACGGTCACCTCTGCACTTACCCAATCGACGTCGAAGCCGAGTGCCGCTCCGGGGTAGGTGATGGTGAGCACATCCTCGAAAAACGTGACCTCGGTGACCGCCAGGAGGGACGCGAGCGGATCCTGCCCTTCAGGTGCGTCGGCGGCGGGCGCCCACTCGCCGCTTCCCGCGCGGGTCCAGAATTCGGTACCCACGTTGACCACGTCGATGGTGTTCGAGGTCACCGTGGCAGTGCTTGTGGTATTGCCGTCGATGTTGCGCCCGACGATCTGGCTGACCACGGTGCCGTTCACGTCGAGCGTGGTGGTGAACTGGTAGCGGTCGTTGAGAGCACGAAGGGCCTGATCGAACTGATCGGCGATCAGCACCGCGGTCTGGGCGGGGTCGACAGAGTCTATGAGAGCGCCTCGGCTCTCCACCTCGTCGTCGCCACCCCCACATGAGACGAGAATCATGGAAGCCGCGATGATCGTGGCGCCGAACATCGTGTGTCGACGGGTTGTGGTGTCTGAGGAGGGGGGAGACATTGTCACCATCTTCTTGACGATAAGACGCCGCCCGCCTCTGTCGAAGAGACGTCGCCGCGCACAACCAGGGTTTGGCGCACTTCAGAATCCCTTTGAGGGTGACGATGACCGTTCCTGACGGGGTAATTCGGTCTGGGCAATATTTCCTACATCGGTCCAAACCAAACCATCAGTCGTTGTCGTGTTGTGAGTGCGTTGGGCAAACCGTTGGTTGCTTGGGAAGAGGATATGAACGCTCTAGAGATGAAGAACGATGATTCAATCTCGCTCACTGCGGTCGATCTCACTTCTCATGCAGATCACGATTCCGTGTCGATCATGGTCGATTCGGAGTGGTACGTGGCCAGCGGTGGCGAAGCTCTCGCCGCGCTCCTCGACATGGATGTCACCGACATCCATCACGCACCCGTCGGTGTGTTCATCCATCCCGACGACATCACTCATTCGCCACTGGAACTAGGGCGCACGGGTGATGGAATGATCCTCAGGTTCTTGCACCGGACCCATGGCTATATCCGGATTCAGGTGGCGGTATCGCGATCGCGGTATCTCCACGACTGTTGGAACCTGCAGCTCCGAGCCGTCGACGCCGACGTATCGGAACTGACGCGTGGAGGAACGGGATTAGTCCCGGCTGCGCAACAGGGCGAACCCCGGTCGACAGCACAGTCGGTCTTCTGATCCGTCGCCGAGCGGCGCAAACCCTGGAGTATTCGTGAAATCACCCAAAGTAGTTGCCACGTCCATCGGACTCGTGCTGGTCACCGCCACGTCTGCGGTTGCTCTCAATGTCGGGATAGTCCGCGCCACCTCTCCTGCCGACGACGGATACGACGAGACGGTCGCCTTGGCCGCCGACGGTTCACCGCTGGTGGTCACCTTGGAGACAGCCGCCCTCCCCATCGAGGACACCACCACTTCTGAGGCCCAAGCGACCCCCTCTGTACCTGCCGCAGCGCCTGCGTCGAGTGCGGCGGCCCGTTCAGTCGCCACCGATACCGTAGCTCCCACTCCGGTGCCTGCTCCCACTCCGGCACCGGCCGTTGCGGCACCGGCCACGACCTATCACACCTTTCAGGCCGGTAACGCCGGTGAGGTCGTCATCGCCAACCATGGCGACTCCCTCGAGTTCTGGGCCGCGTATACCAGTGGTGGCTGGGAATACCGGGTCGACAGGGCCGAGGGCCGGGAAGTGAAGATCAAATTCCGCGGCAATGGCGAACTCGAATGGAAGGCCATTCTCAGCGGTGGCTCGATCAGGATCGAGTCGAGCGGTGGTGGTGGCGGAGACGACGAGAAGGACGACGACGAGAAAGACCACGACGAGAAAGACCACGACGAGAAAGAGGACGACGATGACTGATCACGCCGATCGGCTCGCCCGCCTCCAACTCCGTCAGGCTGCTCGCCTCGGCCAGAAACCACCACAGGCCGCTCCTGTCGCACCGGTTCAGCCTCAGCCGGTTGTTCAGCAGCCGGCGGTTCAGCAGCCTCAGCCGGTTGTTCAGCAGCCGGTGGTTCAGCCGCCTCAGCCGGTTGTTCAGCAGCCGGTGGTTCAGGCTTCGGTTCCCGTCGCCGGCGGTCGCCCTCGTGGTGCCGCCGCCGATCGATCGGGTCGCAAGAAGCGCAACCATGCTGCTGCTTCGGCTCGCGTCCTGGTCACCGCGGTCGCCACCTCGATCTTTGTGGTCCTGATGTCGTTCATGGGCCCGTTTGTCGATATCGAGAAAACCTCGGCGGTGTCTGCGTCCGTGGCCCCTGATGCCACCCCCCAGCCCATCGTGATCGAGATCCGTCGCGAGGCCGCCACGGCGCCTCCCGACCCAGATTCCGAACTGCCCGGCCATCTAGGTGTGAGTGGCGAACCGGCACCGGATCTGCCGTTCCTCGAGGGAGCGGAAGCCACCACCACCGCAGCTCCAGCGGCCCCCGCCGCTCCCGCGCCTGCCCCGGTCGCACCGGCTCCTGCCGCACCGGCCCCAGCCCCGGCACCCGCCCCTGCCCCAGCACCTGCTCCGGCCCCAACGGCAGCTCCGGCACCTGCTCCGGCACCTGCTCCGGCACCTGCTCCGGCACCCCCGCCTCGCACCGAAGCCAGTGGTTGACCTCGACGCCCCGGTCGATGTCAAGTTCCGTGCGATGGGTTCATCGTGTCGGATAGTGCTCGACGGGGGACCTGTCGGGCTCTCGGAGACACTTCGACAACGTCTCGATGAGCTGGAGCGCGTCTGGTCGCGGTTCATCGATGATTCGGAGATATCCGTGCTCAACCGAGCGGCAGGCTCGCCGGTCATCGTTGGTGCCGACACACTTCGCCTGATCGTTCATGCCGAGGCTGCCTGGCGGCTTACCGACGGCTGGTTCGATCCCTTGATGCTCGACGCGCTCGAGTCGTTCGGCTACGACCGTGACCATCGTTCGCTCCGCACCGTCCACCCGTCCGCTCCGTGGACCACCGAACGACCCGCCTCCACACCGGTCCGCGAGTCAGCCATGGCCGACCTCGAGATCGATGAACCGCTACAACTCGTGGTGCTACCGGAGGGGTGCCGTTTCGACCCGGGGGGTATCGGCAAGGGCCTGGCCGCCGACATCCTTGTTGCTGCCGCCATGGAGGCCGGCGTAGATGGAGTTCTGGTAGATCTCGGCGGCGACCTGAGAGTGGGGGGCACCTGGTTCGGCAATCCCGCGTGGCCGGCACTGGTGGCCCATCCGGTGCAGAGCCAACGTGACCTGGCTGAATTGAGGCTCGGGGGAGGCGCTCTGGCCACCAGCAGCAGCTTGCGTCGGCGCTGGAACAATGGCGACCAGGTCGTGCATCATCTGCTCGATCCTCACACCGGCGCGCCGAGCGTTTCGGAGATTCTGGCGGTAACCGTTCACGCGGGAGCGGCCTGGTATGCGGAGGCTGTGGCGAAGGCATGTCTGCTGGCGGGGCGGGCACAAGCGGTCGAACTCATCGATAATTCACACACCGCGGCGATCATGTATGCCGAGGGCGGCGATGTGACGGTCGTCGGCGACCTGGAAATCGAAAGACTGGAACCATGAACGAACAGGTTTGGTGGTATGCCTCACGCTCGAGCGGCATCATCGCCTGGGTGCTGATCACCCTGTCGATTCTGTGGGGGCTGAGCCTCTCCACCCGCATCACGGGCAACAAGCCCACACCCGCGTGGCTCCTTGATCTGCACCGGATGCTGGGTGGATTGTCGGTCATATTCACCGCCATCCACCTCTTGGGTCTCTATCTCGACAACTACCTCGAGTTCGGGGTTCTGGATTTCCTGGTGCCGCTTCGCTTCCAGGCCTACAGGCCAGGTGCGGTTGCGGTGGGGGTGGTGGCCTTCTACCTGATGGTGGCGATCCAGTTGTCGTCGGTGTTCATGCGAAAGTTGCCTCGCAAAGTTTGGCGATACATCCATTTCTCGAGCTGGCCGCTCTTCGTCATGGCCACCTGGCACGGGCTCTGGGCGGGCACCGACGTGCAGAACGTCTACTACCGCTGGACCGGCATCATCAGCGTGCAGTTGGTGGCTTTCCTCACGATCGTGCGAGCCATGGCGCAGAAAAAGGCCCGGCGTCGTGCCGTTCGGCCGTCACAAGCAGTTCAGGCTTCGGCCCCGGCTGATAGTTCCGGGTCGTTGGTCCAAACCTGAGGGACCGCTTGCGTCGTGTAGCAAGCGTTGGGGCCTCCACCTGAGCCCCAAAGCTCCCGACAAGAAAGTAAGTCCCGTGACCCTGCCGAAGAATCACAAGCTGCTCTCCGGCACTCTGGCCGCTGCCGTTGCGCTGGGCGTCGCCCATCCGGTGTCTGCATCGAGCAGCGACTCACCATCCATGGCCAACGCCTTGTCGATCGAAGAGATCAAGTCCCACCCCACCGGTCTCGGCGATGCAGACCAAGAGGTCATCGACCTGGCGGACTCCTTCTCCTCGCCGTTCGATGAGCCCGCCAGCATCGCCGACGGCGAGGCCGTTGCCGATGAGGATGGCGGCGACTCAACCGGTTCTGCCGATACGTCTGGTTCTGCGGATACGTCTGGTTCTGCGGATACGTCTGGTTCTGCGGATACGTCTGGTTCTGCGGATACGTCTGGTTCTGCGGATACGTCTGGTTCTGCGGACACGTCTGGTTCTGCCGACAGCGCTGATTCCGTCGACGAAACACCCTCCAGCTGAGTCGGTAGTCTGCGCTGATCTCCCCCGTCACGCCGACACCAAGCGACCCCGACGTCCCCGCTCTCGAGCTTCTGCTCGGGGCCGGGGCGTCGACCGTTTTGGCCTCCGGACTGGTTGCTCTGGATGCAACCTGCGATCAGGTGAACGTGAGCCAGGTCCGGTATGTACCGGGTCGATCGGTAACCACCGAATATCGGGCCCGCGTAACCTGGCCCGACGGCACCACCACTGACGACACGATCGTCGCGGCGTCGGGGCTCAAGATCTCCGGCCCGGTTGCGGTGATCGATGCCGACGGCGTGGAGGTCTCGCTCTGGCGCTACCCCAACGATCCCTTTCTTCCCGGACTCGCCGTCGGGGCCGACCCCCAACGAGTTCTGCAGCTTCTCGCTGATCTCGACGCTCCGGCCGATGAGGTCAGACTCCGGCGGCGGGCCTACCGCGCCGGTCGCCGGGCGGTTATCGAAGCCACCACCCCGAGTGCCCGCCTGTTCTTGAAGATCTTGCGGCCCCGGCGCACCCGGCCTGTCTTCGAGGCCCACGACCGCTTGGCGGGACTGCTGCCGGTACCCCGCAGCCATGGCTGGAATGAGGAGCTGGGGATCGTCGCTTTGCAGGCGATCGGCGGTGTGCCGCTGAGAACCGTGCTCGAGAAGGGCCGGCGTCGCCTTCCATCGGCCGATCAGCTAAAGGGCCTGCTCGATCTGTTTCCGGAGCCCGATGAAGGCGATCGTGTGGTGAGCAATCCGCTCCATCGTGCTGAAGAGCACGCCCGGTTCCTAGGGCTCGTCGTGCCCGACCTTCAGAGTCGGCTCGTCGATCTCGCCGGCCTGCTCACCGCTGTGCCCTCCGAGGCCAACGAGTTCATTCACGGCGACTTTCATTCCTCCCAGATCCTGGTGGAGGGCGCCGAGATCGTGGGCCTGGTCGATATCGACACAGCCGGCCTGGGCGAGCGGAGCTCCGACTATGCCGGCCTTCTGGCTCATCTGTCGGTGCTGGGTGTGATGGCACGACGACGCGGTGATATCGATCGCTACGGTCGAGAGCTCATCGCGGGCTTCGACCAGATGGTCGATCCGGCGGGGCTCCGCCTGCGCACCGCGGCAGCTGTTCTGGGGCTTGCCACTGGGCCGTTCCGGGTTCAGGAGAAGGACTGGCCCGACAACACCCGTACGCGGGTGGCCCTGGCCGAGCGGTGGGCTGCTTCGGCAAGTATCTGAGGAGGCCGGGTGCTTGCCCCGCCTCGACGCTCAGGTGTCGGGTTCGAATCGGTAGCCCACACCCCAGAGGGTGTCGATGGGACTCTGATCGGATCCTTCGACCTTGAGCTTGGTGCGAAGGCGGCGCACGTGCTCGGTGACAGTGGCTTCGCCGACCCAGCCAACCTCTGCGGCCCAGACCGCTTGGAGGAGTTGGGGTTTGCTGAGCACCTGACGGGGGTTGCGCACAAAAAAGGCCAGGAGGTCGAATTCGCGCGGTCGGAGAGCGATTTCGGTGTCGTCGAGCGTGACTCTGCGGCTGGTGAAGTCGACCACCAGCGGTGATCCTGCCACGGTGCCCTCGAACTTGTCGGTGGCTCTCTCGGTGCTGGCCTGGGTGCGTTCGAGGAGGCGGCGGGCCCGTACTGCCAGCTCACGAGAGGAGAAGGGTTTGCAGACATAGTCGTCGGCACCCATCTCGAGGCCGAGAACCCGATCCGACTCGGTGCCGAGGCCCGAGAGGAGGATGATCGGTGGGCCGTTCTGCGCGTGCACTCTGCGGAGCACTTCGAACCCCGAGAGCCCTGGTAGTTCAAGGTCGAGGACGATCAGGTCGGGGCTCATGGTGCGGATCGCTTCGATGGCGGCGAGGCCGTCGGCCGCCGGTATCGGATCGAATCCCTCAGTTCGCATCCGAGCGCAGACGCCATTGCGCACTGCCTCGTCGTCGTCGACGACCAGAACGATTGCCTGAGGATGAGTTTCGTGTAGTTGCGCAGCCGCCATACCAGTTCCTTCTCTATCAAACTTTAGCGGGATCGCTTGAGTGGATGAACACAGAGAGTAGGGAAAAACATTGAATGTTCACAATGGTCATTTTGAACTGTCTTGAATTCGCAACACGCTGAGTGGCCTGACGCTTGTTCTCAACCGCCGTCGTGACAACGTTGTGATTGTGATGAGAAAATTGCTGGCACCATCTAGCTGATGGAAAACGATCCGATGGACTGGAACCATGCGTAACCGATTGCTCTTCGCTCTTGTCGCCGGCCTGCTCGTATTGGCGGGTTGTTCCGACGACTCCTCCTCAGACGACTCCGACACCGGCGACGGGACCAGCGACGATTCAGGTGATGGATCCACCGGTGGTGACTCCTCCGATTCCGGTGATTCCGATTCCGACACCACCGACGACGGTTCGACGGGTACAGACGATGTTCTGCCTCCCGACGCGCTCGAGATCGATCCAGTCGGTGTCACCGACCAGATCGACACCATGATTGAAGAAGCCTCGGCCGACGGCGACGTCACCGCCGATGAGATCGGGGAGATCCTCGAGGTGTCGGGCACTCCCGAAGCTCAGGCCGCCTGCGAGGGAAGCTTGCTCGCAGAACTCGGCGTCACCGACCCCACAGACCCCGATCAGCTGGTGGAGGCCGCAACGAGCATGACCGAAGAGCAGAGGATCGCTTTGAGTGTTTGCCTGGGTGGCGGCTGAGAACCAAACCTCGACGGGCATCTGTGTCGTGTCTAGACGTGCAGCTAATTCCTCAGCTCGACCTCGCTACCGTGGCCGGCCCGATGCAGAATGTCGGGCGGGCGGGCGTCGTTCCCTTCACTTTCAGGAGTTCTGCCACCTTGAGCGACGACGCTGAGTTCGAGGCGTTCTTCGTCGAGTCCTACGGTGGCTTGCTGCGCACTCTCACCGTGATCATTGGCGACTCCGAGATGGCTGCCGACGCCCTCCAGGATGCCTACCAGAAGGCTTACGTGCGGTGGGGCCGCATCCGCCGCTACGACGCTCCGGCGGCATGGGTCCGTCATGTGGCCGTCAACCGCAGCCGCGACCTCATCCGTTCAAACGAACGTCGGCGCCGCAACGAAGAGCGTGCTGCCGGCCCCGACCAGGCTTTCGATCCGGATATCGACGATTCCCTTCTTTCCCTGCTCCGGCCGTTGCCAGCGCGGCAGCGCACCGCCATGGCCCTCTTCTATCTGGAGGACCTTTCGGTCGAGCAGGTTGCCGACGCCATGGGAGTTTCCAGCGGCGCGGTGAAATACCACCTGAACCAGGGCCGTGAGAAACTAAGGCCATTGCTTGAAGAGCGAGGCAAACAGTGACCACCGATCCGTTCCGGGATGCGTTCGAGCGCATGGCGCCGCGTCCGGTCGATCCTGCCGCGGCGCGCGCCGAGTTGGGTGCTCTCACCCCCGGGTTTCAGAAGGCACGGCGATTCCATCGTGTCCGCTTGGGAGCAGCAACCGCGGTCTGTGCCGTCGGTCTTGCCCTCGGCGGTCCCGCTGTGTTGGGAGCAGTCGGCTCCGGCGACAGCAGCGCACCTGTCGACTTCGCCAATGAAGGCGAGCCCGGCCCCGATATCGCCGATGCAGCCGAAGTCGATTCCGCCGTCGATCAGATCGACGACTCCTCAGCTGGTGAGGAATTCGAAACCCCTGATCATCTCGACAGCGATGGCTCATCTGATCCCACGGAAGATCAGCCGATTGAGATCACCGGCGTCGCCGATGATTCCGCCGACTCCTCCGTGCCCTCCGCCGACGACACCACCACACCGGCGGCCGCAGCCGATGAAGTCGCTGTGTCTGACGGCGGCTCGGTCAGCTACAAGGTCGTCGACGGTGCCCTGGTGTTTGTCAACCATCAGCCGGTGTCCGGATTCGAGCCAGAGTTGGTGAAGGACAACGGCCACGAGATCAAGGTTCGCTTCAGCGATGCCAGTGTCTACTTCGAGGTCGAGATCGAACTCAAGGACGGAGTCCCCGAGGAGGATTCCACCGGGCCCCGCACTCTCGGCAGCTCAGGCGATAATTCCGGTAGTGGCAGTGGCGACGAATCGGATGAGCACGACGAAAACGACGAACCCAGCACCGAAGAGGGCTGACCCCTTCGGTAGCGATAGCCACCCTGCGAAACGAACTCCCGGGAATCCGCCCGGGGGTTCGTTCGTTTTCAGGCTCCGATCGAATCTCCGATGAGCTGGAGATCGGTGAGGAGGTCGGCGGTGGCGAACGGCTTCTGCCGCACCGGAGTGGCATGACGCGCGATCCGGTGATCGAAACGGATCTGTTCGTGTCCGGTCATCAACAGCACTGGTGTTTTGGGTGAGGTCCTGGCGATGTCACCCGCGAGGTCGACCCCACTTCGCCCTGGCATCACCACGTCGCTGACCACCACGTCGAACGATGAGGGAGCGGCTGTGAACTGCCGGAAGGCATCGTCGCCGTCGGCCGCGGTGGTCACCTGGTGGCCTGCGGCACGTAGCGCCTCAGCCAGCGCAGTGCAGAAGATTTCGTCGTCGTCGGCGAGGAGTAGTCGCAGGGCGTGGCGTCGCCCCGATCGTCGCTTTGGCGCCGAAACACCGCCTTGGTCATTGGCCGTTTTGCCAGCGCCGGGGGAGATGGGCAGACATATCGTCAACGGCGGCGTCGTGTTCGAGGACACCAACGGCAACGGCACCCAGGATCCCGGTGAGTTCGCAACGGGCGCGGCCCAGATAGGCCTGTTCGGCCCCGGCGACGACAGTGCCTTGGGCACAGCCGACGATGTGATCGTCGGCGAGGCTGTCACCGAACCCGACGGCACCTGGATTGTCACCGGGCTCGCTCCCGGGCCGGTGAGGGTCTCGGTGGCCACCACCTCTCTTCCTGTCGGGGCAACCCTCACCACTCCCGCAGTGGTCGATCGCTCCCTCGTCGACGGCGTCAACGCAGATGTGGTCTTCGGTTGGAATCCCCCGGCCCCCGGCAGCCTCGTCGCTTTCGCCTTCGACGACGCCGACGGCGACGGCGTGCACGACGCCTCAGAGGCCGGGCTCGCAGGAGTATCGGTCACCATCGAGACGGCCGGCCCCGATGCCACCTTCGGTACCGCCGACGACGGTGCTCAGGCGACCGGCGTCACCGACTCGAACGGTGCGGTGGAGTTCACCGGCCTACCCGCCGGCCCGTCGCGGGTCACGGTGAACCCGGCTTCTTTACCCGAACGCGGCTTCGTCAGCGGCCTCTCGAGCACGGGGCCAATCATCGAATCGGACGGTTCCGTCACCGTAGAGATCGGTGTGCACGTACCCATTCGTGAGGAGGCCATCGCCTTCATCTCACTGAAGCGGGCCGGTCGCACCAACGACGGCAATCTTTCTTTCCGCGACGAGGACATCCTCGCTTGGGACGGACACCGGTTCGAGTTGATGTTCGACGGCTCCGACGTGGGCCTGGCCACGGTGGATGTCGACGCCTTCCACCTGATGGACGACACCACCATTCTCATGTCGTTCGATCGTTCGATCGAGCTCGACGACCTCGGCCGGGTCGACGATCACGACATCGTGCGCTTCGATGCCTCGCGACTGGGTGAGACCACCAGGGGCGAGTTCTCCATCTATGTCGACGGCTTCGATCTCGGCCTGCTGGGCACCGCTGCCGACATCGATGCAATCACCACCCACGGCGACCAACTGTTGGTCTCATTGCGTGGCAACCTCGATCATCCGACCGCAGGTCTCCTGCGCGACGAAGACCTCATCGCCCTCTCTCTGGAGGAGATGGGGCCCCAAACCGTCGGTTCGCTGTCTATCTTCTTCGATGGCAGTGCCGAGGGTCTCTCGGATCGCTCCGAGGACATGGACGCAGCGGCGCTCGGCGCGGCCGGACTGCGAATCAGCACGCTCGGCGAGTTCGCTCTGGCCGGTCTGATCGGATCCGACAGCGATGTGATTCGTTGCGCCGAAATCTCTGCGTGTATCTGGAACCTTGCCACCGCGCGCTCGGTCTTCGGGCTCGGCGGCAACGACATCGATGGAATCTCTCTCCCCGAAGGAAACGAAGGATGATGATGCGCATCTCTTCACGCAGCGGCCTCTCTGTGCTGCTCATTGCGGCACTCGCGATGGTTCTGGTGTCGGCCACGGCCGTCACCGCGGAGGAGGCGTCGGAGCCCGATGTGTCAACCGACAGCACCCTCGTGCCCGAGGAGGGATCCGTCTCCCTGCCGATGGTGTTCCCCGTGGATGCCGAGCATCGCTACATCAACGACTGGCACTTCCCCCGCGATGGGGGCGCCCGACTCCACAAGGGCACCGATGTCGTCGCTGATCGACACTCCCTGCTCGTCGCGACGGTCGACGGCGTGATCGAGACTGTTCGCCATTCCAACTCCGGTAACGCCGGCAACATGGTGGTGCTCAGGGGCGATGACGGTTATCGCTACTACTACATCCACATCAACAACGACACGCCCGGTACCGACGACGGCTTGAACGTCGCCGAGCACGCGTTCGCCCCCGGGATCGCGGTAGGGGTGCGAGTGCAAGCCGGTGATCCGATTGGTTTCGTCGGTGACTCTGGCAACGCCGAGCACACCATTCCTCACGTCCACTTCGGGATGAAGGACCCATCAGGCCAGTACGTCAACCCGTTCTGGAGCTTGAGTGACGCCGATCGGGTCGGTTCCGCCCCCTTCGACTTCCTCTGCCGCGGCGGCGAGAACCCCCGTTGGGGGCTCTCCGAGTTGGCGATCGCAGCCGAAGATCCCAGCCCGGCCCCGGCCGCCGATTCTGATCCCACGGACGACCCCGGCACCAGTTCCCCAGCGTCCGATCCTGATCCCGACCCCGGCGACCAGGGAGACGACATTCCTGATCCCGAGTTCAACACCGAACCAGACTCTGAAGATCTAGACGCCGATGACAGTGATGTCCAGACCGCCGCTTTGCGACCGGTTCGACCCGGCTCTCGCGGGTCGAGGCCGGGTGCGCCCACCCCCACCACTTCGACCACCACGCTTCCGCCTGTGGTGCGAGCCGGCGAGGTGGAGGCCGAGGAAGTTGTCGCCGTGGTCGGTGATGCGCTCGACATCTCGTCGCTCGGCGATGCCGGCTTCCGCGGTTCTCTCGGCGACATCGAACTCGATGGCGTGGTCGATATCGCCCGCACCAACACCGGTGAGGGCTTCTACCTGCTCGATCAGTGGGGAGACGTTCAGGAATTCGGAGATGCGGTCTACTACGGCTCGCTCGACGATTCCGAAACCACCGGTACAGCGGTCGCGATAGCGATTACCCCCGATGGGGCCGGCTACTGGGTGCTGGAAGCCGATGGCTCGATTCACCCCTTCGGCTCAGCCACAGACATCGGCTCGCTCGGCACCGATTGGCTGTCGGCCCCCCTCGTGGACTTCTCGCCCTCGCCATCGGGTCAAGGCTTGATCCTCGCCGCCGAGGACGGCACCGTGTTCGCTCTCGGCGACGCGCTCTACGCCGGCTCAGTGCTCGACCTCACCGGGGTCGGCCTGGTCACTCCCGTTGCGATCCAGACCACCAGTACCGGTCAGGGCTATTGGATCCTTGCCGACAGCGGCTTGGTGATGACCTTCGGCGACGCCGCATTCCAGGGCGCCGAGCGGGGCGGATCGGCTTGTAGTTGGGAACATGCCATCGGCACCGTCACGTTCGTCGATGGAACAGGCACCTGGGTGATCGCAGATGATCTCCAGGCCTGGGCGTTCGGTGAGGCCCGCGAAACCGGGCCGCTTCGGGCCGAAGAGCCTGAAGGGCTCACAGCTCCTCCGGAGACGCCGGTCGTTCTCCCCAAGGACGACGACGATGACGACTTCGACGATGACGGAGACGATGACGGCGACGATGACGGCGACGACGATGATTCGGACGATGACGACGATGATTCCGACGGCGACGACGATGATTCCGACGATGACGATGATTCGGACGATGACGACGATGATTCCGACGGCGACGACGATGATTCGGACGGTGATG
>Ga0255047_10002228_pt1 | contig 12989 bp, 27 predicted proteins | sample JV7_2_1_MG_FD_183640 | JGI IMG/M metagenome (GOLD analysis project Ga0255047, IMG submission 183640) | Seawater microbial communities from Jervis Inlet, British Columbia, Canada - JV7_2_1 | ecosystem: Environmental > Aquatic > Marine > Inlet | place: Canada: British Columbia | collected 2016-10-06
ACTGTTTTAGTTCTGTTTCCGCCTGTTCCTTTTTTTGCGACACAACCCAAATCAACTCCTTAACTTTTGTTGTCAAATACAATCTTTTTGCCGTATCGTGAAGACCTGTTTCTTGTACGGTTTTGTTGTATTGTTTTAAGTCGGAAGTTGCGTTTTTGAGTTGTGTTGTTGCTTGTTGTAATGTCATGTTTTACAGTTGAAAATCTACTTCTTTATCGCTAAATTTCTTTATTACGTCCCATGATTCGCTTTGGATTAAATAACATTCGTTCAATTTTTCTTGTACATCAACAGGACGTTCTTCAATCGGTATTACACCGTGCATTTTCACAACAGAATTTTGATATCTTTTTTGTTCCTCCCATTTCTCAGCTAAATCATTCAAACCTAATTGAGTTAAACCCATCTTAACGCCATACGTATTTGTAATTTCTGCTATTGTCATTCTCATTTTTTAATGTTTTGATTTGTTAATACTTATTATTATTAAAACCGTGCTATATTACCCGACATGGATTTAGCGTTCCCATCTATGTTTTTACAAGAAACATTACCTGACATGGTTTTTACATTTCCATTGACATCGCCTTTAACAGAAACATTACCAGACATAGTTTTTAATTCATTAACGTCACCTTTGATGTTGATTTCATTAGCTTCATCACATGATAAGTTTTCACAGTTTCCGTTAACCGTGATGTTATACTCTTTTACGTCTTCAAGTTTATTAGTAATGTCTTTTCCGTTAATCTTTATACGATTACCAGAGATAGAAATATTTGAACCATTAAATTTCATGTTATTGATAATTATCATTTTATATATTTTTAACTTATTAACTAATCCTTTTCCAAACAATACCCAAAATTACAAAACAAAATAAACCTAATTGTCACAAAACAATCACAAAATAGTGTAAGGCAAAACTAATAAAGCTGCATCAACTACTTCACTATTAATAATACTAAAATCAAATAACTGAATAGACTTATTATAAGACAATTTACTAAAATACCGTCCATCTCTTTTTAGCTTCAAGCTTTCACGTTTTATATCCTCAATACTGTAATTATCGTATTTAGATTTATCCAATCTTACTCTTTTTTCAGACTTGACGGTTTGAACTGAAAAGTTAAACTTTGCGCATAAATCTTTAAATTGATTTGCTATTTCGCTGCATCTACCTGCTTTGAATGCTTCTTGAACAGTGTCGTAATGTGATGTTTTGCTTGATAGGTTTACAGCGGTTCGGAGCGAGGGTAACTCGATAAAGCATTCTATGTAATAATCTTTATACTTACGATACAGCATCGGAATAAACTTCAACGCAATTGTATTATAATCTTGATTTTTGCAATAAACAAAGCGGTTTAATTGCTTATCATAAACAACTAAACCGCATTTTTTTGTATCCGCATCGAACCCTATTGTTAGTTTTTTCATCGTGTAATTTATGAAAAAACTTTTAGTGTTGTTATAGGTTTAAATCTTTTATGTCGTCGTAACTTTTTGTTGATTCTAGATTTTTCTGTTTTAATTCATTTATCTCTTGTCTTAATTCTAAAATCAAAACCTTTTGACAGGCAATTCTTGACTTTAACACCCTTTTGCTTAACTTTTTAGTATCGCAAAATTCATTTATGATTGTTGTAGCTAGTTTTAGACTATCTTTTTGCGATAAACATATACGAGATATAAATCCATTAGCAAATTCGTAATTCATAAATGAAAACCATTTTTTTATTGCAATCTTACCTACTACCATTTTATCGTCATTTTCTTTCCCCGTTTGACTCGCACACTGAAATTCTGTTTTTTTCATAATTATTTTTTTAATTTTGATTAATTAATTTCAATTACGCTAAGTCCAAAAAACTTTTCTGTCGTTCAAAATAGGTTTGCAATTCATAAATCTTCGACCGTAACGTTTCGTTCTCTGCTGCCAACTCTAAATTGTTTTGAATTAATTTAGAGTTTTGATGTTTTACTTTTTGTAATTCTGTCATTTTAAAATTCTTTATCTTTATCGAAAATATCGTTTAAATCAATACCGAAGTGGTTGCAAATTTGAGCCATTTCGATACAAACAGAACAAGCCTTTAAAGCAACCATCGGAGGTTCGTCTGTTAGTCTATCTATTTTGAATATTTCGCAAAACTTTTGCAATTCATCAAATTCAACAAAGCAAAGAACTTCTTTATCATCGTCAATAAAATGATACTCAAATTTTTTGTTACGAATGAATTTGTACGCTTCTAATGTGTTAATCATTTGTTCTGATTTTAACTATTAAAAACCCTCTAAACCATATCAAAATAAAACCCCTCAGCCTCACTTTGCTCAAATCCGCAAAAATCAACAAGTTCTTGTCCTTTGTCAGTCGGACGCAAAACTTCTTTAAACGGTTTATTGTTAATCGGAAAAGTGCAAAACTCCATGAATCCTTTTTTGACCATTCTTTCGATGAACTTTCTGTCTGAATCCGTAATTCTTGTAAAGATTTTCACCTTGTCTTTTTGATTCGTTTTAAACGTTTTATTCATGGAACGTCTAATACATATGTCCATATTCAAAATGTGTCTATACAAAGCTAAATGGTACTGTCTAATATATTCGACCTTGACCACTTCGATTTTAATATTAAAAGCTTTGAGAAAATTCTTTTCGTAATCCGTTTGGCTGATTTTTTCAAACTTCATTTTGTTGCCTTGCTTTATTCCTTTCAACTTTACGTAAGCGGTGTTTGTTTCGGTTTCGTATTTGTATGTTATGATTCCGATTTCAAATTTTGTCATTATCTTTTATTTATTTTTTCAATTAAATCATTCTTAAACCTCAATACGTTATCAATTCCATGTTTTTTAGCAATCACTCCGACAGCGTTTAAAATAGTATCAAGTTGATAAGTTACCGATTTCTTTGTGTTTAAGTGAGCAACAAAAACAGAAATAGTAGGAAGCAATAAAGCACCTCCTAAAGATTTGAACCATTTTGAAGTCCATAAAACCGTATCAAATAAACCTGTCAATTTTGCCGAGTTGGTAAATTCTACATAGACAAAAACACTAAGTATTAGAATGTTTATATATTTGTTTTGTGTCTTATTGAATGATGTAAAAATAATAGAAGTACTCAATACAAAAGCTAATATTGCAACTGCTGCTTTGTTTTGTATTACTTCATTCCATTCTATATAAGCAACTATGAACGTTCCTATCATTACAATCACCATGTAAAATTGAACCATTCCTAATGATGTAAAAAAGACTTGCAATTTGTTTTCTTTATCCGTTCCCGTTGCAACCATCAACAACTCCGAGCGTTGCAACTCATTCTCTTTTTCTAATTTTTCAATCTTTTGCTTTGCATCGCTTAGTTTATCAAGTTCGATTTGCAATTGTTTTGTTTTTTGTTGCAAGGATTCGTTTTGCGTTGCAAGGTTGTTGCAAGTTTGTTTTAAGTCGTTGCAAGTTGCTTTGTTGTTGTTTAACTCCTGTATTGCTTCATTTAATTCCGTTTCTAGTTTGTTTTTATCGCTTGTAACGGTTTTTAATTCGTTTTGCAAAGTGTTACAAGTTTCATTTTTTTTCGTTGCTGTATCGCTTAAATTTTTAAGCTTTGTATTTTCCTGTTTTAACTTATTTAATTCAATTTCTAAACTTTCAGTTTTAGTTTCAAATTGCATCAAATCGGTTTGTTGTTGCACCGTTTTTGAACGTGTTGCATCAAGCTTTTTCTTAGTTGCAGCAAGTTCATTCCGCATTGCATCGAGTTGATTTTTTGCAAATTCAGTTTGTGCTTTATACTGATTTAATTGCAACGAACCGTATTTCTTTTGCAATTTAATTGCAGTAGCTGAATCTGTTGCAAACAATAAATCTACATCTATTGTCGCATCAGTATTTTTAAATTCTGTCCCGTTGAAGTCACGGCTTATACTTGATGCCGTGACCCCACATAGGTTTGATATTTCTGATTGTTCCATGTTTTTTATTTTCTGTACTATATACTATTGATTGTTACAGTAAACACCAAGCCTTAAATTTTCATGTTTTCGTCCTGTTATTTCATAATTTAAAACAACATCAGAAGCTGTCATACCTCTTTCTGCTTCAAATTTGAAAAACACCCCGCTAATGTTAATCTCCATGTTTTCTAATATCGCAGTAACCGCAGAGGTTTCACGGAGTATAGCTTCTGTTATGGCTTTATTTGTAATAGAATATATTTTCTTCATTGAAAAAAGGTGTCCCTCTTCAATCGGAGCTACTTTAACGTTGTAATATATATACCCACCCGTCACACCTCCGAAAATATTTATTATTTCCTTGTGACCAAAAGTTTTGGTTACTCCACGATTCGTCTTACGTTTCAACGATTTAGTTTTTAGAATTACATCTAAATAATCGTAATCTATAAGGACATCTAACCCTAATTCTTTTATTTCTTTTGATGTCAAAATATGAACTTCTTTTTTGTTGAACACAACCCAGTTCTTAATTTCAATCTTCATAATAATATTTATTTTAATTTATTTAAAAGTGTGTTTCTTAATTCGTTAGTGTAAAATTACAAAACATAAATTAATCAAAAGTCACACAAAAGTCACGAAACTAAACCACACCAAAAAAGATTATATTTGTACTAAAAAAAACAGAAAAACACAAAGCATGGCTAACGATTTAAGGATATATGTAGATAATAATGAAGTAGACTATAATTCAAACAGTGATTTACCGTTTGATTTTTCAGATAAAATAGACGACTTAGAAAAAGCTGGGGTTGTTAAAATTTCATCAATCGTGAACATTGCGGATAGTTTAGTATTTCCTGCATCGAATAAAAACCGACAAATATTTAAAAATACGGATACAAAATCGTTAAAAGTTGTAAAAGGTTCGCAACAAATAGCATCTGCACGAATTTCTGTCAATGAGGTTGTGAAACGCTACGGATTAGAAACTGAATATCTTTGTGATGTTTTTGGTGGTAATGCTGATTTAATCGAACGTTTGAACGATGTGAATTTAAGAGATTTAGATTTGGGCAATCAATTGTGGGACGATGCAGAAGTTCAAAATAGTTGGTCGGGTACGGCTGCGACTTATAAAGGTGTATTTGCACCTATTTTGTATGGAGCGACTATTGACAATGTAAATTTCACGGCTCGTGAAGTTCGGTTTCATGTTTATTTCGATGCGATAATGCGAGGTATTGCGGATTACTTAAAAGTTTCTTTGAGTTCTGTTTTTTTTGATACTTGTCCGATTTGGTTAAAATCTGTAAATATATTCACAGCTGGAGAAAGTTTAAGGCGTGCCAATTTTCAGAATTTCAGTAGAACTTTAACGACAACAGGACAAACGCAATTAGTCGGAAATGTACCGAGTTTTGGTGGTGAGTATATCGTTACGGTATCGGTTCCGTCTGGCGGTTCTGCTGTTTTAGACCATATTAGATTAACAACAAGCGAGGGTTTTAGTGTTGATGTTCCTTACAATAATACACAAAGTTTACAATATATCACGGTACCGATTTTTATCGCAACGGGTGGAAATTTTACAGTCGAGGGGCAAACGTTTGGAAATATTCCGACCGATTTACCTTTGTTTACTCATTTTGACAGTATCATGCAAAAAGGCGGTTCTGGCATTTTTGGCGGTGAAGTTATTATTAGTTCTTTTTTACCCGATGCAAATGTTTTAGATTGGTTAAAATCTATTTTTCAAATGTTTAATCTTGTATCACATTTTGACAGTATCATAAAAAAATGGACAATAGAACCTCGTTTTGATTATGTCGTGAACGGAACAAGTTATAAAGGATTTTACGACAATATAAAAGACGGTAACTTTTCAAATATTGATTATGATGGTTCTTTAATTTCTGAATCTTTATTCTACAAAAACGGTACAATTAAGTTTAATTTTAAGTCGAATAAATTATTTAAAGAACGTATTGAGGGAGAAAACACTAGTACTTTATTGGTCAATTCTGTTGAATCAAATATCAATAACAATTCAGATGTTTTGGAAGTTGAAAATAAGTTTTATCAAAATAGTTATCTGTTAAGTACTTCACTAAGCAACACAGGTTTATTGTCCTGTTTACCGTCAGATTTTAAATTCAAAGATGGTTCGCTTCCAACCGCAACGTTTGAAAATAAACCGCAATTTGCATTTGTTTCTGAATCTAGCTTGACGGTAAGTTATGACGGTGCTGCTACGTCCGTACCTTTTTTAATGCAGTCTAATCAGTACGATAGTAATAATGACTATTCGCTTTCGTATTGTGATACAGCGTACAGTGTTGGCGTAAATTCATACACGGCTAAAGGCTTATGTACTATTTTTTATCAAAAATGGTTAAGTAGTTTATTTCGATACAAGAAGATTTCTTTAAAAGTCAATATCAAAAAAATTAATGATATAGAGAATTTTAAAAGAATTTATATGTATGATAATGAATTGTATCTTTTGAATAGTATTGATAATTTTCCGATTGAGTCGCAGGGGTTGTCGGATTGTACTTTCTTTAAGATTAGCGGTATCTATTTGAATGATTCGGATTTGATTGTGAGTAATTCGGCGCTTCCTGTTTTTAGTTTGTAGTGAGAAAAGCCGTGCAAGGTTTGATTTGCACGGCTTTTGATTTGTAGTGTTGTTTATTATTTACTCTGCGTTTTTATCGTAAAAAATCGCTTGGCTTGGATTTAGTATAGTTTTATGCTGCAAATTGTTTTTCAAATCGTCATATTCAGTAGTTTTTAAATCCACAACTACTTTATCACCTTCTAATCTTCCGTAAACATTGTTTTTGGAAAAATTACCATGTAGATTAAACCCTACTATAAATTGCTCTTCTTTTATTTGTTTAGGTGTAGAAATGCAAACGAAAGAGCCTTTGTAGTATCCTTGTTCATCGGTTTCTTTGTAATCTTTTACTTCATCCTTGTAACCTATCTCAAATCGTTTTTTTGATTTATCACCTTTTACAAAATCTAATTCAATTCTCATAATACTTAATTTTTTACATTAATTAATAATGTGTTTGCTATTGCCGTGCAAGGTTTAGTTGCACGGCTTTTGATTTATTGTTAATTCAAATAAAGCGTTTTTATAGTCCCTTTTTTTACCGTGTAAAAAGTCACGTAAAAAGCAGCGTCTTTTGCTTTACATTGTTTCAACGTGTTAAACTCACTCAGTCCTTTAAAGCAATCAATAACTGGTATATCACTAACCACACAACAAGCAATTCTAAAATCAAATTTTTCTGCACACTTATAAACTTGAATAGAGTCTACATTTAACGCTTTTGCTGTTTTTTCAATTTTCGTAATTGTATTCATAATACTTGAATTTAATTTATTAATTAATAATGTGTTTCTTTGATAATGTAAAGATAGTAATAATATTTAATAATACAAATAATTATGAAAAATAATTGAATTAATTTGAAAAAAAAAAAAGGAACTGTTTTTGGCAGTTCCTTTTTGGTTGGCGTTGTTTTACTTAAAGTAATTTTGCAATACATAACAAAAATCTAATCTAATCTTCTGCAAAGCTAAATTATCTTTTTCTGTTACTGTATTATTTAAATCTCCTGTCTTTACACAAAAAGGAATACCTGTAATTGTTAACTCGTTTTCATTACTTTCGTATTCACAAATACAAATAAAATCCTGTTCCATATCCATTATAGGCGGAAAGTCTAAAGCCATAAAGATTTTTTCTTTTCCTCCTATAATCTCTTGAATGAATTTATTGTAACATTTTTCTACATCTCCACCAAATGCTAAGCTGAACATATCCGCATTGTTATCTTCAATTGAGTACATCGGAAACGGGTATAATCCAAAGTCTTCTGAATTTTCTATTTTATTAAGTTTTACGCAGTTTTTAATAAATTCTGTAATATTTTTCATTGTCTTATTTTTTATCAAATTTATCTAACCTATAAGTTTTAATTATACTAATCAATTTTTGAGGATATTGCTTATCGGTTGCGTACTGGCTGACATATAAACCGTGTGCAACTTTTTCGTAACGTTTTGACCTACTCCATTTATTTAAAGAAATTAAAGGGCGTTCGTATTTTAATGCTGTTTCTACATATTTTGCATAAGTTAGATTTGTCCATAACCAATTGTACCTATCTCTTTTCAAAAATACACTTCTCGCTTTGTAGCTACTCCAAACTGATTTATGCACAACAAAGAAGTCTTTATGTGTGTCGTCAGTATAGTTTAAACAATGTCCTTTTTTACAGGACTTTGAAATACATTTGATGCCGAAATGATTGTTCGCATCAACCGCCAAACGGCTAAACCCAGCATCGGATTCCAACAAGCCTTGTGCTAAAGTAATACTCGCAGGAATGTTATGTAACTTCATTTCTTGAATTGCAATATCTTTATAACGTTTAATGTAGTTTTTGCAATTTGTTTTTTTATCCTGTTTTGAATGTGTCGGCTTTGAGTTTTCAAAATCGAAATTATCAAAACTTTGTGCCAAGCTACCCGATACAACTTTAGGCTTTGCCGTTTGCATCGCTTCGGTATTGAGTGACGTTTGAAAGTTCACTTTCGTAAGATTCGGAACATATTTGTCAATCATTACTTGAGGAACTTCCAAAGCTAAACTTTTGCGTATGTTTTTACGCACTTTTTGTTTAATATCAAACGTATCTTTTACAGCAAAGTATTGAGAAACTTCAACAAGAACGTTTTTGATTTGTTCTTGTTCTTTCTTTAACGCTTTGTCAATTCTACGTTTGAAAAGTGGTGTAAAGTCTTCTCGTGAACTATAACTATCCGTTCCGATTGTGTATGTGTAATACTTTACATTGTGAACCATTACAGCGTTAACGGGTTCGTTTTCGCTTTGTTCAGCAACTTCTTTTACTGCTACGTTTTGCGTTTTGTAAATTGTAATTAATCCACTTACTACCACACCAAGCAACGCAACTAAAAACCAAACAGGAACAAAGACTGGCTGTTTTGTAAGGTTCATTGACACGTCTAATTGTGTATGTTTTATTCTGTTTCTGATTGTTTTTAATTGCATTGTTTTTGTTTTTTATGTTGTTGTAAAATTATGCACCTTCTGCTGTTATTCCGAGTCTTTTAAATAGTAAAAAAACGCCATAGGCATCTCCGAAACAATTTTGAAAATTAATAAACAAGTTCAACTCTTCTTGAATTTTATCAAATAAATCTTCATCGTCTATATATTGAAAACATACATAACTAACGTCATTATCAAGTTCAACGTGTAAAACTTTCGGATATTTCTGTAGAATGTCTAAAAGTTCTAAATCGTTTTCACACGCTCGTACTTCTTTTGCTACTTTTTTATAATATTTAAATGTCATTTTTTTTGATTTTAATTAATACAAATAGTGTTTGTTTCGTCTTTGTCGGTGCTTGATTCCCATTCTAAGTCTGTGTTTATAACTCCTGTTTGTGGACAGTAATGCACTGTTTTGTAACCGTTTCCCTCGTCATCTTTTGCATAGACTAATTTTTTGTCGTGCAAATGTGGATTGTCATTGTACAACGCTTGTAATTCTTTGAAATATTCTTTAAATGTCATTTTTTTTTGTTTTAACTTTCTTTATAATAAACCAATCCGCTCAAGGCATAATCAACTAAATAGCGTTGACCTTGACCTGAAGCTATAAAGATTTCTTTTTCTTTGTAATTGTAGCGATTTAACTTAGTCATTAGTAAATCCATTAGTTGAATTTTATCATGGATATTGTCTTGTTTTGACCAAAATATATAACCATTATCTTTTTCAAGTTCCGAACTAATCAATTTTCTAATTTCTAAATCCATGCTTTGTTGTTCTTTATCGCTCATACCGCTTTCCTGTTTTGATTTTCCACGCTACAAATAAAACAACTACAATAAGAGCCGCTATTTGTGACACGATAAAACTATTAATTATTAATTGCATATCATTTATAATTTAGATTGTCGTAAACTTTTTCACTTTGCTTTAGACTAAGTTTCTCTACTAACGAAGCAACAACTTCTTCTATGTCTAATTTGTCCGATTCGATGCCGTCAATGATTAATTCAATTAGTTGCTGTTGCATTGTTTTGTTTTTTGTAATAATTTATAATTTCGTTTGCCAAATCCAATGCTTGTTTTTCTGAAAGCAATACAGCGTCCACTTCTGAATCTATTTGAATCCTTAAATACTGTTGAGACAACGGTACATTTATCATAACGAAGTCTTTTTCAACCTCTTGACATTTGTATTTCTTAATTTCCATCTTTTCCTGTTTTATCCGCTTCAACTATTTCTTTTACTTTTCGCTTCGTTTTTGGCTTCAAAAAAGACAAATCCGCAGCTGTATAATCACCTTTTTGTACTTTTCCGTTTTCGTCAAAACTTATGTTTTCCGTTTTGCTCATGTTTGACCGATGCACTTCTGCCCATGCTTTTTTGAACTGTTCATAACTAATAACTGTCATAGTGTAATTCAAAACACCATTCAGAATTGGAAATAAAAACGTTCTATCTAAACTCGAATTAAATTGTTTAGCACTATCAAGAACCTTTACAATAGCATCGTTTGCCGTTAAAATGTTTATGTCTGTTGCGACCGTTGCCATGTTGTCGGGGAACATTTCAATCACCCCACCCATCGCAACGTAAATCACATCACAACACTCCTTAATAAGTTTTTGAATATCTTTTTCATCTTTGAATATTTCTGCTTCAAATTCTTGAATTTCTTCTTGAATTAGGAAGTTACGCAATTCTAAAACGTTTGTCGGTTCTTGCTTTTCTGATGAGGCAAGGTTGAACTCTTTAACGTCAGCGTGTATTTGTTTTAGGTTTATTCTCATTTTATTTTTCGTTATTGTCATCAAACTGTTGTGACATTGTGTTGTATTGTTGTTCTGTAAGTTCTGAAAAACAAAGTACGTTAATCTTTATTTTATGTCTTTCTAATATAAGTTTTGCAAAAGTGACCATACTAAAAAAACCGTCTTCTGTTTTATATGTACCATGTCCTGTTCCGTTTTGAAATATATAGGACACTTGATAGTATTTCATGTTTGTTTTATTTTTAGGTTCTCTATTTGTTTACACATAGCATCATACTGCTCCTCTGTTATCTCGGAAATCTCAGAAACCCACAACGTTACTACTTTGGAGCTTCTTATTTTTTTTTGCTGATTTGGCTTATACACCAATTGATAATTCTTCATATTTCTTTTTCGTTTAATAATTTCAAAGTCTGTTCCGCTTGATACTGTTCCGTTTGTGTTGTTGCAGTGTCAAGTTGGTTTTTCGCTTTTTTTATTAATATTTGTTTGATTTGTTTAAGGTAATCTATCATGTTTAGCTTGATATTTTTCGATTACCTTAAATGCTGTTTCGAGTTCTTTTTTAAGGAACGAATTGCCAAGAATGTAGTCTAAAATGTAGTAGGCTGCACTTGCTGAGTGTTTTTTTAGTGTATCGATAGCTTTTTCCTCTTCGACCGTTGCATAAATACCTACTTGATGTTTATTCAAAAGATTATCAAGCAAACAAATCGTTTTGCTCAGTTCTAAACCATACTTAACCAAAGCATCATCAACAACGTTTGTTGCGAATCCGCTTGTATGTACTGTTTTAATTTTCATTTTCATTGATTTTGTAAGATTTAGCCGAATCTTTAATTTTCTCACTAATTAACAATTGTGCTTGTGATTTAGTCGTCCGAGATTCAAGCCAAGCTATTTTTTGCAACTGAACGTAAGTCGATAAAGAAATATCAATTGATATTCTTTTATGCTCTTGATTAACCAAATCTGAATATTCTAAATTTTTTAAGTCTTTCAAATCTTCTAAATTCTCTACTTGTTTTTTCATAGTTTTTAATTGTTTTTGTCGTTTACGATTGTTGTTTAAAAATCTCTAACCCTTCTAATAAAAGGATTTCTGTTTGTGCTTTCATCGACCTTCTTTGTTTTTTCGCCTCCGTTCTGATTATATCATAATCGCTTTGTGGAATTGTAACGCTGATTGTTCTATTTTTTATTTTATCTTCCATTATTACATTGTTTTTATTATTAAATAATTTTCACAAAGCTACATTATAATATTTGAAACAACAAAACTATTTACATATAAAATTAAATATTTATTTTTTCGTGTTTTTAAATGAATAGTTCGGTTTAGTTTTATAACTTTGACGGCTAAACAAAATTTAAGAATAATGATAGAAAAAAAAGTCATTCCAGACTACTTCAAAGAGATAGAAGTTTGTATTAGTTACACGGCTTACAAAAAAAGTTATGCAAACCCCGCTACACATAAAACGTTGTATGATGTTTTTGTACGAATGTATGAGGATTCAAACTTAAAAACACGAACCGAAACTGTAATTGAAAGCGTTGGAACGGCTCAATACTCTAAGTTCAAAAATTTATTACCCGCTTTTGTGCTTGGCGACCATTTTCAACAAGGTTCTTACAACTCAAATGATGTAAGTTGTCAATATCCATTTAAATCTTTGTCTAAGTACTTTGCGATTGACTTAGACGGCTTCAATTGCGATGGTGATATGTTGATGGTTTTAGACCGAATCAAGCAAATAGATTACGTGTGTTGTGCGTTTCCGTCCCCGAGTCGGTTCGGTTTTCGTGTTATCGTTCAAACCGATTTTGAAACTGAAACTTTTGAACGATATGCAAATGAAAACGATAATGATGTAAAGTTTGATATAGTAGAAAATAAATTCAAACCTGCAACGGAATTTATTTTAAACGAATTTGCAAAAGACGCTTCTGTTTTGGTCAAGTCTGAAATATTAGCGATTTGTAAAAAGGCAAATGTAACTGGAAAAGATATAAAAGGATATATCAAAACAAAAGGTTTGTATCACATTGACGTTTTAAAGGACGTTTCGAGAATGTGGTTTTTTAGTTCTATACTGTCAAAAGATAGACCGTTTATTTATATCAATAACAAGCCTGTTGCAT
>Ga0255047_10002229_pt1 | contig 12981 bp, 14 predicted proteins | sample JV7_2_1_MG_FD_183640 | JGI IMG/M metagenome (GOLD analysis project Ga0255047, IMG submission 183640) | Seawater microbial communities from Jervis Inlet, British Columbia, Canada - JV7_2_1 | ecosystem: Environmental > Aquatic > Marine > Inlet | place: Canada: British Columbia | collected 2016-10-06
CTTGACCTCCGCAAGAGCTCGCTTGAGTACGAATTCCCTTCCGGTCTTCGTGAGGAGGTGGATCTCGGAACCGGCGAGGTCGATCGATGAGGGAAGCAGGTCTGGTCCCTCCCTCGCGATGAGCACATCGGACGCATCGTTGCGTCCAAGGAACACGTCATGGATCGTGATATCGAGGGAGTCGGGGTGCGCACCAGTTGCGTACGTCAGGCAAGCCTGTGGGTCGAGGTCGATCATCAGCACGCTATGGCCGCGCTCAGTCAACGCCTCAGCAAGCGTGTGGACGGTCGTCGTCTTTGCGACGCCGCCCTTCTGATTCGCAACCGCGATGACCGTCGACATAGCCCAACAATACTCCCGGTACGTCGCTTCTAGCTTGGCCCCTCCGGAAGGCAGTCTGGAGCCGCTGGGTCTTGGATAACGGGATGGCCTGTTCGTTCGATGACCACGGGTACCAGACAGGCACCGATACGTCCATCGGGTTCGAAGATGAACTGGGCGATCGCCGTCTTCTTTGCCTCTGCCGGGTACGCCTGCCACACGAAGTTGCCGAGCCCCCACGCGATCGGTCTGTCGTTGTACCACTCGAGTGGTTGGAGCGTGTGCTGGTGGTGTCCGAACACGCCGTCGGCGCCGGCGTCGATCCACGCCTCAGCCTGGCGTCGCTCAAACGTCCTCGGCCGTGTCGTGTTCTGCTCTCCCCAATGTGCTGTCACGAAGACGAGATCGACAGTCTCCTTGGCTGTGGCCACCGCAGCTGCAATGGACTCAGTGTCGTTTCCGTGTGTCATTCCTGGCCGATCGTCCAATGCCAGCCAGGACCCGCTTTCCGGATTGACGCCACCACTTCCGATGACAGCGATCGTCCAACCGTTGATGTCCATGACCACTGGCGTGTAGGCCTCGTCGTAGTCGGCCCCGGTTCCGACGGGCGCGATCCCAACGTCCCTGAGGTTCTGCATTCCGTCGAGCATTGCGTCGAACCCGAAGTCGGTGCCGTGGTTGTTGGCCAGATTCGCGATATCCACTCCCGCGGCGGCCATTGATGGCAGAGCTTCGGGGTCGCATCTGAATGTCCATGGCTTGTTCCAGGGAGTGCCGAGGAGAGAGGGCGAGCACTCGAGATTGACGATCGTGAGGTCATCGGCAAGGAAGGCACCGAACAGCCCCGTCCAAGCGTCCTCGTAGCCGGTCGTCGGGAAACTCCTCACGAACGTGGGGTCGAGATTCACATCGCCTGTGCCGCTCACAACCAAACGAGTGCGCGGTGTCTCGATCGGGACATGGATTGTGGTCGTGGTGGTTGTGGTCGGATCAGGCACTGTTGTTGTGGTGATCGCTGCAAGTGCTGTCACCGGTGCGAGCGTCGTCGACGGTACGTCGTTGGCCGCGCGCGTGGCCGAACATGCCGAGATGGCCAGCATCAGTGCTGCGACTGTGGTGATTGCTCGCTTGTGCACATCACCAAGGTAACGCACGGACCCGATTCCACTCAGCAGACACAATTGTCTAATAATGCTCGGATGCTCTCGATTTCAGGCGTTCATAAACGGTTCGGTGACATCGTCGCGCTCGATGGAGCTGGCCTTTCCGTGGATCGTGGTCGGATTCTTGGATTCCTAGGGCCGAACGGTGCAGGGAAGACAACAATGATGCGCGTCATCTTCGACCTTGTGCACCCGGATCGAGGAGAGGTCACTTGGAACGGCGCACCAGTTGACGCCGAAGCACGTCTCGGGTTCGGATACATGCCAGAGGAACGCGGCCTGTATCCGAAGATGAAGGTTGGCGATCAGTTGGTCCACTTCGCCAGACTCTCTGGTCTCTCGCGCGCAGAGGCCACTGAGGCTGTCCACCACTGGCTTGGCGTCCTTGGCTTGGGGGATCGGGTTGATGCAAGGCTCGAGGAGTTGTCCCACGGAAACCAGCAACGTGCTCAGCTTGCGGCAGCGCTCGCTCCGAATCCGACGTTACTCGTCCTCGATGAACCCTTCGCAGGGCTTGATCCCATTGGTGTCGACTCCCTCTCAGACACGTTGAGAGATCTCGCATCCGCGGGTGTCACGATCGTGTTCTCCAGCCACCAATTGGATCTCGTGGAAGATGTGTGCGAGGACGTGGCCATCATCGTCGAGGGTCGAGTCGTGTTGGCCGGTCGGCTTGCAGACATCAAGGCTGCCTCCACGAGTCGGAGGCTGTCGATCACGGTTGACGGCGCGCCGTGGGTTCCTGACCTCCCCGGAGTTGAGATCATCGAAAACCAGAGCGATGCGCACTGTGTTGTGCCCGATGATGCCCCGGTGGCAGAGATCCTCGCCTCAGCCCAGCGGCAGGGCACGGTCACCTCGTTCGCGTTCGAGCCGCCCCATCTCACCGACCTCTTCAGAGAGGCGGTGCGACCGTGAACCCGTGGATGCAGGTGTGGTTGCTCGCGAAGAGAGAGTTCACAGAACGCGGGCGGAGCAAACCTTTCCTCGTCACCATGGCACTGCTTGCAGTGGTGATCCTCGCGGTGGGTCCGATCACCAATGCGCTTTCGGGCGGCGAGCCGGATGCGACCACCGTTGGGTTGGTCGGCGACCAGCCGGGAGGGATCAAGGACGAACTCGTGCTACAGGGCATGCTCCTTGGCATCGAGATAGAAGTCGAGACGATTGCTGAGACGGACGACTTCTCCCAGATGCTCGAAGACGATGATGTGGATGCGGTTCTGGTGGACGGCGAGGAGCTCGTCTTCTATGACAACGATTCAACGAGAGTGACGGCAATCGTTCAACGTTCCCTCGATGTGGTGAACACGCGTGCAGTTCTCGATGACCTTGGTCTTTCGGATGATGAGATCGCTTCGGTTGAGGAGCCCTCGACGGTGACGGTCACGACGATCGAAGAGTCAGGCACCGAAGACGAGGCGCGAAAGGCTGCGGCGTTCTTTGGTGCGATCATCCTGTACATCGCAATCATCATGTTTGGCCAGTTCGTCGCGATGGGAACCGTTGAGGAGAAGCAGAATCGTGTGGTCGAGGTCGTGCTGTCGAGAGTCAGCTCGTGGCAGGTATTGGTCGGCAAGGTTGCGGGGATCGGTCTTCTCGGGCTTGTCCAACTGACCATCATCGCTGGCGCTGCCTACATCTCGGCTCAGCTGGCCGACCTTGCTGACATCGACGTGAGCGGGATCGGGCTACCGATCATCGCAAGTGTTCTGTTCTGGTTCGTGCTTGGCTACACGTTCTACGCGTTCCTGTACGCAGCCGTAGGTTCGACCGTGTCGCGTCAGGAAGACCTTCAGGGTGCGCTCATGCTCCCTATCGCGCTGATTCTTCCCGGCTATCTCCTCGCGATCGCTGCAGTTGAGAACGCCGATGCGGTGGTGCCGAGAGTCGCATCACTCCTGCCCATGTGGGCACCATTCGTGATGCCCGTTCGCATCGCGTCAGGATCTGCGCAGGCGTGGGAAGTCGCTGTTGCGGTGATCGGGTCGGCCGCCGGTGCTCTCGTATTGGTGTGGATCGGATCCCGTGTCTATCGCGGTGCGCTGCTACGCACCGGTACGAAGGTGAAGCTCAAGGACGCCTGGAAGGCTGCGGCTGAATAGCATCCGGAGGCCGATTCGACGACAGCTCGCTGGCTGGTCAGACCAGTCGTGGCGCCAGAGTTGCTGATTCCCAGGTATCGAATACCTCGAATAGTCTGTCGGGGACCTCAAGCATCGGTACGTGCCCCACATCCTCAAACAGTACGACAGTCCAGTCCGGGCGCTGTCTCCCGATCCAGCGTGCAGCAGATGCGCTGACTAGTTGGTCCTCAGTGCCGTGGACTACAAGCGTGGGTTGCGTGACTCTGTGGATGAGCTGTCCGAACCGGCTCTTCCTGACCACGTACGGCGCGATCGACTTCATGCCTTCCACGAGTGCGGCGGTCGCCCACGGTTGCGTTCTGCGGAGCGAGGCGACCTCCGTTGCGTGCTCCCAAACCTCGGACGGCAGGGACTCGGGATGCCTGGTCACGAATGTGAGCGCTTCGACGACGCCCTCGTCAACTGTGATCTGTGCACGGAACGAGTCGATCAGCTTTTCTCCGATCCACGGGATGAGGGGAACGGAGAGCCGGGCTCCTGCGTGGAAGTTGATGTTGGACCAGGAGAACACAGGTGCGGCAGGGTCGACGAGAACCAGCGAGTTGACACGGTCGGGATACAGCTCGGAGACGAGGATCGAAATGAGTCCGCCCATCGAGTTGCCGATGAGCATGGCATCTCCGCCGAAGTGGTCGATGACATCCTTGACGAGATCAGCGTTGCGCTCGACCGACGAGCCACCTTCGAGAGGAGGGGTGAACCCGAAGCCGGAGAGGTCGGGAGCGATCACCCTGTGGGACTCCGCGAGCTTTGGAGCCAGCAGTGCCCAGTTGTAGGCGGATCCTTCTAGGCCGTGCACGCACACGATGAGCGGTCCCTCGCCACCGTAGTCAAGGACGCTCACAGGGCCGTTCAGATCGATCGTGTACCGCTCCATCAGATACCGAGTCCGTCGAGCAGCTCCGCCGTTTCGGTTGCTGTGAAGATTCGCTGGAAGTAGAACCTGCTGACGCCCATCTCTCTGAAACCGGCAAGTTGCTCGTTGACCTGCTCGTAGGTCCCCCGGGGCGTCTGACGCTTTTCGTAGTGGCGCTCGAGCTCTTCCCTGCTGATGCCCGCTTCAGTCGCCTGGGAGTCCATCAATTCCTCAAACTCGGCTGCGGTCTCAGTCGCGACCACCTGGCCACTTGACGACAGTCGAATCTCGTCAGGGTCCCGTCCGGCTTCGATGGCCGCGGTCCTGAATCGCTCGATGCGGTCAGCCATGTCTGCACCTGGATAGATGTTGAACTCGTCCGCGTATTGTCCTGCGAGACGTGGCGTCTTGTACTTGCCGGTGCCGCCTACGAGTATTGGCAGCTTGCCCGTTGGCTCCGGCGAGAGCGGGAAGGCCTCGAGTTCGTAGTGGTCGCCTCTGAATCCAGGGTGATCGGGATCGAGGCCTGCGGTGATGTAGGCGAGTGCCTCCTCCAGACGCACAAAGCGCTCAGTCATATCGGGATAGTCGAATCCGAAGACCTCGTGCTCGCGATCCATCCACCCGGTGCCAACACCGAGCGTGAATCGGCCACCGGACATGCGATTGAGCGTCACCGCCATCTTCAGGATGACCGCAGGGTGCCTGAACGTGATCGGCGAAACCAACATGACGAGGTCGATGTCCTGTGTCTCTCTGGCGAGGCCACCGAACTGGATGAAGGCATCGGGCGCAGGTGTCTCTTTGGCTTTCTCCTCATCGAGGGCAAGCAGGTAGTGGTCGGGGAGTGCGATGGCGGCGAGACCGCGATCGGCTGCAAACGATGCTGCCTCAAGCAGGTGGGTGTACGGGCCGGAGACCTGAAGCGCATATTCCATCTGCAGAGGTTAGGACCAGGAGCGTGCACCGGGTATCTCGGGATCCCGTCGATCACGAGCAAGCCACAGCGCCGGCTACAGGCGCCATGTTCAGCCCAAGGGCGAGCATACGTGCCGTTATGGGCGGGCTATTCGCTCCCTCCTGCGAACATCCAACTCCCGTCGTCGAGAATCGTCACAGTGAACCAGTCCCCGTGTGCGGATTCATCGACGGCGGCGACCAGTTCATCGGCGGAGATTCCCTTCAGGGCTGCTACCCGCTCAATAACATCGTCATCCCATACGTCGTCCAGTGATTTCATGGTTTCGGTGTCAGCGTCGTACAAGCGAGGCTGAGGCGGCCATGTGTACCCGTTTATGGGAACACGGTCCCTGGTTTCGCTTTGAACCCGTTCGACGGGCACCGACGACAAGGCCAACACGAGCTTCCTCAGCGCAGAATGCTGCTGGTCGTACGCAACGAACTCGTCGAAGTCAGTGGTGACACCCCCGAAGATGGATGGCCTGTCCTGTCGCCACGCCTCTGGTGCGACATCGGGAACATCAATGGTCATGAGTGTGTCGAAGTCGCACGAAAGAGCAGCCTCGATGATGACCTTGCGAGTCGCCCATACTGGATTGGGGAGACCGTCGTACGCCCCCGGGTATTCCTCGACCTCACCATTGAGATCAATGGCAGAGCACTGGGTCGGATCGATGGGCGGGTCCGTCGATGTCGTGGTCGTCGTCATTGTTGGAATCGGGGAGGTACCTATGACTACGAGTGGTCCGCTCGGTGACTCCGGTGCTGAGTTGCTGGTGCATCCGGCGAACAACAGAGTCAGACCAAGAAGAAGAGTGCCGGGTCTGAACACCTGATTTTGCCGTTCGTAGGTCCACGGACATTGTGCCAGACCCATGCATATCCGGCAATATGCTCGGCTCGATCACGCGCCCACAATCGCCGCTATGCGTACGAGGACTGTTCGAAACAATGTCCGATGATTCAGTTGTCCCTATCGCCGCGCTCGCGCGGCGGCTCAGTTGTGGTCATCGTTGGTGGGTCACGGGGACCTTCATCGTGTGGCGGCTCGGTGGTCGTCGAGGAGGGATTCGCGGCGGTGTCTGACGGTTCGCGATTGCGGTCCTGGCTCGATCGGTCCTGATTCACGGAGTCGATGTCTCTGGGGTGCACCCCATAGTGCCGCTCTATCTGGTCGCGTGCATCGTCGATGCGATCCGCGAGCCTTCGCGGCCCATCCGACTGTTCAACGGACTGCTCGGCATCGGCGAGTCGATCTGAGACCACGTTGATGGGAGCCCTGCGTTCGATCACGATCTCCAGCTCGTCGACCCGATGCTCTGCGTTGATGGTCGAATCAACAATCGAGCGCACCCACTCCGTTGTCCGCTTCACCGGATACAGGAGGTCGCCAGGTGTGGTGCTTTCGGCGGCAAACGCGGCGGCAGGTATGAGTAGCGCCGCAGCCACGACCACAGGAAGCACCCACCGACGACGGAGACGTCTCGGCGGAGTCACCGGCCCTGGATGCATCAATTCGGCGCTGATCTCGGCGGCGTGCCGGGCAGCCACCTCGGTTGGCACGTCGACACGAAGGCCAGAAAGTCGCTTGTGGAGCGTTGCCTTCATCGTGTGCCTCCGGTCGTGTCCTGGTTCTTCACCTGTTGAGACGCCGCGTTGAAGGCAGATTCGACATCCGTCAACTCCTTCGCGAGCCGACGTTCTGCCCGCGCAGACGCGGCGTAGACAGCCGTGCGATTTGTATCGAGAATCTCGGCGATCTCATCGACAGAGCATCCGATCACGTGGCGCAGCACGACGATTGCCCTGTGCCGATCTGACAGCCGTGCGAGCGCTCCTTGCATAGCCGGGTCGGGGAGGCCGGGATCCTCGCGGCCCGTGTCAGGAAGTCGATCCGTGGGCTCCTCAGGGCGACGCTTTCGGCGACGTACCTCGTCGAGGCACGTGAAACGGACGCTTCTGTACATCCACGCCCGGAGCGAACGTCCGTCCCCCTTGATCGTGTGTGCGGCTCGCGCCAGCTCAAGGAACGCTTGCTGCACGGCATCCTCTGCTGCTCCTCTGTCTCGGAGCATGCCATTGGCGAAGGACAGGAGGTCGGAGACGAGAATTCGATAGAGCGCAGCAAAGGCCTCGTCGGAGCGAGCGCGGATCCCGTTGACAAGATCGTCGTCAACGATCGAGGGACGACTCATACGAGCCGCCCCTCGATCGGTTGAGCTGGGCTATTCGGGATGTGCGAGGTTCCCTCGGACCCGGTGGCACACATGCCACCACCATCGCAAGTTCCTTCGCAGCTCGTGATCGGTATGGCTCTGGACGTAGTGGACGCATCTCTTGAACCACGGTCTGAGCGAGTCGACCGCACGGTCCGTCGTTCGGTCCGCGGCGGTGTCTCTGGTCCTGTCCGTGACAGCATCGGTCGGTCGGTCAGCAACCACATCGGTCGCGCGGTCTGCAACACGGTCTTGAGCCGTGGTTCGGGTCCTGTCCGTGACCTTGTCGGTCGTGCGGTCCGTGACCTTGTCGGTTGCCTGGTCGCTGCGGTCATTGGCGCCGTCCGTCGCGTACACGGCTGCTGCTGGCGCAAGGGTGAGCAGGGCTACCGTCATGGTCAGTAGTGCCGATCGTCTCAGTCTGGTCATGGATTCTCCTTATGGGTGTCCATTGCTAGAGACGCCGCTGCTGGACGATATTCGACGGCCATCGATTGTGAAGAACGATCGCCGCTTTGCGCGGAAGTCTGGAATCTGTCGCTGGTTCCCAATATGGTGGAAACAGAAGGAAGGATTCCATGGCACAGTCATACTTCAGCCCGAAGGTGTTCACGTTCTTGAAGGAACTCGACGCGAACAACGACAGGACTTGGTGGGAGCAGAACAAGGACCGCTATATCGAGGACATTCGCGAGCCTGCAAAGGCGTTCATCGAGGACTTCGGCCCGAGGCTCCAGGCGATCTCTGAGCACTTTGTCGCGGACACTCGAACCAACGGCGGCAGTCTCATGCGCCCCTATAGAGATACGCGTTTCTCGAAGGACAAGACGCCGTACAAGACGAACGTCGGAATCCAGTTCCGCCACGAACGGGGCAAGGACGTCCATGCGCCTGGGTTCTACATTCACATCGAACCGGGTGCCTGTTTTGCTGGAATCGGCATGTGGAAGCCGGAACCGAAGGTTGCTCGCCAGATCAGGCAGCACATATACGAGCATCCGGATGACTGGAAGAAGGCCACCAAGTACAAACGATTCACCGATGTCTGGGGGATCATGTCTGACGATGATGGCGATCATCTCAAGCGGCTCCCGAAGGAGTTCGAACCCGACTTCCCTTACGCAGACGATATCCGCCTGAAAACGTTCATTGCGGGTTCGAAACTCTCTCAGAAGGTTGTCACTTCACCCGACTTCGATCTGGAGCTAGCGAAGCGCTTCAAAGCTGGCAGCGATCTCAATCAGTTCCTCTGTGAAGCAGAGGGCCTTCCGTATTGAGCAGTCCGACCTAGCTGAGGCTTTCCGCAGCGAGGAGTGCGTACCTGGGGAAATCAAAGTCTCTGTCGAGCGCCCAGCGGAACGCGAGCCCGTCGAGTAGGCCAAGCAGGAGTTCGGCACGGGTGATGGACTCCTCCGGAGTGAGCGACCTGTCTCTGCGTTGCATCGCCTCGCCGAATCGTTCAACACGGCGTTGGTGGTGGCGGAGGAACCGCTTCCGTGCGCCGTTGCCGGTGGAACCGCCCGTTACCGCAGCCATCACGTAGACACCTGCCATCTCCGGTTCCTGAACGAAGAACCGGATGTATGCGTCGACGAGATCATCAACCGTGTCCGTGCCCTTGTGCAGCGGATCGGGATCCACAGCCCGGATTGACTCGCGAACGACCCGGATGATCGCTTCCTCTTTTGAGTCGAAGAGGTTGTAGAAGCTCCCCGAACGCACCTTGGCGCGGTCACAGATCGCCTTGAGCGTCGCGGCCTCCATGCCGCCCTCGGCGAGGAGGCTGCGGGTAGCTTCGACGATCTTGGCTTCGGTCTGCACGCCTACCTGGTATCGCGCCACGGGTTCCCTTCGTTGTGGAGAGCGTAGTTCAAATCTTGAGCACTCACTCAAATATGGTCGGTCACTCAAACTTGGAGTGTATACTCAAATTGTGTAGTGAGGCCGGTCGGTGATGGCCCTACGCCGTCAGAGTCACGTTGGTGGAGCGCGAGGAATACATATGAGTCATTACATCAGCAATCGCAGGGATATCGAGTTCAACCTCTTCGAGTACCTCAAGGTTGGCGACTACTACGGCAACGCGCCCTTCGCCTCGTTCGACGAGAGCACGGCACGCGACGCCCTTCGTGAAGTCGAGCGCCTTGCCAGGGATGAATTCGCAACGAGTTTTGTCGACGCAGATCGCGAGACACTCGAGATCGTCGATGGCGAAGTGAAGCTTCCCGACAGCGTGAAGACGAGCCTCGATGCGATGTACGAAGGCGGGTGGAATCTGCTCGGCCTCGATGAGAAGTTGGGTGGCTTCGGCGCTCCCGACTCGCTCCGATGGGCGACAAGTGAGATGTTCATCGGTGCAAACCCTGCGGTGTTCCTCTTTGCGTCTGGTGGGCTCATGGCCAGCATCATTTCCAACCTGGGGACCGAGCAGCAAGCAGAGAAGTGGGCGCTGCCCATGGTCGAGAACCGCTGGGGCGGGACGATGGTGCTCACCGAAGCTGATGCCGGCTCCGATGTTGGCGCAGCCACGTCAAAGGCAGTGCACATCGAGGGCGACACATATCACCTCGAAGGTGTCAAGCGGTTCATCACATCAGGTGAGAACGACTATTTCGAGAACATCATCCACCTCGTTCTTGCTCGATGCGAGGGTGCCGAGCCGGGCACGAAAGGCCTCTCGATGTTCATCGTGCCAAAGCTTCACGTCAACGACGAAGGATCGCTCGGCGAACGCAACGGCATATACGCAACCAACCTCGAACACAAGATGGGCATCAAAGGGTCAACGACCTGTGAACTCACGATGGGCATGGACGAGCCCTGCGTCGGCTATCTGGTAGGTGGATCGCATCACGGCATCCGGCAGATGTTCAAGGTCATCGAGGACGCTCGAATGATGATCGGTGTCAAGTCTGCTGGTACGTTGTCGACGGGCTATCTCAACGCTCTCGAGTACGCCAAAGAGCGTGTTCAGTCTGCTGATCTGTCACAGATGATGGACAAGACTGCTCCCCGCGTGGAGATCATTCGCCACCCGGACGTTCGTCGGATGCTGATGATTCAGAAAGCGTACGCCGAAGGGCTGCGGGCCCTCTGGATGTACACAGCTTCGACACTCGACAAGAAGGTGCTCCATCCTGAAGACGAGTACTGGGACAAGGTCAATGATCTGCTGCTTCCGATGGTGAAGGGCTATTCATCCGAGAAGGCATACGAGCTCCTTGCGTTGTCGCTCCAAGTGTTTGGTGGTTCAGGCTTCACGCAGGACTACCCGATCGAGCAGTACATCCGCGACGCAAAGATCGACACGTTGTACGAAGGAACCACAGCCATTCAGGCGCTCGATCTCTTCTTCCGCAAGATCGCCCGCGACCAGGGCCAGACAATGATGAAGTTCGCCGAAGGAATGCTGGAGTATGTGAAGGGCGGATCCGATGAGTTCGCGACCGAACGCCAGGCGCTCGGCCATGCGCTTGAGCAGGTTCAGAACCACATTGGCGTTCTCGTAGGCCACTCGATGAACTCGATGCAGAATCCGACGGAGATCTACAAGACGGGGCTGCACACGAACTCGCTTCTTGAGAGCTTGTCCGAGGTCACCATTGCCTGGCTGCTCCTCGAGCATGCCGAGGTCGCTCACGCCGCTCTTGGAGATGCGACGGGTGACGATGTCGGCTTCTATGAGGGCAAGGTCGCTTCTGCCAGATTCTTCGTCGGGGACGCACTCCCCAAGGTCAGCCTGCGAACAACGGCTGCGCAGGGTGAAGACGGCTGGATCATGGAGATGTCAGACGCAGCCTTCTGAGTCCAGCATTGACGTTCCGTTGAGAGCCGGAGTCGGTCGAGCTACGCTTGCCCGATGAGCGACACCTACAACTCGATCCTTTCCTTGCGCGCCATTCGGGCGTTCGCTGTCAGACCGATCGATGATGACGACCTCGACAAGGTTCTTCAGGCGGCCAGATGGACGGGCTCGGCGAAGAACATGCAGAACTGGTCGTTCGTCGTTGTCGACGACCCGGCTCAGAAGGATCGTCTGTGTGGTGCGGGTGACTTCATGATCCCTGTGAGCAACGCGCCCGTTGCGATCTGTCTTGTCCAGGAGCGCGAGGGCTATGAGTTTGACACGGGCCGGCTCGGACAGAACATAATGCTCGCCGCTGACGCCATCGGCTTGGCGACGTGTCCTGTGACGCTCCACCGCGAGGAGATCGCATTCGAGGTGCTCGGTCTCCCCGAAGGGGTCCGGTGTCGGTATGCGATCGCAATCGGGTATCCAGCACCATCCTCCGGGCCCACGAGAATGGGCGGCCGCAAGCCGATCGGTGAGCTTGTGCACTGGAACACGTACGGCGGCTGAGCGCTACTCGAGGTCGAGCGCTGGCAATCCGTCGATGCTCAAGTGGTTCTTCTCGACCTGGTACGCAGCGATATCGGCGTCGGTTCGTTGGTCGACCCACGCATCGAGACGCGAGCGATCCTCCACGAACTGCATCTTCGGAACGGAGTAGCCACACGAGTCCTGGACGCGTTCGACGTCGATTGTTATGACGGACCTGATCGCACGCCGCTTTGGAAACAGTCTCACTAGTTCTCCGTATCGCCCCGACGTGGGAAGATGTACGTTGCCCTCGCCGTAGACACGCACGATCCGTGGCGGGCCCTCGAATGCGTTCCACATGAGCGTGATGCGTCCGTTGTCGCGGATGTGGGCGATTGTCTCGGCGCCGCTGCCTGTGAGGTCGAGATATGCGACCTCCCTTTTACCGAGAACCCGGATGGAGTCAAGTCCCTTCGGCGAAACGTTCACCCGTCCGTCGAGACTTGGAGCGGTCGCAACGAAGAACATGTGCTGTCTGCCAATCCATGTCTGTGTGGCGTCGTCGATGTGATCAAGAACTCTTCCCATCGGGCGAGCCTATCTTCCCTGCATGACGAAGATCGCGGTTTTCGACTCCGGTATTGGCGGCACGACGGTGCTCGACCGCGTGCGTGAGCGTGCTCCGTGGGCAGACCTCGTGTATCTCGCCGACCATGCCTTCGGGCCGTACGGCGAACGGACACTCGAGGAGGTGCGCGACCGCACTGAACTGCTTGGCCGATACCTTGAATCTGCAGGTGTTGCTGAGATTGTCATCGCATGCAACTCAGCGTCCGCCGCTGCTCTCCACCAGCTTCGCGATGTCCTCCCTGACGTCGCGATCGTCGGTATGGAGCCTGCAGTGAAGCCGGCTGCGGAGTTGACCAAGAGTGGCACGGTCGCGGTTCTTGCCACGGGTGCAACGTTCCAGGGCGAACTGTTCCGAAGCCTCGTC
>Ga0255047_10002230_pt1 | contig 12978 bp, 12 predicted proteins | sample JV7_2_1_MG_FD_183640 | JGI IMG/M metagenome (GOLD analysis project Ga0255047, IMG submission 183640) | Seawater microbial communities from Jervis Inlet, British Columbia, Canada - JV7_2_1 | ecosystem: Environmental > Aquatic > Marine > Inlet | place: Canada: British Columbia | collected 2016-10-06
CCGAACCCCATGCCGCCTGCCGCGCACAGCACGAGCAGGCCGCCACTCGGGACGGGTTCTACCCCGCGCCGCCGCATCGCTGCGGCCAGGCCTTGCCAGCATATCCACGTGGTGAGCCCGAAGCCGAAGGCGTGCACCACCTGGTCGTACTTCAGCCGGTCGGGGATCAGCCAGAGGCTGTAGAGCACCGACGTGCCGGTGGTGCTGGCGGGCCAGGAAGCGGGAATGGTCAGCAGGCCGCCCGCCATGTGCATGAGGCCCCAGGCACTGAGGCCCCAGAGCGCGCCCTGACTCAACCGGACGTGGCGGTCGACGGTCCAGACCACGGCGATCAGCACGCCCATGACCAGCGTGTAGAAGACGAATTCGAAGTTCCCCGTGGCGACAGCGTTGATAGCGGCCGGCACCAGATACAGCCCGGTGAAACCGGCGACGGGTAGAACTTCGCGGAGACGCTCATTCATGGCTCGGCAAGGATATGCGGCGGAGAGGACGGAGAGAAGCTGCCTTGCGTCGACGTGACGCACCTCGCGACGAAATCCGCAGGGGTCTCGCGTTGCACGGCGCTGTGGCGACATAATCACGGCGCCTCGGACCGAATTGCCCCACGGAGAGTCCTACGATGCGCAGACTTCTTACCTCGTGCACCGCCGCTGTCGTCGTCTCCCTGCTCGGCCTGGGCGTTTCCGTGGCGGGCCCCGGCGACCCGGACACCAACTGGCCGAGCTGGCGCGGGCCGGCCGGTACCGGAGTCGGCTCGGGGGCTCCGCCGATCGAGTGGGCCGAAGACAGGAACGTTCGGTGGAAGAGCGACATCCCGGGCCTGGGCTCGGCCTCACCGATCGTCTGGGATGACCGCGTGTACATTCTCACCGCGATCGGCGAAACAGCGGCCGCCGCGCCCGCTGGCGGACGCCCCCGTCGCGGCGGACCTCATGGCCCCCCGGCCACGACGGACACGATCGATTGGGCGGTGATCGCCTACGATGCGAGCGACGGCTCCGAGGTCTGGCGGCGCGTGCTACGTAGCCAGGTGCCCTACGGCGGCAAGCACTTCACCAACTCGTATGCCTCGGCCTCGGCGGTCACCGACGGCGAGCATCTATGGGCGTTCTTCGGCTCGTACGGTCTGTATTGCCTTGACATGGAAGGGAACTCCGTCTGGGAACTCGACTTCGGGGCCATGCAGACGCGCCTCGGTTTCGGCGAAGGCGCTTCGGCGGCCCTCCACGGCGACAGGATCGTGGTGATCTGGGACCAGGAACTCCAGTCCTGGATCGGCGCCTTCGACAAGCTCACGAGCGAGGAGCTGTGGCGGACGGATCGCGACGAGGCAACCACATGGGGGACGCCCTTCATCGTCGAGCACGATGGCGCGACCCAGGTGATCACACCGGGGACGAACCGGGTGCGAAGCTATGGCCTGGCAGATGGCAAGTTGCTCTGGGAAGGGCCCGGGCTCACGCCCAACTCGATCCCGAGTCCCGTCTCCGCCGACGGCGTGGTCTACCTCACCGCCGGTTTCCGCGGCAGCGCCCTCATGGCGGTCGACCTGAGTCGAGCGCAAGGCAAGATCGATGGCACCGATGCGATCCTCTGGCACATCGATCGCGACACTCCGTACGTGCCTTCGCCGCTCCTGCTGGACGACATCGTGTACTACACCAAGAGCAACGACGCGATCATCACGGCCGTTCGCGCCAGCAGCGGCGAGAAGCTGTTCGGACCCCGGCGAATCGACGGTGTGAGGGAGATCTACGCATCGCCGGCCACTGCGAACGGCTACGTCTACGTTCTCGGCCGCGACGGTGGCGCCGCCGTACTGCGGCACGGCGAGGAGTACGAAGTGGTTGCCCAGAACACGCTCGACGACGGGTTCGACGCGTCGCCGGCGATCGTTGGAGATTCGTTGTACCTGCGTGGCCGGGGATCCCTGTACCGCATCGCCGCCCCTGCCGGCGAGTAGTTCGGCCGAACCACGGCCCCGGTTTTGCCCGAGCCCGCTAGCGGACGGCACCGTGGAGTGCGATCCTGCTGCATCGCCGCGTTGCAGGAGGATCGCCTTGTCCGAGGACCACGCCGAGACCGCCGCCGTCGGGAACGGCGAGCGCACTCCGCCGACAGACTTCGTGCGTACGATCGTGCGCGCAGACATCGATAGCGGTGCCCACGAAACGGCCGTTACCCGGTTTCCGCCCGAGCCCAACGGCTTCCTCCATATCGGCCATGCCAAGGCCATTTGCATCGACTTCGGCATTGCCGCGGAGTTCGGCGGTCACTGCAACCTGCGCTTCGACGACACCAACCCGGAGACCGAGGATCCGCGTTACGTCCAGGCCATCAAGGACGACATCCGCTGGCTGGGCTTCGCATGGCAGGGCGATGCGCGTCATGCCTCCGACTACTTCGAACAGCTGCACGACTGGGCGGTCGAGTTGATCCACAAGGGCAAGGCCTATGTCGACGATCAGGGTGACGAGGAGCTTCGTGAGCAGCGTGGCACGGTAACTGAGGCGGGGACGAACAGCCCGTACCGCGAGCGCAGCGTGGAGGAGAACCTGGATCTGTTCACCCGCATGCGCGCCGGCGAGTTTGCCGACGGTTCCAGGGTGCTGCGCGCCAAGATCGACATGGCACATCCGAACATGAAGATGCGCGATCCGCTCATGTACCGGATTCGTCACGAGTCGCACTATCGGCGCGGCGAGGATTGGTGCATCTACCCCTTCTACGACTGGGCTCACGGGCAGTCCGATGCCATCGAAGGGGTGACCCATTCCCTGTGTACGCTCGAGTTCGAGAACAACCGCGAGTTGTACGACTGGTATCTCGACCACCTCGCCCTGGACGGCACCAGGCCAAGGCAATACGAGTTCGCGCGCCTGAACGTCGACTACACCATCACCAGTAAGCGCAAGCTGTTGCGACTGGTCGAAGGTGGCCACGTGACCGGCTGGGATGACCCGCGCATGCCCACGATTGCCGGGCTGCGACGGCGCGGCGTTACGCCGGAAGCGCTGCGCCGTTTCTGCGACATGGTCGGGGTGGCCAAGGCGGACAGCCGCGTCGACGCGTCGCTGCTCGAGTACGCCGTCCGCGGTGATCTCAACCACAGGGCGCCGCGGGTGATGTGTGTCCTGAACCCGTTGAAGGTCGTGCTCACGAACTGGCCGGAAGGCGAAGTCGACCAGCTCGACGCCCCGTACTGGCCGCACGACGTTCCCAACGAGGGCTCCCGTACGGTGCCGTTCAGTGGTGAACTCGCCATCGAGCGCGACGACTTCATGGAGGAGCCCGAGGAGGGGTTCTTCCGCCTGGCACCCGGTCGCGAGGTACGGCTGCGCTACGGCTTCGTGATTCGCTGCGACGAGGTGATCAGGGATGACCAAGGCGAAATAGCGGAACTACGCTGTACCTACGATCCCGAATCGCGCGGCGGCAGCCCGGCCGACGGCCGCAAGGTGAAGGGCACGATTCACTGGGTCTCCTGTGCCGAGGCAGTGGGCCTGGAGGTGCGCCTGTACGACCGGCTCTTCCGTGTGCCGGAACCGGGCCGCGAAGGCGATTACCTGGACGATCTCAACCCGGCATCGCTGAGGGTGGTCGAGGCGCTCGGCGAGCCGGCGATGGCGCGAGCGCAGCCCGGTGACCATGTGCAGTTCGAACGCCTCGGGTACTTCTTTGCAGACCCCGTCGACTCGAGGGACGGAACTCCCGTTTTCAATCGGGTGGTCACGCTGCGTGATACGTGGGGGCGCCTGCGAGAGGAGTACGACGCTCGGCAGAAAGCCGAGACCGAGGCGGTTGCGAGCACCGACACCGGGTCCGGCGAAGAGGTCCGCAAGCGCAAGAAGCGCTCGCCGGTAGAGATTCGCGCCGCAGCACGCGCGGCAGACCCAGAACTGGAGGCGATGCACAGGCGCCTCGGTTCCGAGCACGGGCTCGACGAGGTCACCGCGGACGTGCTCAGCGGTGATCGCGCCCTGGGTGAGCTGTTCGAGGCGGCGGTGGCGACGGGCGCACCCGCGTCGGCGGTAGCCAAATGGACCGTCAACCAGGTGCTGGGCGCGGCAACCGATGGGGGGGTAGGCGATCTGCCGTTCGATGGCGGCGCGCTCGGCCGCCTCGTGAGCATGATCGAAGGTGGCCAACTGCCCACAGAGGCCGCCAAGAAGGTGTTCTCGATCATGGCGGCGGAGGGCGGTGAGGCGGCCGATATCGTCGCCGCCCATGGCCTCGATCAACAGGTGGACGTCACCCAGATTGACGCGATCATCGACGAGGTCATAGCGGCCAACCCCGACAAGGTCACACAGTTCCGCGGCGGCCAGCAGGGCCTGATCGGCTTCTTCATGGGCCAGGTCATGAGCGCGGCCGGATCCGGCGCGGATCCACGGCAAGTCCAGGAACGGCTGCGAACGCGCCTTTCTGACTAGCAGAGCGTGATGCGGGCCTTCGCCCTTCGTTACGATCTGCCAGCGGTCTCTCGGGCGAAGTGGCGATGCCGTGTCATATGCTGGGGCAACTCGGGCAACCGAGTTGACATAGATCCTGGCGACCGCGCGGCACACCGCGGGCGCGAACGTGTTCCGGGAGCCGATGCCATGAGACCTCGATCGGGAATTCGCGTGCTCGTCGCCACAGCCCTGCTGGCTGCCATGGCCGCACCGCTGGCCGTCGCGTCGCAACGTGGGGGCCAGCGCCGCGGTGGACCCGGACTCCAGGACGGCGAAGCCGGCCGTGGCGGCATGAACGCGAGCTTCGAGGCCGGCTCACCAGCGGTCGGCGAACCCATGCCCGAGGTCGTCGTCTACAGGGATAGCGGCGAACCGATTTCATTCCGGCAACTGCTCAATGACCGCTATACGGTTGTCATTCTGGGGTGCCTGACGTGACCGCCCTTCCTGAGTAAGGTCTCCCGGGTGGAGGCCCTGTCCCGCGACTACGAGCCGCTCGGGGTCCGTTTCCTTTACGTATACAAAGCGCTGGCGCATCCGGAGTTGAACGGCTATGTGCAGCCGGTGACGCTCGAGGAACGGCTGATGCACGTGGCCGAGGCCAAACGTGCGCTCGGCACCGAGATCATCTGGTTGGCCGACAACATGGAGAACGACCTCAAGCATGCCCTCGGCGACGCGTCGAACTCCGAGTTCATCGTCGATCCGCAGGGCGATGTGGTCGTGCGGCGCCTGTGGAGCGACCCTGCCGCGCTGCGCGTCGATCTCGAGCGCCTCGTCGGGCCGGTCGCCGAGCCGACGTCGGTCGCGGATCTCGACATGCCGAATCCCGAGTACTACCGACCCACCGTGGCGACGGGCGTCGTCGCGCGGGTCGAACTGTCCGGCCGCATGATGCCGGTTCGGGTCGAGATCACTGCTTCCAAGGACGACCTGCCCGCCTACGCCAAGTTGCGAGCAGAGGCCGACGCCGGACTGCTGCAGGGTGGCACCGGCACCCTCTATCTCGGCTTCCACCTGGATCCGCTCTACCAGGTGCACTGGAACAACCTGGCGCCGCAGCCGGAGTTCGCTATCAGTGCGCCAACCGGCACCACGGTCACGCCGGGATCGGCCACGTTCCCGGATGTGGAGGTCGAGGCAGATGCTGACCCGCGAGAGTTCCTGATCGAGGTGCGGGCTGACGATGTGCCGGACGAGCCGCTCCGGTTCACCACCACTTACTACGCCTGTGACAACGACAACACCTGGTGCGTGCCGGTAACCCAGAGCTATTCGATCTGGCTCACCGCCGACCCCGACGGCGGGCGCGTGTTCGGGCGCGGCGCCGGTGGTCGGATCGGACCGGGCCGGCGGCAGAGTAGCCGACTATTCTTCTCGGCATCCACGGATGCACCAGATCTCTACCACGGGCTGCCAAGGAGTTTGCCGATGACCGACGCCACCGAGCCCACAGTCACCCACGCCCGCTGGGATGAGCTGCCGCAGGAATCCCTCAACGCCCAGATCGACCGCCGCATGGTGACCGGGCAACGCCTGATGGTTGCCCAGGTGATGATCAAGAAGGGCGGGGTCGTGCCCATGCACTCGCACGAGAACGAGCAACTCACGCAGGTCATCGACGGCGCGCTGCGCTTCTGGATCGGTTCCGAGGACGCCGAACCGATCGATGTTCGCAGCGGCGAGATTCTCCACATTCCGTCCAATGTGCCGCACAAGGCCGAAGCCCTCGAGGACACCAACGACGTCGATGTCTTCACGCCGCCGCGACAGGACTGGCTGGACGGCACCGACTCCTACCTGCGCGGGAAGTAGCCATGGACTTCGGCCTGAACGGCAAGGTGGCGGTGGTTGTTGCCTCCAGCAAAGGGCTGGGCCGGGCCGCCGCCGAGGAGCTCGCTCGCGAGGGAGCACGTGTCGTCATATGCGCGCGCGGGATCGATGCGCTCGAGGAAGCCCGCATCGCCATCGAGGAGGCCGGCGGCGAAGTCGTGGCGCTCCCGGTCGACACCGCCAATGCCGAGGATCTGGAGCAGCTGGTCGCGGCCGCCGAGAGCAACTTCGGCTCGGTGGACATCCTCGTCACCAACGGCGGCGGCCCGTCTCCGGGCACTTTCGATCAGGTCGACGACGCCGCCTGGGACGACGCCGTGGCGGGGACGCTATCGAGCGTCGTGCGGCTGTGCCGGCGTGTGCTGCCGGGCATGCGCGAGAAGCGATGGGGCCGGATCATCAACATCACGTCGATCGCCGTGAAACAGCCTGTCGATGGCCTTATTCTCTCGAACGCCGTTCGCGCCGCCGTAACCGGCTTCGCGCGCACTCTGGCCAACGAGGTCGCGTCCGAGGGCATCACGGTGAACAACGTCATGCCGGGGTTCACCTGGACCGAGCGCGTCGATGAGCTTGCCGACAAGCAGGCGGCGTTCACCGGTGTGAGTCGCGACGAGGTCATCTCCGCGTGGAAGGATTCGATCCCGGCGGCGCGGCTCGGCGAGCCGGACGAGCTGGCCGCACTGATCGCGTTCCTCGCCTCCTCGCGCGCGGCCTACATCACCGGACAGTCGATCCCCGTGGACGGTGGCTGGATCAGGGGCCTGATCTGATCAGCCGCGCGGCCGGTTCCAGCGGGCTTCGGGGAAGCGGAGCGCAGCCAGCGCCGCGGTCATGAAGATGAGCTGCACGGCAAATGACGGGCTTTCCAATCCGGTGCTCAGGTGCGTGTAGATGGCCCCTGCCAGGATCACGGTGAGTATCCCCGCGCCGTAGGTTGCCAGCGACGGAAACAGCAGCAGCGCTGCAGCGACGAGTTCCACCATCCCGACAATGCTCGCGAAGCGCCCCGAGTAGCCCCACTCTTGGAAGCGCTGCAGCCAGCCGGGGTCGCCCATGACCTTGGGCGGCGCCACCGTCAGGTACGTGAGGAACAGCAGGATCGACAGCGCCCAGGCGGCGACGACCCGCACGCGGATGTTGGTCATGGCCTACTCGGACGGACTGCCGGGGTACTTGTCGAACCACGTCAGGATATGGGCCACCTTGCGGATCAGGTTGCTCGGCCGTGACGTAATCGAGTGTGAGGCCTCAGGGATGCGCACGATGGCCGTGTCGACCTTCTGCAACTTGAGGGCCGTGTAGAACTGCTCGGTTTCCCACATCGGTGTACGCCAGTCGGCCTCGCCGGTGAGCAACATCGTCGGTGTGGTCACGTTGCCGGCGTGATGCAGCGGCGATCGTTCCATGTAGTTCTCGAGGTGGTCCCAGGGCAGTCCGGGGAACCAGTACTTGTAGAAGAACGCCGTCGAATCGGCCGCGAGCACGAAGCTGTACCAGTTGATGACCGGCTTCTGCGAGACGGCCGCGGCGAAACGATCGGTGTGGCCGACGATCCAGGCGGTCAGCACGCCGCCGCCCGAGCCACCGGTTACGTACAGGCGGTCCTCGTCGATGAATCCCCGCTCGATAGCGGCATCTACACCGGACATCAGGTCGTCGAAGTCCTGACCGGGGTAGTTGTGATGGATGAGGTTGCCGAACTCTTCGCCGTACGAGGTCGAGCCACGCGGATTGGTGTACAGAACGACGTTGCCCGCGGCGGCGTATAGCTGAATCTCCGCGGCAAAGTGCGGGCCATAGGAGGCGAAGGGGCCGCCATGAATCTCGAGCACGAGGGGGTACTGCCGGCTCGGATCGAAATCGGGCGGCGTCACCAGCCAGCCCTGAATCCGGCGGCCGTCGAAGCTCGACTCCCACCACATCTCCTCGACGTTGCCGAGGTCCCGGTAGCCGAGAAGGTCCTCGTTGAGCCACGTGAGCCGGGTCTCCTCGCCGTTGACCATCACGGCCACGTCGGCCGGCCGGTTCGTCTGCGAGGCCGTGAACGCGACGCTGCCGTTGTCGGCCACCGTGAACTGGCCACTCGAATACGGCCGTCCGAGCGATTGGCCGCCCAGGTTGTCGGCGCGGATCTCGGGCTCGGCACCGCCGCTCGCGGGCAGGTACGCGACCTTGGTGACGCCGTGGTCGGTGTACTGGAACCAGATACCCTCGCCGTCGGCACTCCAGCGGGCACCGCCGACGCTGCGGTCGAAGCCAGGCATGAGCCGCTCGGAGTTGCCGCCGTCGCGGTCCATGACGTAGAGCCCGTTGAGGTCGTACCCCATGTAGTGCTCGTCGTTGCCGGTGTAGAGAATCCGGCTGCCATCGGGCGACAGCTGCGGCGAGTTGTCCGGGCCGTGGCGCGACGTGAGCTGAGTCAGCTCGCCGGTGGCCAGCTGCAGCTCGAATACCTCGGAGTCGGCCGGGTCGTACTGCCACTCGTCATGTCGGTTGGCCGAGAAAACGAGAGACTGACTGTCGGGACTCCAGGAGTGACCGCCGTGGTTGAAGTCGCCGTCGGTGAGCTGGCGAGGGGCGCCGCCTTCGGCCGGGACTACGAACAGGTGACGGAAGCCGTCGGGCAGGAAGCCGGCGCCGTCCGCGCGGAACTGCAGGCGGGTGATCGTTCGCGGTGAAGGGGCCCACTCAGCGCCAGGGGGCGGCGACGGCACTGTCGCGCCGATGCTCTGGGGCGCGCCCGGCACGAACATGGAGAACGAGATCCACTGACCGTCGGGCGACCAGTTCACCGCACCAGGCCCGCTTACCAGGTTGGTCACTCGCGCCGTCTGACCCGTGTCCATCCACCTCATCCAGATCTGCGCTCCGCCATCGACGCTCGAGACCCAGATCAGGCGATCACCACGGGGGCTCCATGCCGGCGCCCGGTGATTGCTCGTTCCACTGGTGAGGGGGCGTTGTTCGCCGGTCGCGACGTTGATCAGCCAGAGATTCGAGCGCTGGCGGTCGGTCATGACGTCGTAGAAGTTGCGCACGTAGACGACCTGGGAGCCATCCGGCGAGATCTGCGGCGCTGCGGCCCACTCGAGGTCGAAGACGTCCATCAGCTCGAACGGTCGCGGCTCCTGAGCACGCGCGGACAGCGCGACGAGAACGGTCAGAGCCAGCGCGACGATGGCGACGGGGAAGACAGACCTGCGCATAGGGGTTCTCCTTGACGCGGAATTCGGTGGTCGATGACCGGGCGAATTCTATCGGGCGGACGAGGAATGCACACCAACTGCGCCACGCGGCGGCACGAGCGCGTTGGCTATCCGGTCGGCAATAGCGGCAGATCGAAGAACAGGAAGCTCACACCGTCGACGATCATCACCGCGCCGAAAAGCAACAGCAGCACGGCGAAGGCGCGCCCGCCCCAGCGCGTCGAGAACGCGGCGATCCGCTCGAACAGCCGGCGACTGCTCACGCCGAGTGTGGCGTGCATCAACATCATCGCCAGCAGCGGCAGCAGGATGACCACGTTGTAGTAGAGCAACCCGATGACGTTGCGGCCGGGGTCGAGATCCGAACGCAGAATCTGATCGATGGCCGCGAAGTAGGGGAGCGCACCGGGGAGCCCCACCAGGATGGTGCCGGCACCGAGCGCGAAGGCGTCAGCGGGGGTCGCTTCCCGCTCGGGTTCGTCCGTCGCCTGCTGCGACGGCTCTGACAGCAGCCGCGTGCCGAACCAGACGGCGGCGACCCCCAACACTATCTGCGTCACCAGTTCAACGACATTCGGCTCCGCGTAGAAGCGCTGGAACCAGGCATCGAGACCGTCGATGACCCAGCCCAACCCGAAGGCGATGACCACACCGAAACCGACGTACGGCAGGAAGATCCCGGCGACGTAACCGAGACTCGTGAAATAGGGGCGCCTCGTTGCCAGGAACACGGCCATGGGCACGACCGCGACGGGGATGATGGATCCCGCGTCGAGGAGGGCGATCGGCGTCAGGATGCCGAGCAGTTCGTTCACTTGCAGTCCCGCTAGAAGGCTGTCGTGCTGAATCCCGCGTCCACGTAATGAATCTCGCCGGTAACTCCTTTGGAGAGGCCCGAGAGCAAGTACAGTCCGGCGCAGCCGACGTCGTCGATATCGACGTTGCGCTTGAGCAGCGCACGCTCGGCGTTGTCGCCGAGCATCGTGCGAAGGCCGGAGACGCCCGAGGCGGCCAGCGTCTTGATCGGGCCCGCCGAGATCGCATTGACGCGTATCCCGTGTTCACCCAGATCGCGGGCCAGGTACCGAACCGACGCCTCGAGGCCGGCCTTGGCAATGCCCATGATGTTGTAGCTGGGCAGGCTCCTGACCGAGCCGAGGTAGGTCATGGTGATGATGCTGCTGCCTGGCTTCATCAGGGGCTCGGCTTTGCGCGCCAGCAGGATCAGCGAGTAAACGCTGATCTCCATCGTCGTCAGGAAGCCGTTGCGGGAGGTGTCTACCGTCCGACCCTTGAGGTCATCACGGTCGGCGTAGGCAACCGAGTGAACCATGAAGTCGAGCGACCCCATCTTGTCGGCGATTTCGGCGAACGCGGCGTCGACGTTGGCCTCGTCGGTGACGTCCATCGGGACGAATACGCTCGAGCCGGTGGACTCGACCAGCGGCTGCACGCGGCGCAGCAGCGCTTCGCCCTGGTACGTGTAGGCGAGCTCGGCGCCGGCTTCGGCAGCCCGTCGAGCGATGCCCCACGCGATCGAGCGATCGTTGGCAACACCGACGATGAGCCCTTTCTTGCCGGCGAGCAGGTGTGAAGTGGCAGGGTCGTTGGCCACGGTGTCACTCCAAGTAGTCATTAGTGCGGTCCAGCGGTATTAGAACGCTGTGAAGGATAGCGGATCGGCTCAGCAGCGTCGTCGGCGCGCGTAAGCCAGTCGAGGGCCACGCAGATCCCGTAGCGATGGGGTGCGGTGTAGACGAGAGCGGCGATGAGCAGGGCGAAGACAGCGACCGTGCCCGCGATGGAATCCGCCAGCAATCCAAAGTAGATGAGGACGATCGGCGGGAAGATGAACACGGCGCGATCCAGCACCAGCAGGAATACCCATGGATCACCGTGGTTGAGCAGATAGCGGAGCCCACAAGCCGCGCACTCGGGGCGGACGTGGTTCCAGCGCTCGAACAGCTCGCCGCGTCCGCAGCGCGGGCACCGCCGCGCCGCGCCGAACCTGATCGCGCGCATCCACAGACGCCAACGGCTGTCGGCCGGCTTCATGGGTGACCTGTCACGGGAGCCGGGTGGCGATCCCGTAGCCGAGCCACGCAGCGCCGATCCCGAGTATCAGGTGCGTCGCCACGTGGATCAGCGCGTGGAGCCGGTGCCCGCCGGCGCCGAGCATGAAGACCTCATGGCCAAACGCGGAGAACGTCGTGAAACCGCCGAGCACGCCGACCACCAGGAAGAGCCAGGTACCGTGTGACAGTTCCCATCGATGGTCGGCAACGCCGGCGATGAGCCCGATCAGAAGGCAACCGGCGACGTTTACTGTCAGCGTTCCCACCGGCAGCGCCGACTGCGGCAACAGCCGTTGCACCCACGAGGCAGTCGTGAAGCGCATCGCGGAGCCTACGAAGCCACCGGAGCCGACGATCAGAGCGCGCCAGAGAGTTTCCATGTGCTGCCCCGGGACGCTCGCTACCAGATCGGCGGGAGGAACAGCCAGCTGCGGCTACGGTAGTCGTCGAACCCAGGGTACCGCGACAGCGAGCGGTCTTTTTTCAACATGTTCGGTACCCACACCGCCCCTACGAACAGTGCGATGGCCAGCAGCGGCGCCCAGTGGCGCGCCAGGAGGCTGAAGCCGAGGTAGATGCACAACTCGCCGAGATAGTTGGGGTTGCGAAGCCGGCTCCACAGTCCTTCGGTGACGAGCGCCTCGGGTCGTAACCGGAGCGCCATGTGCTTTTGCATGTCGGAGACGAAATGCAGAAAGACGCCGACAACGTACAGGGCCACGCAACCGGCAGCATACGGTGCTGTAGCACGCACATCAGCGCGGACGATCCACCAGGGGGCGATCCAGTAGAGAGTCAGCCCGCCCCAGATCATCAGCCCGTAGGCCATCGAACAGGGCGCCTCCCAGCTCTTGTCCGGGAAGACGCGGCTCTTGCACACCCACAGCGCGCCATAGGTACCGTGCAATGCCAGGTACAGCCAGGCGGTCGGATTGTCCCAGGCGCCGCTCCAGGCCATCAGGCCGACGATGACCGGCGCCGTTGCCGCCTTGTGGGTGTCGATGAAGAACTTCTGTCGCATGGCTGCGCCGATCCTACCCGGGATGGTCGGCGATCACTTCGCGCAGCACGTCGGCGCGGTCGCTGAACATGCCGTCGACGCCGAGCGCGAGGAGGCTCCGCATCTTGGAGGCGTCGTTGACCGTGTAGGGGTGCACCAGCAGGCCGGCAGCGTGCGCAGCGCCGACAAGCGCCGGGCCCACGCGCTGCTGATGGGGTCCGATGCCGTCAGCATAGCCGGCAATGTCTGCCAGGCGCCGACGGACGCCCCATGACGTCATCCGCCCTGGTGTGAGCTGGATCAGCGTGGCGCCGGGTGCGAGGGCGCGCAGCTTGACGAGGCTCTCGGGACTGAACGATTGCAGGATGACCGTCGGGAGTTCGTCGCCGGTGTCGGTCGTGTCG
>Ga0255047_10002231_pt1 | contig 12974 bp, 11 predicted proteins | sample JV7_2_1_MG_FD_183640 | JGI IMG/M metagenome (GOLD analysis project Ga0255047, IMG submission 183640) | Seawater microbial communities from Jervis Inlet, British Columbia, Canada - JV7_2_1 | ecosystem: Environmental > Aquatic > Marine > Inlet | place: Canada: British Columbia | collected 2016-10-06
TTAGATCTACCACCCCTAAGAAGGTTAAGTATATTATATGCTATTTGATCAAGCGTCATTTTCAGATTGTTCTTTTAATTTTACTAATTCAGCACATTTTTCATACTCTTCACACTCTTCAAAGTGCTCTATAACATCATCAATAATTAAATCAATTGTATAAGGCACCCCAGGATCAAATGGTAAAAATAAGAAGTGCCCAGAATCTAAGTGTTCAGTTAAGAGCTCTTCTAACGTTACCTTATTTGTAATAATGAGATATGTATTTTCATAGGCTGCGGTAAGTACTTCCACCTCCTCTTCAAATGTTAACTCAAAATCATCATCTTCATCATTATTCAACATTGCATTGTAAATATCCTTCCAAGCCTCGGGCTTTACTCCATATATAAGCTTGTCCTGTCCGTTTTGCCTCGTACCCCATTTTTTTGTGCCATGCATCATTAGGGCAAATAGAAGGTATGAAGCGCACTTTGATTCCTCGGTATTCATTGACTTGCTCTTTATGAAAGTGTCCACAGTGTGCTTCTCGATGAGAGGTAGCTGCAAACATTTCTGGTTGTTCTGTTGCCATAATGAGAGGCATGTCTGCAGATTTTTCACTGTCTCCATGTGTGAACATAATCATGTTCTTCCCATATTTATAATATTTTCTAGGCTCATTGCAATTGTCAACTGTAACGTTAAGATCATTTCTAAACCATCCGGAAATAACATCTCCAGCATAGTACATACGTTCATAATCATGATTGCCTGAAATCACAATTACATCTACAGGAGCTACTATTTTTAAATAGTCAATAGCTCCTACAATTAAATTCCAATACCCTCTAAAAGTTTCTTTCCATCCTCCAGAATCCTGTTGAGGTGTACCTTTAGTAGTAGACATTCTCATACCTTCTGAATTCATTCCATCATTTCCAATGGGGAGTAGAATCCTTTCAATTTCTAAACCTTCAGCTTTTTCTATTAAGTCTGCAAGTACTGAAAAAAATTGAAGTTCAATCTCTTCAAGAGAGTGTCCAGAAAGTTTACCATAATGGATATCTGGAAGAGAGACTTCATAGACAACTGGATTGTTGAAATTTTTTCTAGGAAGTTCTCGAACTTTAGGAGAATACGTATTTGTAAATTCTTCAATCTCAGCCTTTACTTCATCAATAGATTTGCTTTCACTCTTAGTCATTACAGAGTACCTGTGAGCTCCAGACTGTGTTTGCCAAAATTTGACACTCGCTACATCATCGGACTTTATACTGTTCTCAGATAAAAACTTTTCAAACTCTGAAATTATATTAGAGTTTTCAGAATTGGCAGTTACTGCAATATCTTCAGCTTTAAATTCTGCTCGAACTTCTTCTAAAGCAGTTCTGCAATCCTCAAAAGTTGTTCCTTCTAGTCTATCAGACAAGCGTTCTACCCCGACTTTTAAGTAGCCGGGGTAGCGATTTAGAAAATTCTTAATCTCTTGCTTATTCATGCCTCTTCAACAATACGGAGTAATGGGAGTAATTGATCTGTAGATAGATCTTTAGGAAGTTGATGCTCTTTGAGGAATTCAAGAGCAATTTCACGCTCTTCTTCCATCATATCTTCAAGAGCTTTAAGCTGTGCTTTGCGCTCTTCAATTAAAGGTTGATTTTCAGATTCAAGTTTTTCCATTCCATCGGAATCTTCTGCTTCTGCAAGCACATGTGCTTGAGCAGCAACTGTTTGAAACTCTGCTGTAGGGGTTGCAGCCTTTTCAAGAGTAGCCAAAGAGTGGCTAAGTTCTTTAATGTTCTTTGCAACTACAAAAGCGAATCGGGTGCTTTTAACACCCTTAACAGCTTCTAAACCTTTAAGGAGTTCAACAAAATCTTTGTTTGGTGCTTTTAAATATGTCATTGTGTGTGGTTATTAATTGATGACAAGGTAGTGAATTTTACTTGCAGTTGTAGAAGAAGTACCACTTGAATGTGGATTTACAATGCTAATTTTAAAACTGCCGTCTGCAATTGTATGTGTAGTTGCAGATAGTTGTACATTATCTGTAGTATTCTCATCTTGAAGTGTGAGAAGAATAATGGAACCTGTCACCACAGTACTATTAGTTACTGTAAATTCTGCATTTGTAGTAGCAGCTAAACCTGTTGCGGATAGTATAATTATTCCTGCAGTTGCATTAATTGTAACCCCATTAGTAAGAGCACCTGCACCTTGAGTAACAGTCGTTCTGGGAAATACCAATCCTTTTGTGGCGGTATCTACGACTAAATTACCTGCAACTGCATGCACATCTTGTGCGTTATCAACTTGTACAGCAAGAGTTTCTGTGGTTCCATCATATGTACTCATCTGAATTGTTCCACCATAATTAGCTGTTGTTGCTGCGCCACCAACAAGCTTTAAATGTCCTCCAACTACAGTGCCATTTCCTGCGCCAGCTTGTAAAACTACATTTCCTCCAGCAGCATTGGTGCCGGTAGTATCACTACCTTTAATAGTGAAAGTAGCAGTAGAAGCGTTATCTGCAACCTCTAAAGTTTGAGCTTTTCCCCCAACAAAAGTTAATCCAGAATCAACATTTAAGCTAGAAGCTGAAATTTCACTGGCACTTGCTCCAACATAAACTTTATTTGCAGCAGTAACAGTAAGTCCTCCAGCACTTGCAGTATCTGAAAGCCATCCAGTGCCAAGTTTAATATTATTATTGGCCATATCTAAAGTTCCAGAAGCTGTGGCAAAAGCTGCATTAATAGTAATAGTTCCAGCTCCCCCAACGACAGTTACGTTAGTCCCTCCTGTTAATGTAGCAATCGCAGGATCTGTAGTTCCATCACCAATTAATAATTGTCCATTTGTTAGAACTCCTGTAGCAGTAATAGCTCCTGTTCCACTTCCTAACAAAACTCCACCATCAGTTAAAGTAGCAACTCCTGTACCCCCATTAGCTACAGGCAAAATAGTAGCTCCAACATTTGAAGCTAAATTAACAGTACTTAAGAAAGGAGAAGTAGTATTAATACAATTACTTAAATCAATGGCTGTCTCATCAATAGTTAAAAGGATATTTTTATCTGAACCAGAAGTAGTGTCTGTTATAGTTAATTTGGAATTAGCTGATTTTAATCCTTTTTGTACAACAGCATTAGTATTAGAAACAGAAGAAATTATATATTTTGGAGTGTCATGACCAATACTTGAAAGAGTAGTTAGAAAAAGACTAGCTAGAATCTTGTTATTTATAGGAGTTCCTGTAGCGTTACCTAGTACTAAGTAATCATTTGCAGAATCTAAAGCGGTAAGAGCCGCAAGATTAACTAAAGCTGAAATTTTTGTTGATGCCATAATAATAAGTTTAAGTTTCTGTTAAATGAGATCCTGTCCCATCTTCTAATAAAATATAAGTTCCATCTGCTTCTAATAAGATGTAACTTAATGCGTCATTAATTCCATCCCCCTCAATCTCATTTCCAGTATAATCTGTACTTGCTGAAGTTTTTCCTCCAGAGGAGAAATCAATGCTTGGGGCTGAAGTGGTTGTAGGTCCAACAAATCCACATTCAATACAATTTGTATCGATGTAATTAATAAAAATTCTTAAGTCTGCGTCACTAACGCAGGTGCTGTCTGTTCTGTAAACATCTTCTAGTACGAAGAGAAGGAGAGACATTTTAGATTGTTCTACATTAGAACAAGTTAATCCTCCCACTAATTTATTATAGTAGGAAAGCATCCCAGATGCTACACAAGCTCTACCATCCTTGATTTTTGTAAGGATATAAGCTGAATCTATAGTTGGGTAATCTAATGCCATTTAACATCCACATGCACAAACCTCAATGCAAAGCTCTGAGGCTTTATCGTAATTATTGACTGATTGGGTTAGGTTTGCATTGTGCTCTGCTTCATAAATAGCAGATTGTAGAAATAATTGAACTTTTTCAGCTCTCAATAAATCTTTTTTACATTGATCGCAAGCACAAGTGCATTCAATGGCTTCTTTTAAAAGGGCAGCAATACAACAAGAAATTTTACATGTTGCTACTGAGTAAGCTGAAGTTAAAGCATCTCCGCTAACATCTTTAGGAATTATTTGTAATACTCCTACAAATGCTGCAGTATGTGTATAAGCAAAAGTAAGATTACTATCAGCATATACAAATGTAGTAGAAGGGGTATTACTTAAAGTAACAACTGCTCCACTAGCATCTTGAATTAAAACAGTTGTTGGCGAATCTGTTGTAAAATCTACTGTAATAGTTTTACAATCTTCACTAAAAAATATTTTCTTTCCTTCTGTGGCCATAATTCAAGAGATTAATATTATAGGGGAGTAGACTATTTCCACTCCCCCATAACAATTAGATTAGATTACCAAGTGAACTCTGCATCAGTTCCACCTGCATACCCAAACACAACATCAAATTCGTTTGTACCAGTAGTACCTGGATCTGCTCCTTCATTACTGTAGTAAATAACAGCTTGATTCAAATCTCCTGCAGGTGCAATTCCTGTAGAAGATGGCCAGTTATGAGCATACTCAATAACAACCTTGTCATAAAGATGACCATTAGTTACATATGTATCTATTGCTGTTGGCAAGTACATTCTATTGAAATGTCCTTGCTTAGAACGACACCGTTTCTCATCAGCAGCTACTTGCCAATCATTACCAGTTCCTGCAACAAATGCTACACGAACAGTATGTGAAGCTGTAGTAGTAGAGTCTGTAACATTAGTCAGAATCATTTCAATAGAAACTGTAGCAAAACGAGTTTCAAGTTTAAGACCACCAGCACCATTGTCAGTACCTGAAAGAAGATCTCCTAAAATAGCGTGAGCATTAATTTTAGTCAAAAGATCATCATACAAACCTTCCTCATCATCAGCTGCTGCTGCTTCTGCAAGTCTGTCAGCTGGCATTGAAGTGATATTAAACACTTTATGATTAGTAGCATTAGTAATAGCCATTGGGCAAGTTTTTCCACCACCTGTAATATCATTGATAGCATTTCCTGGCTCTACAAAGTTTTGATAATCTGTAGGAGAAGTTCTAACAACTATTTTCAGATTCAACTCATCTCCAGTAATTGTACCTGCTGCAATATCTACAGTGGTATATTCTGGAACAGTTGTAAGATGGTTAGTATAAGAAATTCTCTTAACATCTCCACTATTAATAATTGGAGATGCAATAACATTTCCAGTTACAGCACGTTGCACAATTTGAAAAGCAGCAACCATCCACAGTGGAGATTGCAAAAGAAGAGTACCTGCACTTGTATCTGCAGCTGAAGCTGCAATAGATGCATCATATAATGCAGTTTTTGTATATGCTGGAGCAGTTACTACTCCTCCTACAGGGCCAAGACGAAAAACGCCTACGTCATCTGTAGCGGCAGCACCCGCAAGGCTACCAAATTGAGCTTGAGTTCCTTCAAGCACGGTAAGGGCATTCGAAATGAATACCTGTGATAAATTACTTCCCATAATATTATTTTTTTTTAGGGATTAATAAAAATTATTCACTTTCAAGGACCTCCCTTGATTGTGAGTTATATCGAGGACTTTCAATAGTCTCCAATATGCTTTTGACTCCAAGCTCAACAATTTCTTGATGAGTATGCTCTGGAAGTTCACATCCTACACCTTGACTATGATTTAGTCGTTTAGGGTGTCTAATGTAAGTAATCTCCACAAAGATAGGAATAAAACTGTTATCCGAATAGATATCTACAAAGTTTTCTTGAATAGTATACTTTGGATATTTATGGGTAGTGGTATTGAATGGATCAAGTAGCAATGCTAATATGTCATCATGTTGAACATATTTAATTGGGACTCTCTTAATCGCATAACTTGGAGCATCTCTTTTAGTAAATGTCCGAGTAATTGGATTGGAATAACTAACAGATGTTTCATCTTCAGTTAAAGGATTCATCCATATAGCGATCCAACCATTAGCTACATATGTAGTACTTGGAATACTCAATAAAAGAGTATTACTGTCTACTGTAGGTGTTTCTTCATATCCTGAAGTTACTCCAACATCTTGTTGAGAATCTACAGGAACTACTCCAACAGAGTAATTATTTGGATTGGAATAGTAATCATAATCTATTCCATTGGAATTACTGATAAAATCTCCTCCAATAGTAGTAGGAGCACTAGGATCGTAATACCGAATAGTTTTTAAAACATAGCCTGAGATTGGGGGAGCTAAACTGATACTAAAGTAAACCTTAGTTTCAGTAGAAGGCGAAACGGTAATAGCTCCCCCGCAATAATATCTAATTTCTGTAAGTCCGTTAACTAAAAACAGATAGTCTTGTGGAAGGCTGGCTCGTTCGATAAAGAACTCACCATTTCCTACAGACTCTCTGTGAAAGTATGAAGTTAATCTGGAGTTTACAACTAGATTTCTCAGGTCATCAATTCTTTTTTGAGATTGCTCAAAGCCTGTACGGTACTTATTCCCTAATGGGTAATAGCGCCGTTTGATAAACTTATCCATAGCAGTATTAAGTTCTTGATCAATCTCTTGTGGTAAAAGATTGTCAGATTGGAAAGATGCAATTTTTTGCACTCCCAAATTTACAGCTATATGCATCTCTTGAATCGTCATCAGATTTTAACTTCTTTAAGTTGTGCTCTCATGGCATTAACTTGCCCTGAGCGCTTTTTGTTATTAAAGTAGACAATAGTATCTGTGATATTTTCACCGATAGTTTCATCTCCATGAATAATTTGATTTCCAATAGTGCGAAGTACACCAGCTTCAATCATCTCCTCAATCTCAGCTCTAGTATCAAGATTTTTATCTTTAGATTGCTTTAGAAATTTACCTGGATTGGCATCCTTAAGATCGTACAACTGATTCTCAACTTCCATATCTGACAATGTCTCAGGTTTAGAACCTTTAGACAATATACGGACAAGTCGTCGCATTTTAGCTACATCAGAACCAATTTTAATAAATTCTTTGTCTGCATCTTTTTTCAGTTTTGTAAGAGCATTTTTCTTAAGCAAATCTGTTTCTGGATTATAAACATAAAATTTCTTTTCTGGAGAAACTTTCATTTCTGCCTCAGACATTGCTACTTGGCGATGCTTTTCACACCACTTATAAGTTATATAATCTAAAACATTTTCAGGGTCTCCGTCTTCAGAAACTGTGATATTAAGTTCCTTTCCTTCGAAAGGAATTTTTAATGTCATACTAGCCCAAAAATTTTTTTCTTGTTTAGGCCAATCTTGGTGTTCGGGTGGTACATCTAGCAGTTTAGAGAGTAAGCGTTTAGACTCTTCTCCCTCCACTCCTTTGAGTGGTTGTCGGTTTACATAAATAGAGCCAATACTGATTTTTGCACCAGCTCTAATTTCTTTTGGTAAGTGATTTAACACTTCTTTTCGTCGAATAATTACTTTTTTCATTTTTACTGTTCTTTTAAGTTTAGAAAGAATAACTAAGTTGTTCTTTTAAGAAGAATAACTCAATTGGGATTTTGTTGGTTTAAGGGGACCCACAATTAAGTGAATCCCCCGTGCAAACCAAACACAAATTACGATGCCACGCACTCCAAATCTAGCGAAGTATCAAATCTCCGAAGGAGGATACCTGCTGACTTGAGCATGTGTACAGATGCACCGTCAATATCAGAAGCCCGTGTATCAGATTCTGCGAATCCTTTTGGAACAACAGAACCGGCAACGGCCCATCGCAACATTTCACGACCTTTTTTATTAATCATTTGGAGATTATTTTCTCCATCATAGTTAGATTGATCAACAAACACCATTCTGTAAGACTCGAGTGGGAGTCCAGACTCAGGGTGCTTCTTAGAAGCTTGAGCAACAGGACCATGGTCAAACAGTGGAACTTTAACTACATTCACAGTATGTCCATCAATGTGGTCATAAGAAGTAAAGTAACCAGTGATTCCCAAACTACGACCTGAACCAGTGATGAACTTAGACTCAGAAGTTTGTAAGTACGTATTCTGAACGCCTGAAGTTGAACCACCAGCGTAGTAGTTACGCATAGCCTTATCAAATTCTCTTGCTCCACCAATACCAGTGTAGAGAGTAACTTGCTTGTCTGTAGCATCAGTCATTCCGTAGAACAAGTCACCAATAACAGCTTCAATTTTAGCTTGAGTCAAAGTAGAGTAAGTATCCTTGTTAATGATCTGCTCGAATAGTCCAGGACCAGAAATAACTGGCTGACCATTTTCATCAATCATTGTAGATTTACCACTTGCATCATGAGTCTTTTGACCATACCAGTAGTACATCTCACACTCTTCTTTAAATTTGAGCATGTGACGGTACTCCTCATAGTCCATCCACAATTTAGTTGTAGAACCCTCTTTCATTGGGAGAGTAAATTCAGCTACGTAATCTTTAGCATTTCCTGAGAAGTGATAAGATTTACGAATTGTTCCAATTTTAGAACGGACTAGGCCGGGAGCACTCCAGTTAGAAGCATTTCCACGAGAGAAGTCCATTCCAACATTAGCAAACAGCATGCCCCAAAGAGCTCCTGCAGCAACATCATTAGTGGGAACACCTGCTGCATCTGGAGATACAACTTTCAAAGTATACTCATACCCTGCACCAACAGCTTTGGGTTGTTCCATAATACGAGCAAGAACCCCTGTTTGAGATACAAGCGTGTAAGGAAAAACAAACCATTTGTCTGGGAATGTCATAGTAAAGTGAGCACCACCTGCACCTGTTCCAACAGAAGAAACTACTGGACGAACATTTATTTCGTGAGTTTTTACTCGATACTCGTATTCATATCGATCGATAGATTTAGTGTTACCCACACCCTCAGTTAAAAAGGAGAGAGGAAATTTCTTCTCTTCTCTACCTGCGAGGTGAGTAATAATTGGGGAGAGTTCTTCTGGTTTCTCCATTAGCGCATTGACCAACGAATTCGTGTCAGTCATTTGCTGGTCATTGTAGTACGTTTTTAGTACTTGAGTTAAAGCCATAGTTAATTATTTTTTAGTTGTTTAAATTGTTCTTTATCCTAGTAAAGCCCCCATATCTAAATTGTCCACATCGAACTGTTTAGGTCTGCGAGCTTTTCTAGCATTCTTAACGTTTTCCTCGTTAGAGACAATTCTGTCTCTTAAAGACCGAACACTTTTGGTTCGAGCCTTTTTATCGATAATATCATCTAACTCAAAACCATTATACATTAAATAATCAATGGCGAGTTTAGTGTCAATGTCAGAGTTTTGATAATCAATATCTCTTTGAGTCTCTCCGGACTTACCTACAGGTTTTGAGATATAATTAAAAAACTTTGCTTTTTGTCGATCTGGAATTTTAATTCCCTGAAATTCATCTCCAGATTCAATAGTATTTGCAATGTCATCCCAAAAAGCAGCTGCTTCTACTTGTTGCTGTTCAAATTGAACTTCTTGTTGAGATACAAGTTCTTGTCGATGATATTCTTGAGCTTCAGCCAGTTCTTCACGAGCTACATGAGATTTATTATGAAGCTTGCCACCATCTTCTAAAGTGTCCAACATCTCTTGAATGAATTCTCCTTTATGTCCTTTAGCTTGAAAATAATGTCCAAGTACAGCACGTTGAGTAGCAACATCATCCTCTTGAATTTCCATCGAAGAGAAATCTGTTTGTGGGCTATAAGCTTGAGCAAATGTTTCAGAGTTTCCCCCAGACATAACATAATCAAGATGTTTTTTAACATCTGGGTACTCTTCAAAAAATGAAGCTAACTGGTCTTCAGCAGCTTGTTGACTAAGATCTCTAACAAAATCTGTTAATCCATCTACAGAATCTTCGTATTCACTTTCTAATTGAAAACCTAAAGTTTCTGCAATCTCACTTACGATGTCTGAAGTTTCCCCTTCCTCAACCTCTTCTTCATTTTCATCTTCATCTTCTGACTTTAACTTATTTATTTCGTCTTGGTCAGATTCTGTAAAATCTTCTGTTTCGGCTTGAGGAACATCTTCTTCAACATCGTTCTGTTCATCCTGAACTGGTTGCTCCTCTAAGGGTGCAGCAGTTTCAGTTTGAAGGCCCTCCCCCAACATATCGTCGAAGGAGATGGCGCTAATGTCTAATTTTCTTTCCATTGTACAAATTTATTTATTTTGTGTTTATTTTATTTATAAAATTATAATTTATAGTTTCTGTTATTATATAACATCTATTCTGTTTTCATCTTAGCAACACTTACTCTAAAAGCTTCTCTATTTCCAGAACTCTCTATTCGTTTATGTCCTTTAAGCCATAAATCTTCGAGTGTCATTTTTCCAGACGCATAATCTGCTAACTTTGCTTTACTTTCTAAAAGATTTCCTTGAAACAAGGTACGTTGCTGATCAGCTGTGAGTTCACTAGCATATTTAGCGTTTATTATTGCACTATCTACTGGCATGTTTAGCATTCGAGCTAAATTTCTATGTCTTTGCTGTGCAGTTTGAAAAGATCTAGAGTGTGTACTTTCAAATTGATGAAGTCCTCTACCAGGTCCTCCTCCTCTTTGTTTAGCTTTGGGATCATTTCTCATCCAAGGGCCACTCTCATGAAATGCGATTGTATCTGCAACAGCCTTCCATAATTCTTTTGTTCCTCCTTTATTTTTTGCCATATACTTTTCCAATACGTCATAATTTAAAACTTCGTCAGTTGGTTCGATTTTATCAGTTGATGTAGGTGGAGAAAGTTGAATAGGAACAGTTGTTGCTTTTGGATATTGAACAGCTTGCATATAACTAGGAATAGGAGATCCTCTTAAATCTCTAACTATAGTGTCAGAATCTGCCTCTCCTCCGTATTGTTTTTTATCTACATACTTATAATACTTACGATTCTTACCTAAGAAATTCTTAGTTTTTAAATTATGAGTAGATTTAAATTCTGCTCCTTCAGGAGAATTAAACCAATCGATTTCTTTTTGAACTGAGGGGTGCCTAGAATCTTTTAAGAATTTACTTGTTTTAGGATCTACAGAACTCCAGTGTTGTGTTTGCTCATTATAAACATCATATCCTTGGTCTTGACGTCTCTGTGCTCTACGCATATCATAGTGGTCATCCCATCGAGGTGTTTTCCAACTTCCTCGTGCAAACCTATCTGCTTGCTTTTCATTTTTAAATTCAAACATCTCTCCTCGTTCAAGCGCTTCATCAAAAGTCTGCTCTTCGTAGTTTCCGGGAGAGGTTGGGTAAATACTAGGCCAAGCATAGTTGTCCCCAGACATCATTAAATGTGTAGAGCGACTCCCATCAGGATTTTCTTGATATCCCATATCATCTCGAAGATGTCGTGCTTTTCGTTTTCTGAGGCGTTTAATTGGGCCTCCAGATTGTAATGTGTATCCTGAATATCCCGACCCTAAAGACGTTGGGTCAGATGCACGAGTTTTATTAATTTCTAAATTGGAACGTTCAAGTATAATTTTATCTGCAAGGGTTTGTAACTCTTTCCATGTCTTTCCTTGGTGTTCTTTTTGTGAACGAAGATCTTCTATAATTGGGAAACGGTTACGTTGTTTTTCTGCATCGTTTTCCTCAGAACTGTTCCACCACTTATGCCCAAAAATAGGATCAATTCCTTCTCGTACAAATAGTTGAGTTCTTGGGAGTCTCCCATATTTCCTCATACGTTCTGCATTAGGATCTTTTCCAAACACAGGTTCCCAAGCATCTAGTACAGGTTCTCCTGGGGAATGTTTAAGACTGGCACCAAAATTAAATGCATCTGGAGCCATTAGCCCCCTTGAAATAGATTTCCATAACCAAGGATGATTCAAAAGTTTACCATAAGGTATTTTAGCATTTCTAAGAGAATTTGCTAGGGTTCGGCCCTCTTTATCATACTTAGCAGCTCCACTTGTTCCATAAATAAATTCTCCTGCATGATCTAATAATTTAGGAATACGAGATTTTTCTAATGCTTTTCCAAGATTAACATTTCCTGCTACAGAATTGTATGCTTCTTTCATTGCGGCACTTCGAGTAAGACTTTTATTCTTAGCCATGAGTTCATCTGCAATTTCTGCAACCTCATCTTTTATAGCTGCAAATCCACCTCTAAAGCCTTGTTCTAATGGACCCAATTCTAGATGTGGAACAATATTTCCACCACGAATTCCTGTTCTCCCTCCTATTCCTACACCAGTACCACTAATAGGATTATGAAATCTTCTTCCACGAAAAATATCTGGAGATTGCCATAAAGGGTCGCCCATAACATTCATGGGATTATGTACTGTAAACTTTCCTGAAAGAGATGAAGGCATATTCCATGCATGAAGGCCAGGACCCATACCTTTCATAAAAGCTCTAGAAAAAGTTTTAGTTCCAGAATTTTCTGGGCGATCTACCCAATCTTGTAAATGTTCTGTATCTCCTGCAGAAACTGTAGCTCCAATAAAAGGAGATACAGCATTACCTGCCATTTCTGCTCCTACATAAGCAAATCCTGGAGGAAGATTCATGTCTCTTAGCTTTTCTGTCCCCAATTTATCTGCTGCCCAATTTCCTGCTTGACGAATTTTACCAGTATTAATTAGCAATCCTGCTCCAGGGCCTGTGGGGTCTACATCCATTTCCAACCCAACTCCTAAAGGGTCTGAATATGGAAAATATAATCTAGCCCCTCCTCCAGGACCTCCTGCAGAGGTGAATGTAAATGTAGGTTCAAGTCCAGATCGAGATATTTCATTCATAAATGATGTCTGGTACTCATGATTAACAGTTTCTCCTGTTTTAGGATTTATTTCAGGAATATCAAATGTTTGGGGATTATATGCTCCGATTCGATCTAAAAAGGAATTGCTCTGTGTAATTTTTCCTGGATTATATTCATCTTGGTTTAACAATTCTTCTTCTATTCTCTCTGGAAGAGAAATGTTAGTTCGTGTATTGTCTTGTGCAGTAATAAAGCCAGCTTTTTGATATTTCTTAACCTCCCCCCCACTCTGATAAGTTTCAATTTCT
>Ga0255047_10002232_pt1 | contig 12973 bp, 5 predicted proteins | sample JV7_2_1_MG_FD_183640 | JGI IMG/M metagenome (GOLD analysis project Ga0255047, IMG submission 183640) | Seawater microbial communities from Jervis Inlet, British Columbia, Canada - JV7_2_1 | ecosystem: Environmental > Aquatic > Marine > Inlet | place: Canada: British Columbia | collected 2016-10-06
AAAGGAGGTAACAGATGGCACTATCAATATGTTATAGATGCGGCTGCTCAAGAAATCATAAAAATTTACGGTATTGATCCAGATGATATTGAATCTGCAATAGATCTTGCGAAAGACTATGAACGCCGTATTAAATTTCAAGCGGATGTTCAACAGTATGTGGACATGTCTATTAGTTCTACCATTAACTTACCAGAATGGGGGAGTAAACTTAACAATGAAGAAAAAGTGGAACCATTTGCGGAAACACTATCCAGATATGCTGCTAATCTACGGGGCTTCACTGTGTATCCTAACGGTTCTCGTGGTGGGCAGCCTCTCACAAAAGTCTCCTACGCAGAAGCCGTTGACAAACATGGAGAAGAGTTTGAAGAAGTAATACAAACACATGACCTTTGTGACATCACAGGTCACGGAGGTACATGTGGCAGTTAAAGATACCCTTGATAAAACAACTCCCACTCACACAAAGGATTGGTATATTAAGTGGGCAGCATCTGTTGTTCTTTTATTCGGAATGCTTCTTACAGCTAACAATGTGTACCCTCTTAATCTTTTATTTCATGTTGTAGGTTTGAGCGGTTGGTTTTGTGTTGCCCTGATCTGGAATGATCGTGCGCTTATTGTTATTAATGCAGTTTCAATCGCCATTCTTATGAACGGCCTGTTCAGATACGTGCTTGAACATGGATTTCTTCTGAGAGCCTCTTAGAGAAGGCTGGGTAAGAGTCGGGGTCTTTCGGGTAGGGTAGGTCCACTCACATACTACAAGGCTACTCACGCCTCAAATACGGGCCTCATTTTTTCATATTATTACGTTGAACACCCTTCCACTTCTCCGCTGTACGCATTCCACCCAATCCTAAGAGACTTAGGGTCAAAGTTAACAAACCTTCTGTCTGAATCTGTGGAAGTACAATATCCAGATTGGAAACAGCAAGACCCCAAATAGCTACAGGTTGGAATACGAACTGCCACGCCAACCCGAAAGCACATATCCACATGATAGCTGGTCTTGCTCCGGCAACAAAGATACTGGGATGCTTTGCCTGTTCCAGATTGGTCTGTGCTTGTGCCAGATCCAACGACACGATCTGGGATTTTAATTCGTGAGCAAGTTTTGTTTTGAGATCTTTATCTTCTACAAACTTATCAAGAACTTTACCAGCTACACCGATTACTGATTCAGCTATGCCTAACATTTTAACTGTTCCTTAAAAAAAAATTAAATAAACTATACCACCCAACACAACTAGATCAGCACCTATAGACCACACAATGTATCCTTTAAGCATCCATTTACCAATCCCTTCTAACACATCACTCTTCCTCTATATTGTATCCCATTGCGTCACATATAATATTCATTACTTGTAGTTTAACTTTATCCAACATCACATACAAGTTAGAGGCACTGATATCTCCTGCCATTACATCTGTCATTAAATTAGTCTTGTCAAAAGTAAGACAGACTACACCAATGATGTCTTCGTTATCTTCAATCTTTGTCATGGTCTGTTCCATGCACTTATAAACTTCTTTTCTGCTTTCTACATATTCGTCATGGCTACGTAGATTCTCATAAGAATTTGTAGAATCTATCCTGTCAGTTTTAGGAAAACTAATTACATTTGCATCGTCGTCATTATTGTCATCCATCTTTAAGGATCTCCTGATATGTTCTACTCTTGTATCCCTTTTTCAAACGGTCCTGCCACACACCATTGACCAGACCGTCACAGTAAACATCTATGTTAAGATCAAGGATCTTACTGTCCAGCATCTGTTCCACATCCTGTGCCAGTGCAAGCAACTCTCCAGTTGTCCAGAACTTTTCATTCTCATCTGTGCCTGTTTCTATTCCTACATTCATATACTTTGGTTGACCGTCTTCTCGCCTCTCGTCAAAGTCTTCCGGTTTCTCTGGAAGAGAAGAGTCAAATCCATACAGATGAAAGTTACGGAACCCCATCGTATGAAACAAACCAACTGTGCGAGTGGCGGCACACGTTCCACCTGTTATCAGAAAGTTACCAGCAAGGAACTCATACTTGGCTACTGCTTGAGAGAAGGCATGAAACCCTACGATGTTCTCTGTCCTTGTCATTATGTAATCCAGAACAGAAGTGTCTGTCATACTGGCTACAAACATAATGGTTTCTTTTGGTATGTTTTCAAATAATGTTTTACGGACGACACCGTGTGTTGACTCACCTTCTATAGATCTGGGATCAAGTATAGTACAGCCAAACGGAATGATGTCATGCTTTAACAGTGTCGGTAAGGAATGCTTAACACACATGATCTTTGCATCGTACTTCTTCTGACGTTCTTTAATGTCGTCTATATATTTTTCAAGAGAAGGTCCGGCAGACGCGACGATAATATGCTCGTCATTTATGTAACCTTTTTCATTAACCAGACGCTTGAACTTTGGAGTGTTGACTTCAATGTTATTCTTTATATGTTCTTTCGGCATACAGTCTTGCGGATTAACTTTAATAGGGACACGGCCCGTTGTTAGATTAGACGGTAGTGTTAACTTGTCGTCACTCACAACGATAGCAAGGTTGGTTATACCGCCGCCTATAACACCGTCTTGTGTTGGTATAATAACTTTAGTTGCTTTTTCATCCACATCTTTAGCAAAGATTTCATTACACCCAAACTGTGTGGTATCTGGACCTACATCCCCATTAATGTCAGGTGTGTAGAAGTCATCAAATAACACAACAGGAAGATGCTTGACAAAATTATAATCAGATCTGATGGTTTCAACGCTATGTCCTCCGTCAACATATGCAAACTGGGGCTTGATGTTATGAGTATTACAGTAGTCTTTATTCTTTAAGACCTTTAAAGTCTCACGTGTGTTACCCTTGATGATACAGTACGTAAACTCTTTGCCGTTCTTTGCAGCAGTCTGTGCAAAAGAATACATGTACTCTTTAACTTCAGCTTCGCTGTAATGTTTCTTTACATTCTTTTCTGTTTGGTCATCTTCTTCAGTAGCTTCTTCAAACAGATCGAACCCTGTATAGTGAACCTTCTTCACACCAGCATCAAACAAACCTGATGCCATCTTGACAGCACGTGCGCCACTCCACGTACCTATCTCCAGTATGTTATCAAACTTGTAATGCGCTACGATCTTTGGGATCAGTTCATTACGGCGCGGTCCTGTTACATCAGGTGGTAGATCTCCTGTGATCTTACGGTTCCCTTTGTTATGAACCATGTACTTTCCGACCTCTGAATACTCGAATGCATCCAGATCTGTACAGCCTTCTGAAAGATTACAAACGTTCAGCCCATGCACTGCGTACATCGTAAGAAGTCTGGTAAAGACAAAAGCATCTGTCCATTCTCTGTATCCGAATATCTCACCGCTTACGTAGATCCCCCGAAAGTCACTGAGAAATTCCTGTACTCTCATGCTTGTCAAATTAAAAGTAATAAAAGAAGTACAGCTATAGTCAATGGAAGTTCGACCAAGATGACCGATATCGGCAAACTCTATGTTGTCTCCTTTACAGATCATCTCTGTTGCAGCTTCAAGACTGACTTCCTGTTTAGTTTTAGAGTCTGAGTCTATCCACGCAAGATGTCCTATATCAGCATGTAAAGGGTTAGCTCCTGCCTTTGCGACTGCACCGTGTACAATATGAATGATACGTCTTGCTTCTCCCGTTATAGCAAATACTTTATGAGAGAACCGTGCAGCATCCATACGGTAGTTGTATGTTTCATCCTGTACAAAATTCTTTGGAGGCCATTCTGTTTCAACTTCCTTTTGTTCTTCAGACTTACCGTTGTTCTGACCAAACGTTTTATGAAACTCTTTCCACTCCTTGTCCTTTTCAAGTTTGAAGTAAGAGATACGAGGACTGTCTACGATGTCTTCCGGTAGATCCCCACCGTCATAATAAACAGCAAGCTGGATCTGGTCATCCCACTTTTCGTCAAACGATGTTAGAAAGTCTTTGGCGTAGAGATCCCACGCCTTTACGTTAAAGCTTGTTACTAGATTTATTGGCATACACTTTCCCTAATGCTTTGTTCCATTCCGTTGCGTACTCTACGTTCTCGTATCCTTTGAACCACGGACCACCCTCTGAGAAATGTATAGCAGCAGGTTCGTCTTCAAGTTCTGTCACACCGGAAACATAGTTCCATCGCGGATGTATCTCTCCGATCTCACTGTCATCCAACCAACGAAATGTGTGAAGCTCTATTCCGTTACTTTCGTTTAACTTAAAGTATCCCATTTTTTCATTAGACGGATGATCAAGATTCCACAACATCAAGGAGGACCAGAGCTTACGGGGATACCCTGTCTGTGCTTTATTATCCATCTTAATAACATTAGTAGGGGTCCAATTAAACTTGACACACATAACAGCGTTATGGGAAAAAAGATTATCATCTGTTAATTTAAACAGTTCCTTTACCGGAACACGAAACAGAAAATCACAATCAACAAACATTGTCCACCCACGTTGTTTGTGAACCTGTGTAGCGTATTCCTGAATAGCAAATCGACTGTGGGAAAATTCTGTAGAAAAAGGTTTACCGTCAAGCTCATCCCAGTACTGTCCCTGTTCGTCAATTACCCACCGTCTGTAGAACAAACCGGAGTCACGTAACTCTTGATGTTTAAGGGGAATAACATTGACACTAAAATCGTCGCTATTGTGTTTCATTAAAGAATAACGACAAACTTCGTAGGCATCATGCTCACGTGCATCATACCCCACATATATATTGATAGGTGCTTTCATGGTAAATGAATTTTAAGATTAAAGAAGAAGCATGTCAACCTTGTTACTGATTGGCTGGTATAGCTCCCTCCATTATACGGCGTTGTATTTCTGGGCGTACTGCTTTGCGTACACGTGGTCCTGTTGTAAGACCCATTGCGTCATGGGCGCGAAGCGCACGTTTGTACACAGATTCTATATTTATATTGTACTGTTTTGACGGTGTTGCCATGTTGTCCATGTCGTGCTTCAGAACTTTAAGATAGTCTTCGTAGTATTTCTGAAGGTTATTTTGTGCGCTGCTTAGATTTCCTTTTTTCATATCTCCCATGTACCCACTCATCCACGTAGCCATTCTTGCCGTGTAGTATTCCTTTCCGTTTGCAGCTTTGAACTGGTAGTAGTTTTCCGCTCCTCTTCTTGACCTTGCCCGTGATATTGAAAGAGGATTAAACCCTAACCCATATATAACCTTCTCACCATATCCAAGTGTTCCAGCAGGTAAAAGCTGTTGTCCTCTTTGCGTAAAGGTTCCGTAATTACTTTCCGCTCCGGTAGCTCTCCATAAGTTTCCGGCTGCTATGGGAAGTGCAGCAACTATTGTTCCAAATACATCTCCCCTATCATACGCAGAGTTTATTCCTTCAACAGTATCCACCATTCTACTGACAGCAGGACCAGTATAGTCTACAGGATCTCCTCCCATAAAAACCCTTAACGGAAGAATGTCACCGTATGAAGCCCGGCGCGAAATGTCTATCTTCAATCCTCGTGCTAAACCCCGTAACATCATATCTGTTGCGTTGTATCCCAGAAGAGGACCAAGAACTTCCCGTGTGCCTTGTTCAAAGTCCTGTCCTACTTCATCCCCAAAGTTTTGTGTTATCAGTCTCCACAGTTGTTTAAAGTTTTCCATAAACGGAAGACCCATTGCACCGCCAAACACCATGATTGTAAGGGCCATCATGCCAAGCTGTTTACGAGCCATGCTTTTGATCAGTACTTGATCTTCAGGGGTAAAGTTTTGTAACCTTCCTCCCATCGACTTTGTAAGAGCGTCAGCGTACAGACCCACCATCTGCCACATGAAGCTCTGGAACTGTGACACAACACTCATAGTACGTCCTTGAAACATCCACGGCCTGTTCTCTTTTCCCATAAAGAACTGGGTTTTTTCTACACCCATTTCCGCCATTGTCCGGGCAAACGTTTCGTCATCCATTGCGTCGAGATCCAGTTCCCCGAACCGTGTGCTTCTTGCGTATGCTTTGAAACGTGCTTTCAATTCTGCATTCTGACCACCTGCTGTAGTTTTAGCTGCTCTGTAAAACGACAATGCTGCCGTGATCCTGTTGACATTTTCAATCATGCCGAAAGCGTAACCGGAAGAGTCGGTAAGGAACCGTGTGGAGTTAGACTTAATAAGTTTTGAAAGTTCTCCTGCTCCCAGATCCATATTCTGTATAGGTTGGATACTTCCCTTTTTAAAAAGACTACCCAGCATTCCAAACTCACCGTTCTTTTCCAGTTCTTCTACTGCAATATTAGAATCCATCCATGCAGGTTTACGTCTTTCATCCAGTTTGGAATACGGTTCCATCTGTCCTGTATCTTCATTCAACCTTAGTTCAGTTGTGTGAAATTCAAACCCGTACTTACCCATACGAGGCGTGTCGGTTTCCGTAGAAGCCATCATATGTTTATATAATTTAATTGAATCTTTACCTGCCTTCAGTACTCCCCCTGTTCCTTTAGTAACTCCTGTTATGGATGACAGAATGGGAACCGTGCCTTGAATAGTTTGCGTAAGGTTGATAGTCGCAGAAGAAAAGTTGTACCCAAGAAACCAGTGAAAGGCGTAAGATCTTAATAGACCAGATTCGTTATTGGGATTGTTAATGTAGTCAAACAGGTTATGTGCTGCTTTGGAATAGTTGGACGTTGTGCCGTATACCCGATCCAGTTTATCCATAGCTTTAAGAAGATCAGGTTCTATCATTAACGAAGAAGCTACGTTGGAACTACTGTCGATGAACCGTTGAAAAGCTACACGGAAGTAATCGCCGTCGTTGTTTCGTTCATTAATAAATCCCGGTATATTTTGTCTTTTCTTTAAAAGAGTCTGCGCTCTGCTTTCTGTTGTCCTTTCTTTAAGAAAGTTTACGTAACTGTCCAGAAGATCTTCTCTTCTGTTATCTGATTTCGTTTTACTTTCTATTTTTTCTCCTCTGTTGTCGAAGGTATGTCCTTGAAAGATAGCCGCAAGATTTTCAATGGTTCCCATTGCTTGCATAATTGCTTTACCGTCTTTGCCTGTACGAAGGTTATCAAGTGTCATGTCAAATTCAGTAACAATAAAGTTACCTGATTCAGGAAACTTTCTTCTGAGTTCTCTTGCTACTTCACGCTGTTCTTCTTTAAGCTTTCTGTTTAACCTGTCTCCGACAAAAGGAATACCACCCATAAGACGCTGCGCTTTTGACTCAACAGTTTCTAATCTTATCATGTCGCCCCGTCGTGGGACTTCCTTTATTATTCCTGTAACGTCATCTTCTATAGTATCCGTTAAAAGTTTTCCAGCCTTATCTGTTTTTTGTTTGTATACTGCAATAGCTTTGTCACCAAATCTTAAATGAGGAAAGTATCCGGGTCTTTTTTCATACGCAACTGCATGTAAAATTTCAAGAAAGTTCTCAGCTTGTTTTACTTTATCTGTGTTTTCAAGAGGCTTACCTAAAATGTGAGGTTCTACCGACGCTTCTTCTGGTGTAGTTCCTTGCTTCACTGCCTGTTGAGCTACGTAATGTTTATACATAGCTTGATATACGTCATATGCTTTTTGATTAATTCCTTTATGATTATCCCATATTTTTATAGGATCTTCATACATTATTTCTCCTGTAATAGGATCAAGAGCATCTTCTCCTGTTCGTGGATCTTTAAGAGCGGCTCCAGTTTCAACTTCCGTTTCGGATACCCTTTTTAAAAATGCTTTGATTTCTTTTTGAATACTTTCATACGTACTGTTTTTACCAGTATTGATTCCAATAATTTCTCCTATCCCTGCATAAGTACCAGTGTTCAAAAGATTGTGAACAATCGACTTATACTTTTCTTCTCCCACATGTTTACCTGCATAGTACGTTCCGGCAAAAGCTGCTGCTTCTTCACCTGTTTTAGTGTACGTGTAGGTTATGTCAGGAACGTAAAACTTTCCGTCAGGCGTGTGCCATTCAGGATCAAAAGGAATTGTATTAGGATCTATACCGCCAGTACGTAATGTTACTTCTCGTTTTCCTTTTGTTACGGTAAGAGCATCAAAGTCTATTCCAGCATCGTCAAGTAATCTCTGTAATCCCTGTTCAGATCCCCACGTATTTACGTCTGTGTCTGGATCGTGTATCTCATTCCATCCAGAAAGACCCATTGTATCTCTTTGTGTCCATCGCGGCTGTACATCTCCGTCAAGATTTCCATACATCTCACCTATTTTGTGTGTTTCGTGTGACTTAAACTTAATAGTAACTGACGGATTGTCTCCTTCTATATCCGTGAAGACAGGTTCCACTCCAGCCGCATCTGCCAGTATAGTAAGATCAAGAACTTTTTTAAGACCTTCTCTTTTTAATTTAAGAATGCCGTTAAACTTTCCTACCTTTTCAATCAGAACGTCAGCTACCATCTTTATGGTGTTACGGTATTGAACCCTGTTCTGAACCTGATTGTACACAGCTTTAAAGAGTATGTTCTTTTCAGCAATGTTTGAAACGTGTGCAATTATTTTGGCAAAGTTACTGAGATCTTTTATCACAGTTTCACCAGTTTGTTCTCCCGACTCCGGTTGTCCTTCAACAGGAATAGCACTGTCGGTGTTTCTTAATTTCTTTCCTAACTCTTTTGCTTTTTCAAAAGTTTCTTGTAAAGGACCAAAGCTTTCAGCAATAGAAGGAGCCAGAGTAGGTAATGATGCATAAGTATAGGCTACAGAAGGTTCGTAATGCATTGCTCCTACTGTTGATGCTGTCTTTCCTGATTTGAAATCTTCCCACTCCTGTTTAAGTCTTTCCGCATCAGCTTTCTTTAACTGAATACCTTCGTCTTTAGCGTTCTCCTTTTCTACTTGTTGAGAAGTTCTTATAATACCTGCATCCTTTAATATATTTTTTATTTGCACAAAAAAGTCACGAAGCATCTGCATCAGACTTCGCGCACGTGGAGTCAATCCTTTTAACACAACCCCGTCATCCCACTTTTGAAACATGTACGCTTGAGCTTCATCACGTACCCTGTCTTGTAGATACTTTTCTTTTCCTACATTTCTTTTTGCAGCCCATGCAGGATCGACAATAAATGAATCAGAATTTATATCAAAATAACCTTGTTCGTAATTCCCTTCTTGATAAGAACTCGGTACAATATCTTTATAGCGTTCATCTAGCAGTGATGCTCCCATTACATCTGCATCAGACATCTCTGGATTTTCTTTCCTTACCTGATCCCTGACCTTTCTTCTGCCAAGCCTTTCTTTGTCCTGTATCTGCCTTTGTGCGATAGACCTTACATTGCTATCCCATCCTTCTTCATAGTAATCCCGATAATAGTTCCGTGATTTCCATCCGTTCCGAATGGCAAGTGCTGGTGTAACAACTCTATTAAAGAATGCCAGTTGATCTCCTGTAAATACAAATTCACGGGCATGATGCCACGCTTCGTGTACGGATGTTTGGATAAACTGACTCAGTGCTTTAACACCAACCATGTCATCCAGTTCCTTTTCTTCTATAGCTCTCCTCTTTCTGCTCTCGTCTATTTTGGCATCTTCCCTTTCTATGTATGCAGTTTGTTCTTCTGGACTCAACGTGTCAAAATCGGCAAAGTCTTCTTCCTCCATGTGAGCTTCGTCTTCCATCAGATTTCTCAAGAAGTCCTGACCTTTTCTTCTCGACCTTTGTCTTTCTCTCTTTTGTAGTTCAGACAGTTCAATTAAACCTACGTTAACAGTAAGGATACCTTCATCTACAGGAGCAACACTAAAAAGTTCTTTTTGTCCTCCCATTATATAACGACCAAGCCGTGTCGCTGCTCCTGTTTGTGCTGTTCCTAAAGTAAAACCACCACGAACATTCTGACCAAAGTAACGTTCGTCTGCAACATCGTTTAGTTCTTGTCGTTTAGCTGCTAAATCTTCTTGTAGCTCTTCAAGGTTAAATTTATTCTCTGTTATCATCATCCAGTATGTCATGTGGTGCAGTAATTCATCTTCTGTAGTAAGCTGTTTTCTTCGTACATCTGCCAACTGTGCTTCGTGATTACGTGCTTCTGCCGTTCTGAGTGCTATTTCCCCACCCTCTTCTAAAATACTATGTACGTCTTTTATCTGGTCCTCAATCCTTGTTACTTCCTCCTGAATTTCTTGTTGTCTTGTTTCAATAAACTCTTGTTTCTCTGTACTCTCCGGTCCGTACTCTCTTACAAATCGGATCTCTTTTAAATCGTTAGTATGAGGATCTATGTTTCTATAAGTAATATTTCCATAATCATCCGGTCCTTCCTTTACCCAGTTTTTTCTTTCCGGGTTAGTGATCGTAACCATATGCATTATTCTACCCGTAATGTCTTCGATGTCTTTGTCTGAAATGATACCCATTTTCATAAACAGATTATTGTCAAGCGGCATGTAGCTTCTGGTTGCAGGACTTATAACAGAAGGCGACGGTTTATCTACTTGACGTTTCAGTGCCAATCCGTTTATCTTTGGATTCCTAATCCACAAATCCATAAAGTTTTCTGTCATTTCAGCAGGAGTATTTCCGTCTTTTACAATGTAGGTTTGCAAAGAAGGATCAAGGCTTTCGATAAACGGGGCCATAGTAGTGTTGATCCACTCCGCATATCCCATCTTTTGATCACCCAACATCATAAGTTTTATTAAGCGTATCTGATTATTGTTAACATCTTTGAACCCCTCCCAATTACCATTCATTCCTCTTGTAAGAGACTTCATGGCAGTCTCTGGGTCCAGAAGTTTTTGGTCGAAAACAGTCCAGCCAAGTGCATCCATTGTGTGCTTATATGCCTGTATAAATAACTTATCTACTTGTTCTATTTGAGGTGTTTCATTGTCACCATCCACTGCACTACTTAACTGAGGCAGCAGAGCAGATGTTATCTCACTCTCTCTCTGCGCCTTATCCTCTTGACTTTCAGTTTCAGTTTCACCTGTATCTCCAAACGGATTAAAGCTGTCTTCTATTTCGTTAGGAGGAGGAGGCGATGGTAACTGTTTAGCTTTACGTTGAAACTCAGTAATTTTTTGATTAACCCACGTCCAAACTTTAGGATGGAATTTATCTGGATCTAGGCCCAATTCTGCTGTTCGCTCTTCGTAAAGCTGCTGCCTTAAATGATTCTGTTGATCCTTCTCTGCTTTAATCCGTTTCTTTCTTTCTTCTTTTGTTTCATTTGGATTTATTTTGCTTCCCGGTGTTACAACTACTTGAGTATCTTTATCCCGATCCCATCTTTCTTCTGCTTCTTTTATTGAATCATCTAACTCCTCTTCATATGATTGTTCACTTTCCTCTTCCTTTTCCTTTACCTTAGATGTTTGCTTGCGTTTATTAATTTCACTTAACTGTGCAGCGTACACGTCAAGACCCATTTCCCTGTTGTTTCTTAAAGATTTATCAACCTTTGCCTTTGCCTCTTTAACGCTTATTCCTTCTATGTCTGCTGCTACTCTAATAAGCTCTACATATTTAGACATCTGTTCATCGACGTTAAATTCCTGTATGTCTAATATTCCTTCCGCAATTTCTTTGTTGGCATTTTCAAATATCTTCCGAACAGTATTCAACCGTCTGTCACCTATACTCAATTCATTTCTGGCTTGGATCCGACTAAGCTGTGCTTCTTTACTTTCTCCCCTATCTATAGCTGCTTTACGTAACCTGACTTCAGTAACCAGTTCTGCACCTGACTTTGTTTTACGTAGTTCTTCCATGTCCGAAAATGTAAACTCTTCTCCGGTTTCGGGATTAACCGTTCCGTAAATAATATCTTCTGCTTCCGGTTCGTATTTTGTGTTGGGGTTTAAAGTGTATTGGACGTAAAAATCTTTTAAACCCTCTTCGTTTTCCATTATTTCTTTAATGTACCTGTCGCTGTATACCCGAACACCGTCTTCATCGACTTCATTTTCCAGTTGCGATTTCAGGTACGATTTAACTTCTGGAGAATTAAACACGTTTTGACGGAGAGCTACTTCCATCATCGAATCCGCTCTTGCCAGTTGTGCTGTTGCTGTTGCTTTTTGTTCTTCCGTAGCTTCAGGATCGTCAAGAGTGTTGACAGCTTTGAGAGCCGTGTCGTCTATGCCTTTGTACGTGTCGGAGTCCATAAACTGGTTAACCTTTTTACGGAACCCCCGTGACTTACGTACACCGTAAACACCTAAAAGACCTGCCATCATTCCACCAGCAGCACCACCGTACAAACCTTCTTCAAAAGCTTCAGTGTTAACTAAGGGTACGTCAGGATTGTACATATACTTTTCTAAAGCATTCTGGGCAACGGCTGCAACCAGTTCCTGAGATCCTTCCATTCCTATCGACTGTGCTACATGTTTCCCGTAAGTACGAAATGGTTTAGGATCAATACCAAGACTCTTTGCAAAAAGTTCAGACCTTGAACCGTCTATAGTTTTTCTTCGGAGTTCTTCCGTACTTGTAGCTGCTAGTCCTTTTGTAGTGTCGTTCTTACCCAATCTAAACGCTTTTCTTAATCCCTTTAGAATCTTTACAGGAGCAAACAGTTCTGAAAATCCAATACCCAAACCAACTGTAGCAATCTGGTTCATCTGATCTGGGGTAGCTCCTCCTGCTTCTGCCCTGTCAAGAGCTTCATCTACTCCCACACCTCCTGCAAAAGCTGCCATAAGACCAAGTGCCGGAATACCTCCAAGCGGAGCCGAAGCAATACCTATCATCGCAAAAGATAAAGCAGAACCAAACGCATTAAATGTTTTGAAGTACCATTCGGGAAGATTGGGAGAAGCTTTAAGTTCTGCTGCTCCTTCTTGAAGAGCATCTCCTGCCTTCTTTAACCACCCTGCATCTTCTCCGGTTGGATCAATTCCCCAAATCTCTGCCAACCGTTCTATTCCTGACAACCCGGCACCCACAGTGTGCTTTGCACCTGACCACAACCCTGAT
>Ga0255047_10002233_pt1 | contig 12959 bp, 9 predicted proteins | sample JV7_2_1_MG_FD_183640 | JGI IMG/M metagenome (GOLD analysis project Ga0255047, IMG submission 183640) | Seawater microbial communities from Jervis Inlet, British Columbia, Canada - JV7_2_1 | ecosystem: Environmental > Aquatic > Marine > Inlet | place: Canada: British Columbia | collected 2016-10-06
CAAGAGTTGACGAGCGGACATCGCGAGCGCCGTTGTGCACACTACGCTTCCGATTTCATGACAGATTCTCATGATCCCATCCACGAAACCTGGCTCTCGTCCGACCGACTAGTTCCGAACCGATTCATTCGGCCTGTCATCGAGTTCACGCGTGTCGAAGCCGCTGGTGGAATCGTTCTCCTCATCGCAGCTCTGATCGCGATCATCTGGGCCAACTCGGCGTGGAGCGAGACGTACTTCGAACTATTCAACGCGCACATCACGATCTCATTCGGCATCGTTCACATCGAAGAGAGTCTCAAACATCTCATCAACGATGGCCTCATGGTCGTCTTCTTCTTTGTTGTCGGCCTCGAGATCAAACGCGAGTTGGTCGTCGGCGAACTCAACTCCGTCAAGAAGGCCTCCCTTCCCGTGTTAGCGGCTGTCGGCGGAATGGTCGTGCCCGCACTGATCTACCTCGCGTTCGTCGCACCGACGGGAGATGCAGAGGCGATGCGTGGCTGGGGTATCCCGATGGCGACGGACATAGCGTTCTCCGTTGGCGTTGTTGCGCTTCTCGGGTCGCGCGTCTCGGTTAGTGCAAAGCTGTTTCTTCTTGCGCTTGCAATCGTCGATGACATCGGAGCAATCCTCGTCATCGCCGTGTTCTACACCGAGGAGCTCGTCCTTGGCTACCTCGCGTTTGCCGCGTTGGTTCTCGTCGCCATCCACATGGGGAAGAAGATCGGTATCCAGAGCATGCTGTTCTATGTTCCGATGTCATTCGCTGTCTGGTATGGCTTCCTTGAATCCGGTGTACATGCGACGATTGCTGGTGTGGTCCTCGGACTCATGACTCCGGTCTACGCAAAATACTCGGACGAAACATTCCGCCAGAAGGCGGTCCGTGTTCTGGAGCGGTGGGACATCAACAGAGCTTCGCCGCATGCTGCTGAGAGACTCGATCACGATGCACTCGAACTTGCAGAAGTCGCAAAGTCGTCTGTTCCCCCACTGAACCGACTCGAGCATGCTCTCCACCCGTGGTCCTCGTTCGTGGTCGTGCCGCTGTTCGCACTGGCCAACGCAGGCGTGCGCGTCGTTGGTTCCGACACGGGATTGGGCGAACAGCTGACCAGCCCCGTTGCGCTTGGCGTTGCGGTGGGCTTGATGGTCGGAAAGCCGCTTGGCGTGACCGTAGCCACATGGATCGGTCTCAAGCTCAAGCTCGGTGTGCTTCCGCGGCGCGCGAGCATGATGACGATCGTCGGCCTTGGAATGCTCGCCGGTATCGGGTTCACCGTTTCGCTCTTCGTGACCGAGCTTGCGTTCAATCATGAGCTCCTTGCAGACGAGGCGAAACTTGGAATCCTCCTCGGTTCATTCGTGGCTGGGGTTGCCGGTTATGTCGTACTGAGGATGGCAAAGACGCCTGAGGACGAGCACGAAGCGACCCCCTCTCTGCGCACCTAGCGGTGCGCGTCTCTCCACCACGGGAGAGACCCTCAAGACTGGTACTCGAGATTGCTGCCGCGCTTCCTCAAGATCAGACGTGAATCGAGCGGGTGCCGGTTCGCCCTTCTTTGATCCGCCTCTCGGCGATGTCGATGTAACTCGCGTCGAGTTCATACCCGACGTAGTGCCTCCCGGTCTCGACGGCAGCAACCGCTGTCGTGCCTGACCCGAGGAATGGATCGAGAATCAGATCGCCCTCGAACGTGTAGAGCTCGATCAGTCGTCGAGGCAGTTCGACGGGGAATGGAGCCGGATGGCCGACTCTGCGGGCGGATTCGGGGAGGATGTTCCATATGGACACCGTCGCTTCAAGGAACTCCTCCTTCGTGATCGTGTCCTCACCTTTTCGGACACGTGCATAGGAGCCCTTTGACGCGACGATGACATATTCATGGATGTCGCGCAACGTCGGGTTCTTCGCCGACTGCCACGATCCCCATGCGCAGGATCCTCCAGCACCTTTCGCCTTCTGCCAGATGATCTCGCCTCTCAGGTCGAATCCGATCTCCGACAGCAGGGCTGACACGTACTGATTGAGCGGTGTGTACGGCTTGCGTCCGAGGTTCGCAACGTTCACCGCGACTCGCCCTCCGGCTTCGAGAACTCTGTACGTCTCCGTGAATACGTCCCGAAGCAATTGGAGGTACTCATCGATATCGAGGTCCTCGTCGTACTCCTTGCCAACGTTGTACGGCGGTGACGTGACCATGAGAGCGACGCAATTGTCAGGAATCTGGCGCATCGTCTCTGAGGAGGCCTGGAATAGTTGATCAACAACGGACGCGGGGGGATCAGCGATCTCACCGATCTCGCGATCGCCGGTATCTGCATGCATCTTCCGGCCGTAATAGCCAGAAGAGTCATGTCCCTCGCGCTTACCAGTACCGAAACTGGCCGTGCTTGTTGCCACAATGCCTCCTGAGCGCGCAGGCTACCAGTGAAGGTGCCCAGCCTCCGGCACCTACAGGCGGCTTCGCAGCTCGTCTGCTGCGACACTGAGATCACGCCAATCCGTGACAGCCAGCAGCGCTGCCTGGATGAGCAGATCGATCCTTCCGCCACTCAGTGCCAGCATGTCGTCGATGACGGACTGAGGCGGCGTGGCTTCTCCGTAGCAGTCGTGCCAGGCAAGCTCCGTGATGTCGATAAGGTTCAATGCCACCGGTGCTTGCTCAACGCCGAAGATGGATGCGACCTGGGGTTCGCGTTCCGTGCGTCTCTCCGCTCGACCTACTGCCATGAGAGCATTCTGACAAGTTCTTGCGGTGAATGCCTCACTGGGGCCGGTTTCAGATGACTTCGGCCTTGTAGCTACCGAGATTGAGCACGCTGGCGGCGTTCGCTGGTGGTGGTTCGAGCACACGAGCGAGTCCTTCTGGCCCCGGTGCGTGGACGAGGTCGATGAAGAACCGGTAGTTCCATGCCACGCCGGCTGGCCGGGACTCGATGCGTGTGAGGTTGGCGCCGCGAAGTCCGAGTTCCGTGAGTACGAGAGCAAGAGAGCCGGGCGTGTGGGAACCCGTCACAACGATCGTCGTCTTGTCGTCGTCGTCGTTGACAACCGGGTCACCTACCGCAAGGACTACGAAGCGTGTCGTGTTGTGATCCCTGTCAAGGACATCGTCAAGCAGCACCTCAAGACCATGTGCGGCACCGGCACGAGGAGGTGCGAGCGCCGCAACCGAAGGGTCGCCAGCTTCGGCCACTTGGCGGACCGCCCCTGCCGTGTCATGCGTTGGCACGGGATCGACTCCGAGATCGAGCAACGCGTGTTCGGCCTGGGCCAGTGCCTGGGGGTGGGACCTGACCTCGCGCACATCAGCAATGGTCGCCCCGGGAACGCCGTGCAGCGTGTGGCGTACCTCAACGAGATGCTCGGCAAGGATCGAGAAACGAACATGGCTCGCGTCGCCAGGCAATCGGTCGAGCACAGGCAAGACGGATCCCGTGGTTGAGTTCTCCACCGGGACCACCAGTCGGTCGAGTTCACCTGCCTCGAGTGCATCGAAAGCGGCTGCGAAGCCGCGGTGCCCGATGAACTCGCCCTCGGAGAACAGCTCGGTGGCTGCCCGATAGCTGTAACTGTGCTGTTCTCCCTGATACCCGATCTTCATAGGGGGAGACCCTATCAGGCGTCCGTTCTCAGGAATCGAGCGTCGGCCGGCGGTCGAGATTGTCGCTGTCGCCGTGCCGCTCGCTCACCAGTGCCACCAACAGGGCCAGGGCGAGGATGTCTGCAGCGACCGCGGCCAGCGCCGGCCCGGAGAGACCGAAGGATCGAAACAAGATCGGACCAACCGCTGCGCCTATCCCGCGAGCAAGGCTCATCGCCACAACCATCCATGCCAAGTACTTGGCTCTGGCCTGCGGAACGAGTTCTGACGCCAGAGGTATCGAGGACACGATCGTGAACTCGAAGCCAAACAGCGCGATGCCGAGCATCGCCAGCCCCAACACCATTTCGTTGCGAACAGGGATCAGGAGCGCAAATGCCATCGCAGAGACCGTCAGTCCAACGATCACGGCCCGTCGCTTTCCGATTCGATCCGTGAAACCGAACGTTGCTCCTTCACCGGCGAGCTCGGAAGCACCGATCAGGAACGCGGCTCCTCCGAGGGCCGCGAGCGACAACCCGAACGAGTTCTCGAGCCACGCTCCAAATACCACGATGATCATTTCAGAGGCCAGGGAGAAGAACCCAGCAACGGCGAGGAATGCGATCCCTGAGCGCCCGAAGCGACGGTTGACCGACAACGTGTGAGGCGTCGGATGGTCGGCGTCCACGAATCGCGGGACCAACAGAATCGCCGCAACGGACAACACTCCGAATACCCAGAAGGGAGTCGCCCAGTCCGTCCTCGAGATCAGCCACCCTGTTGCAGGCGCTCCAACCAAGAGGGCACCTGCCCACGTGAATTCGAATACGGCCAGGTGTCTTGCGCGTCGCTGGTAGGGAACCCTGTCGGAGATGTAGGCCTGTGCTGAGACATCGAAGACCGGTTTGGCCAGACCAAGCAGAGCAAATCCCAGAAGGGCGCCCACATACAGACTCGTAAGGGCAGTCACGGCCGATCCTGCAACGAACAGAAGAAGTCCCATGGTGATCAGCCGTCGGCGCAGCTCTCCGTGCCCCATTGCCCGCGCAACAGCCGGTGTCGCAAGACCCGAAACATGGCGAACACTCACGAGGAGTGCTGCTTGCTCAAGCGGCACTCCGAGGCCACGTGCAATGACCGGAAGGAACGGATACACGAACCGATAGGCCGTGTTCATTACGAGCCGCTCAGCCGATAGGAATGCGATTGTTGCACGAACGGGATGCGGCATTCCGAGATTCTAGGGATCTGTCTTTCGGTTCAGGGCCGCGGAGATCTACGCCGTCGTGGGCTCAGTGGAGTCAACAATCCCATGAAGGTTCCGTTGGACAGAGGTTCCGTCTACGGAGAGCCTGTGTGGTCCGGCAACCACCATCACGGATGTGTTCCTGAGGGCCTTGGCAGCGCGCCACTTTCCTAGCGTGCTCGCGGATGACACGACGTGCGCAGGTACGATGACGATGTCGTCGTCCAAGACATCGTCGATGATCTCGGCCAGCGACCTCCGTCCGGTGACTACTTCGGTCAAAGGCGAATCGGCGACCTTGGGCCTGACAATCTCTCCGTCGGGCGTGAACACCACCATGGGGATCTCGCGATGGGACTGCAAACGCCGTGCAATCTCAATCGCGAGCCATGCGTCCTCGATGCTCCAGTCATCGGCTACCTCTCCGGTGAGCACGACGACACGGATCCAAGGTCGCAAGATTCGGACAGCCGCAGTCGGAACAGACGAGCGTTCGCCCACAAGGTCGATCTCACTCCCGAAGACAAGTTCCGTCGGCGCTCGCGATACTCGCCAGTCGAGAATCGTGAAGCTCGCTCCCACCTCTTCCACCAAGCTGAGAGTCCCCGAGCTGAAACTGTCATCCACTCGAATCTCACCCGACGCATCGTGACCGGTCGCTGCCGCAGCAGCGGTCGCCTCTTCCACGCGTTCTCGTGCGATGTCGAGTTGGCCAGGAATCGGGACCATGTACGGTGTGACCACGCCCCGGTCCACACGAGCGATCGCCCCGGCGACATCCATAACGCTCTGCAGATCTGAAGCCGAGGAGCGGACGTCGACAAGCACGGTATCTCCCAAGGGCGCTTCCACCAAGGCAGGCCGATCGACCCGATGACTGAAGAACCTTGTTCCGTACGACGTAATCAACGCCGTGATCACGACGGTGAGGATCGCCGCGTTCACAATCTCCTGACTGAAGAGATTCAGCGATACGCCGACCTGGGCGATAGCCAGGGTCGACGCCGCTTGGCCCGTGCTCAGCGATGCCATCAGACCGATGTCCATCGATGACAGTTGGAAGATGACACCAGTGATGATCGCCGCGATCGTCTTGCCAACCACGACAAGCGCCGTGAACGCGATCGCGAGCAGGATCGTGTCGATATCGAACATCGCACGCGGGTCGATCGACAGTCCGATCGATACAAGGAACGCTGGTACGAAGATCGCTCCGCCAACAAAATCGATGCGTTCCATCAGAGCGCTGCGTTGGGGGATCAGGGAGTTCATACCGAGGCCAGCGAGAAACGCGCCGATGAGGCCCTCGACTCCGCCGAGGAGTGCAACTGCAGATCCCGCAGCCATTCCAGCGAGTGCAAACACGAACCGTTGGCTCCGCGTGTGTCCAACCTTGACGAAGAACCACTCGGTGATCTTCGGAAGCAACCAGAGACAGAACCCGGCCAGCAATGGCAATCCGAGCCAGATCGGAAGCGTCGGGTCAGGAGTCGTCGGTACCGAATATGCGACAGCCTCCAGCTCGATGACAGCCGTTGAAGTCACAACTCCGAGCACCGTGAGGGACAGCAGGTCTGCGACGACACCTGCCGACACGGCAGCGCTCACCGCCCTGTTGTTCTGGAGGCCGGCAGCGAGCACGTCCGGATAGGCAACCAACGTGTTCGATGCCCACATTGCGCCGACAAGCAGTGCTCCGAGGATCTCCAAATCGACGAACGAGATCGCGAAGTAGTAGCTGAGACCGAACGGAATGAAGAACCCGAGCAGCCCATAGACGAGGGCGTTGGTCCGGTTCTCCATGAACGCCCTGATGTTGAATGAGAGACCGGCGAGGAACATCAGGTACAGCAGCCCGATGTCCCCGAGATCCGACACGAGTCCGACTGAACGTACCCAACCCAGGACGAACGGACCGACGACCATTCCAAGGAAAATGAGGCCGATGAGTCCGGGGAACCCGAATCGCTCCGCAATGATCGGACCGGCGATAATCACTGCCAGCAGAATCAGAAGTGTGACCTCAACGGTACCGATTTGGGGGCCTTCCTAGGTTCGATTGTCCAGCAACATCGCGATGTCCTGGACGACAACCGATTCGTCGGTGCCGAGCTCCTTGATACCGTCATCCATCATGACGTAGCAGAACGGACATCCAGTGGCGATGATGTCCGCATCGGTGGCGACCGCTTCTTCAGTCCGCTCGATGTTGATCTTCTTGCCCGCCTGCTCCTCAAACCAGAACTTCCCTCCGCCGGCGCCACAGCAGAAAGACTTCGTCCCGTTGCGCGGCATCTCGACTCGTATGCCCGCTGCATCGACAATCGTTCTCGGTGCGAGGAAGCTGTCGTTGTGCCTCCCCAGGTAGCACGGATCGTGGAAGACGATCGATTCGCCTGTTGATGTCGGCGTGAGACGCCCGTCCTCTACGAGTTGGCTGAGCATTTCGGAGTGGTGAATCACCTGATAGTCGCCGCCGAACTGGGGATACTCGTTGCCGAGTGTGTTGAAGCAATGCGGACACTGCGTGATGATCTTGTCGATGCCGAGATCGTTGAGGGTCTCGATGTTCTGGAGCGCAAGACCTTGGAACACATACTCGTTGCCTGTGCGGCGCGCGGGATCACCCGTACACAGCTCCTTGGATCCCAGGATGGCGAAATCGACACCGGCCTTGTGCAACAACCGTGCGGTTGAAATCGTCACATTCCTGTTGCGATCGTCGAAGCCGCCCGCACAGCCGACCCACATCAAGTACTCGGCAGTGACACCAGGCTCGCCGAGACGTTTCACGTCGAAATCGAGCTGAGCGGTCCAGTCGTCCCTCGTGCTCTGATCCATGCCGTACGGATTGGATGAGTTCTCCATTGATACGTACGCCTTGCCGAGCTCCGAAGGGAAGTCGGCCTCCATGAGTGAGAGGTAGCGGCGCATGTCGAGGATCTTGTCGACGATCTCGAGCCCGGCAGGGCAGGCATCGTCACAGGCGCGACAGGTCGTGCACGCCCATACCTCATCCGCTGTGATCAGTTCGAACACGTTGTCTGAGCTGACGGTGAGACTTGCATCGACCCCAACCGGCGGCGACTGGGGAGGCGTCGCGGTGGCCGACGCAACGGTGCCGAGCTTCAGGACGATCTCGCGTGGATCGAGCGACTTGCCTGTCTGGTTCGCGGGGCACACAGATGTGCACCGCCCACAAATCGTGCACGCATCGGTATCGAGAAGCTGTTTCCACGTGAACTCTGCGGTCGTCGATGCACCGACGGACTCGATGTCGGTTGCCTCCATGAGGTTGGGCATCTCGCGCATGGCACCCTTTGGGCGTTCCCTCGGTTGAAGCGCAAGGTTCGCCGGTGTCGTGACCATGTGACGGAGCTTGGTGGTTGGAAGCACGACGAGGAATGCCAGGAACACGACGGCGTGAAGTATCCACATCACTTGATGGATGCCGCTGGCCGAGGACGTCGAGACGAGGTTCGACAACGCGTAGCCGACGAAGGACCACTGCTCGAAGGCTGGACGGCCCATCCACGCAATGCGAGCCGCCTCCGTGAGCAGACCGGACACACCGATCAAGGCGAGGAGAATCAGGATCCATGCGTCTTCAGGCCTTGTCTTTGACTTGATTCGCTGCGGCGGGGCTATGTAACGGCGTATTGCGGCCCACGCGACTCCACCAAGGAAGATGATGGCGGCAGCGTCGAGGATGAGCGAGTACCACTGATAGAGCTCGCCGTGGAGGAACTTGAGCGACGTCGGGGCGAGGTGATCGACCTCGAGGATGACGGTCCCTACGAACAGGAGGATGAAGCCGTAGTAGATCATCGCGTGCATGACGCCCGCTCCGGGGTCCTCCATGACTGTCTTCATGGAGACGCCTTCGCGGAATCTGTGGAGGCGTCGTTTCAGATCGCCCGATCGCGTCTCGCTGGCTCCCCGCTCCCAGTTCCTTGCCCGCATGGCAAAGAGCCCAAGGGAGAGACCGAGGAAGGTTGCGACCATGACGTAGAACATCGCCACGACCATCGACGGGATGTTGCCGAAGACTTCCCGCCCGATGTCGACGTGCGGCTCCTCAGGGAGTGACCCGAGCCACCACAGACCAAGTGTTCCGACGACCGACAGGAAAGCGAGGATTCCGAGTGCCTTCGAGATGGTGATCTTGCTACCCAGCTCGTCCTCTGGCTTCGTCTCGGTCGTAGTCACCCTGTCTCCTCACCCGTCGGCTCCCGATTGTACGTCTGCTTTGCAAACCCATGGGTTCACGGAACTGATTATCCCAAACCCAGGGTTCTAGACCGGATTGAGTCCGGTCCGCAGCCCACAGAACCGATGATCCAGCGCCGCGTCCCCGGAGCTACTCTGTAGCTCCCAAGCAACGCCGAAGGCGTTGCCAGCTACCAGGTGACCTCGTGGCAGCCGGTGTGAGATTCAGGTTCGATCTGGAGCGTGGCGTGGTCAATCCCGAACTCGGACGCCAAGAGGTCTCGAGCAGCGTCGAGTGTCGGGTGATTGTCAACTCCATCGCGAACGACAAGGTGGGCGGTCGCAGTGTGCATCTCCGATGTGAGCGTCCACACATGTAGGTCGTGAACCTCAACCACATCCGGCAGCCCGAGGAACTGGAGGCGCATAGCTTCGACATCGATGCCCTCTGGTGCCACTTCCATGAGGATTCTGATCGCTCTGCGCCCAAGCGAATAGGCCCGAGGCAGGATGAACAGGCCTATGCCGATTCCGACGATTGCATCCACCACATACCAGTCGGTCAGGACGATTGCCAGGCCCGCTGCGATCACACCGATCGACGCGACTAGATCGCCAAGAACCTCGAGATACGCCCCCTCAACGTTGAGCGACTCGTCGGCTCCACCGCGCAGCAATCGAAAGCTGATCACATTGATCAGCAGTCCACCGAACGCGACGGCGAGCATGAGCCCCGTATCGATCTCACCGGGGTTCCCGATCCTGCGTATTGCCTCGATGATCACGTACGTAGCCACACCGGCCAGAAGCACAGCGTTAGCAAGCGCCGCGAGGATCTCTATTCGATAGAGGCCGAAGGTCTGCGTTGCGTTCGGCTTCGCCCGTTTGGCCACGAGAGCAGCGGCAAGCGCCATCCCAATACCGAGTGCGTCCGCTCCCATGTGCCCAGCGTCTGCTGTGAGAGCGAGCGACCCCGACGCGATACCGGCGACGAATTCGACGACCGCGAAGCCCAGCACCAAGACGAACGCGATACCGAGTGGCCTTGTGTATCGAACACTCCCCAGGCCAACGTGGTCATGCCCTCCACCCATACGTCCCCTACTTCCCTGCCAGCGCTCTCATGAAGAAAAGCAGATTTGCGGGACGCTCCGCCATCCGTCGGGTGAGGTACGGGTACCACGCTTCGCCAAAGGGAACGTACACGCGCATTTCGTGACCCATGCCAACGAGCTCGCTCTGGCGATCTCTTCGAATCCCGTACAGCATCTGGAACTCCCACGGTTCCGAGCGATCTCTGGCCTCCACGAGGACTCTTGCGAGGCGCATATCGTCATGGCTGGCTATGGCGGGTACGACCCCGGACGCATTCATCAGCATCGCACCAAGCCGGTCGAAGGCCTCGTCAACTTCGGCGCCCTGAAAGGCGACGTCAGCCGGCTCGGCATAGGCACCTTTGCACAGCCGGATGTGCCCACCAAGGGGAATGACCCGTTCAAGGTCGGCCTGAGTGCGCCGTAGATACGCCTGTAGCGCAATGCCGAGGTTCCCGTGTTCCTTCTGGGCAGCAACGTACATGTCGATCGTCGCCTGGGTGTGCTCGGACTCCTCCATGTCGATGGTTACCGTCGTGGCAGTTTCAAGAGCGGCTGATGCGATCTCGTCGAGGTACCCGGCCGCCGCCACATCGTCGAGTCCCATGCCAAGCTGTGTCAGCTTGATTGAAATGTTCGCGTCAAGATGATGATCAGCAATCTGTCGCAGGCATCCGAGGTACGAGTCCCTGGCCGCGGATGCTTCCTCAATGGCGGACACGTGTTCGCCCAGATGGTCGAGCGATACCTTCATGCCGAGTCCGTTGAGTTCTTTAGCGACCTTGACCGCTTCGGCGAGCGAGTCACCTGCGACGAATCGTCTGGCAACTGCCCGTCCCGCCGAAGTCTCAGCGACGATCTTCTTGGTGGCAGACCGTTCAGTGACGGCAAGCACCGCGGCCCTGATCATCGGTCAGATACCTTCTTACCGAGCTCACGCGAACGATCGGCCGCGGACCGCACTGCGTTCTCGAGCAACGCCCTGAACCCGCCGTCTTCAAGCACGTGCATGGCTGCTGCCGTAGTTCCGCCGGGCGAGGTCACTTCGCCACGCAGGCGGAACGCCGATTTGTCCGATGTGGAGAGAAGCTCGCCTGCGCCCCGAACGGTCTGATGGACGAGCTTCTCCGCAGCATGATGCGGGAGTCCTTCCCGAATGGCGGCTTCGATGAGCGCCTCAGCCATGAGAAACACATACGCGGGACCTGTGCCAGATACCGCCGTTACTGCGTCGAGGAGATCCTCCGGTACTTCGATGGTTTCTCCGACCGCCGCAAGGATTTCCTGGGCCCGGTCGGCGTGGTCCTCGTTTGCATTCGTGCCCAGCGTGTATGCGGTCATTCCCAGGTCCACAGCCGAGGGGGTGTTCGGCATGGCGCGGACGACGGGGATACCTTCGAGAGCAGACTCGAACACGGACACCGGTACGCCGGCGGCTATTGAAATGACGGTCTGATCCGCAGTAATGCTTCCTTCGATCTCGCTGAGAAGCGCTGGCACATCCTTGGGCTTGACCGCAATGATGACAACGTCCCTCCCTGATGCTGCGTCGACAGGCGAGAAACTGACGTCTGATCCGGTGGCGAACTCAAGATCGCTCGCACGTTCGGATCGTCGAACCGCGAGGTGAAGGTCTGATGACTCCCAACCCGCACGAATCAGCCCATGGGCGAATATCTCACCCATGGCCCCCGCACCGAGGATCCCGACTGTGGGCCGTGTCATACGAGCGAGGATATCGCAGCAGCGAAGCGTTCGGTCATGACGCGGTCGTATCCGACCAGCCTGACCGATCGAAGCGTGGTGTGCTCCGCATCAAGAAACGAGGCCGCTGCTTGTGCGATGACCGTGGTCGCTTCGTTCGCCGGGTAGCCATAGATGCCAGCGGAGATTGCCGGGAGCGCAATGGATGTCGCCCCAATCTCGGTGGCTGTGTCGAGCGCGGCAAGGACAGCAGCGGCGAGCAGCTCTTCGTTCTCCTGGCCGGATCGGTAGATCGGACCGGCGACGTGAGCGACGTACGACGATGGCATGTGCCCTGAGGAAGTGAGTGCGGCCACGCCGGGCACCAGCGGTCCATAGGCCTCGATCCACGCGATCGACTCGTCATCGATGGTCGGGCCTCCCGCCTCCGAGATGGCGAGAGCGATGCCACCACCATGTGTCAGCTCGGTGTTCGCTGCGTTCACAACCACATCGACAGACATCGATGTGAGATCGCCCTGGACCGCAGAAACCGTGGTGGTTCCGATGTGTACGGCCGCGTCCGCGCCTCCGGCGATGTCGATCACTTCCCACGCCGGTCCGTCTCCAGGGTCATCCTCTGGATCGAATCGCAGTGCGGTTGTCCACCACTCCGTCGACGCTGCGCCCTTCACGTCGAGGCCGATGTCATGGGCGACGTTGATCACCTGCTTGGCCACTGCATCCGACGGATCGACCACCGTCCGTCCGGGTAGCCGCCGCTCGATCTCGGCGCGGATGAGTGGGTAGTGGGTGCAGCCGAGAACGACAACGTCGGCATCCGAGTCCGCGATGGGAGGAAGGTAGGTGTCAAGTAGCGGACCGACCGGTTCTCCACTCTCCACAGCTGCAGCCAAGCCGGGACACGCTTGTTCGATCACATCAATGTCTGTTCCGTGACGACCGACGAGGCTTCGGAACAGTTCGCCCTGGAACGTTGCACCCGTTGCAAGAACCGCGACCGTGCCACTCTTGGTCAACTCCGCAGCCGGCTTCACTGCAGGCTCCATACCGACGATCGCGACGTCAGGGAGGACATCGCGAAGCTGGTGGAGAGCAGCGGCGGACGCTGAG
>Ga0255047_10002235_pt1 | contig 12957 bp, 10 predicted proteins | sample JV7_2_1_MG_FD_183640 | JGI IMG/M metagenome (GOLD analysis project Ga0255047, IMG submission 183640) | Seawater microbial communities from Jervis Inlet, British Columbia, Canada - JV7_2_1 | ecosystem: Environmental > Aquatic > Marine > Inlet | place: Canada: British Columbia | collected 2016-10-06
CTGCGCAGCTACCACGGCTACGTGGGGCTGGACCTCACCGCACCCGGCGTGGGAGATGCGGGCATTTCCTATTTCACCTCGCTCGTGCCTGCCTACTCATTCTTCATCATCACGCTTGTCATCAACGTTTGGATCCTGTCGAAGGGCGTGTCTGGAGGCATCGAGGCCATCGCCAAGATTGCCATGCCGGCCTTGTTCGTCTTCGCGATCGTTCTGGTGATCCGCGTCCTGACTCTGGGAACACCCGATCCGGCATTCCCCGACCACAGCGTCGCCACCGGCATGGGATTCGTGTGGAATCCGGTGTTCGAGACGCTTGGTAGTCCCAACGTTTGGCTCGCTGCAGCCGGGCAGGTGTTCTTCACCCTCAGCCTCGGCCTGGGCTCGATCCACTGCTACGCCGCCTATCTGCGCGAGACGGACGATGTCGCGCTTACGGGGCTCACTACCGCGGCCACCAACGAGTTCGCCGAGGTCGTCCTTGGCGGCACGCTGGCGATTCCTGCCGCAGTCGCCTTCTTCGGACTGGAGCGCACGCAGGAGATCGCGAGCGCCGGCTTCGACCTGCCCTTCGCGCTGATGCCAACCCTGTTCCAGCAGATTCCCGCAGGGCAGCTCTTCGGCAGCCTGTGGTTCGGCCTTCTGTTCTTCGCCGGGGTCACGTCGTCGCTGGCCATGGGGCAGCCGTTCATGGCGTTCGTGCAGGAGGAGTACGGCATGACAAGGAAGCGTGCCGCCGTCCTCCTCGGCGCCATTGTCTTCGCGCTCTGCCAGCCGGTGATCCTGTTCAACCAGCAGGGGTTCCTCGGCCAGTTCGATTTCTGGGCGGGCACCTTCGGCCTGGTGCTGTTCGCCACGATCGAGATCATTCTGTTCGCCTGGGTCTTCGGCATGGACAACGCGTGGGAAGCCCTGACCGCAGGCGCCGACATGAAGGTTCCCATCGTCTTCCGGTATGTCATCCAGTACGTGACTCCGATCATGCTGCTGGTGATTCTTGGGACATGGCTGTTCGGCACGCTGCCACCCGTGCTGCGGTACGAGGGCGTCAATCCCGACTACGTTCCGTACTACCGCGCCGCGCGGCTCACGATGGTCGCCCTGTTCATCGCGCTCTGCGGCGCCGTCGGCTATGCCTGGCGCAACCGCCCAGATGAGAGCTAGGAGTTAGTCATGGCAATGAACGGCATGGGTTGGACGTTCTTGATCGTCGCCTGGGTCTCCATCACCGCTCTCGCCGTGTGGTGTTTCTACAAGGTCGCCACGACCGGATCGAAGTACGACGACTAGGCGCGACGCGACAAGCGCGGCAACGGAAATGGGAGAAAGGGCCGGGTGCTGCTCAGCACCCGGCCCTTTCTGGTTCCTTCAACTCGGCCGACTTCTTCGAGCAGACGCTACTCCGTGACCGCAGCCGCCGCTGTCTCATCCTCGGCAACCTGAGTCTCACCCTCGGCAACCTGAACCTCGGATCCCTCGACCGCCTCGTCCGCCGGCGCCGGGATGAGACCGTACGTCTCGCGCAGGCGCCGATCGATGTCGGCGGCGAAATCGATGTTCTCCATCAGGAACTTCTTGGCGTTCTCGCGCCCCTGACCCAGCCGCGTCTCGCCGTAGGAGAACCACGAACCCGCCTTCTCGACGATGTTGTTCTGCACACCCAGGTCGATGAGTTCACCCTCGCGGGAGATCCCTCGGCCGTAGATGATGTCGAACTCGGCATTCTTGAATGGCGCCGCCACCTTGTTCTTCACGACCTTGACACGGGTGCGATTGCCGACGATCTCGTCGCCGTCCTTGATCGAACCGATACGACGGATGTCCATGCGCATCGAGGCGTAGAACTTCAGCGCCCGACCTCCGCTTGTGGTCTCCGGGTTGCCGAACATGACGCCGATCTTCAAACGAATCTGGTTGATGAAGATCAGTGTGGTGTTCGACTTCGCCACAACCGAGGTCAGCTTGCGCAGCGCCTTGGACATCAACCGGGCTTGCAGGCCGGGCTGCTGATCTCCCATCTCTCCTTCGATCTCAGCGCGCGGCACCAGCGCGGCCACCGAGTCGATCACGACGACATCCAGCGCCGCCGAACGGACGAGGGTCTCGCAGATCTCCAGCGCCTGTTCCCCCGAGTCGGGCTGCGATACCAGCAGGTCCTCGATGTTCACGCCGAGCGCGCGAGCGTACTCTGGGTCGATGGCGTGCTCGGCGTCGATGAACGCCGCGAGCCCGCCAGCCTGTTGGGCGTTGGCCACGATATGCGTCGCCAGCGTCGTCTTGCCCGACGACTCCGGGCCGTAGATCTCGATGACGCGGCCGCGTGGGACCCCGCCCACGCCGACGGCAATGTCCAGGCCGAGCGATCCCGTCGGGATCGTCGGCACATCGACCCGCGTGCTGTCGCCCAATCGCATGATCGAGCCTTTGCCGTGCTGACGGACGATCTGCGTGATCGCGTTTTCGGCTGCTTTCTGCCTGGCTTTGCCTTCTTTGTCTTCCATGCTCACGACTCCTTACCCCTGCCCCTTTAGATGGGTACGGAACTACCGATTCACGACGACGACAGATACAACCGGAATACCTGCAGCCCCAGCGTCCGTTCGTCAGCCGACTCCGGATCGAGGTCCTTGGGCACCAGTACCGGCGATACCTCGAGCGTCAACTCCACCCAGTCGTCGTCGCCCATCGCCGCGGCCGGAATCTCCACCCGCTCGCTGAATTCCTGCGCACTGGTAACGTCGAAACGACGGATCTCCACCTCGCCAATGCGCATCACCATAACCTGTGGACCCACCTCATCGAAGGGTCCGTGCGCGGCCAGGTGAAGGATGGCGTCACGACGCGGGTTCGTGAACGCCACTCGCGCCACTCCCTCGGTCCAGCGCCAGCCACCCGTCTCGGCCGCCACTCCCTCTTCCGAGTGCCAGCCCTCGATGTAGGCCGGTACGCCGGACATGTCGTCCACACGAACCTCCAACGTGTGTGCTTCCACGGCACCCGTCCAGGTGCCGGCGTCGCCACGCAGGAGAACACGCCCGTCTGGCGCATACAGCCCGACCAAGAAATCGAGGCTCTCGACCTCGAGGCCATCCGGGACGTACAGCCAACGATCGTAGCTCTGCGGCTGGCCTGTCCCCCACTGGCTGGTCGGCTCGGTCGGGTAATGATCGTCCTGGAAGACGACGTTGCCCTGCGCATCGAGCGCGTGGACGAAGACCTGGTAATCGTCCATGGGCGCTTCGAAGTCGGCGCCAGGGGCCCATGTGTAAGTGATATGCAAAGGTTCGCCCAGCGGCACGCTCTCGGGCATGTCGAGGGTCAGCTCGACGTCGACGCGTGGCGCCTCGGCGCCTCCGCAGGCCGCGACCAGCGCGGACGACGCGAGGATGAACAGGCCGGCAATCGGGCCGAGGGCGCGAACAGTTCCACGAGACATCTTTTCCTCCACCGGGCGGTGTCAGCGGACTCCGCACGTCGGTTTCTGCAATCCCACAAGAGCGGTCGCGACCTTCCGAACCGAGGGGTTCGGCCCCACGGGCCGCAGCGGGCCAGTCTACCGCCCGGCGGGCGGGCATGCTACCGTGCGGCCGTTCGTGAACCGTGTCCGCCATGACTGTGCAGACGGACATACTCGACCTCCTTGGGGAGAACAGAATGTCGATCTCATACGAAGCCCTCGGAATGGTCGAAACCAAGGGTCTGGTCGGTGCCATCGAGGCAGCTGACGCCATGGTGAAGGCCGCCAAGGTCCTGCTAATCGGCAAGCAACAGGTTGGTGCGGGGCTGGTAACGGTGATGGTCCGCGGCGATGTCGGTGCGGTGAAGGCCGCCACGGATGCCGGGGCGGCGGCCGCCCGCCGAGTAGGCGAATTGATCTCAGTGCATGTCATTCCGCGCCCGCACGAGGAAGTGGAGAAGATCCTGCCGGCCTTCGACGCCGAGTGATCTCCCCGCTGCCCCACCGTCGGGCGAAGTCGAGGCCGTAGCAGGAGGCCGGGGTGAACCCATCCGACCTGGATCGCGACCTGCGCGCCATCCACGAAGCGCGCGCGCTCACCCGTGCTGCGCGCGGCGCTCAGGAACAGCTCGAGGCTTTCTCGCAGGAGCAGATCGATGCTGTCGTCGAGGCCATGGCCGCGGCCGGCCTGCGCGAGAGCGAGCGCCTGGCGCAGCTGGCGGTGGACGAGACCGGGTACGGCCGCCTCGCCGACAAGGTCGCCAAGAACAACTTCGTGCTCGAGAACGTCGTCAACGCGATGCGGGGCATGCGCACGGTGGGAGTGGTCCGCGAACTGCCCGAAGACGGTATTGTCGAGATCGCCGAGCCCGTAGGCGTCGTGGCGGGGATCATCCCCACCACCAACCCCACCTCCACGGCCATCTTCAAGAGCCTCATCGCGATCAAGGCCAGGTGCGGCATCGTGATGTCGCCGCACCCGAACGCCAGGGCATGCATCAAGGCAGCGGCCGACGTGATGCACGAGGCCGCCGTCGCCGCCGGTGCACCGCGCGGCATCATTGGCTGCTCGACGGTGATCAGCATGGACGGCACGCGGGAGCTGATGCGCGGCGAGGGCACCGACGTGATCCTCGCCACCGGCGGTATGGCCATGGTCAAGTCGGCCTATTCGGCCGGCAAACCTGCCTACGGGGTCGGCCCCGGCAACGTGCCCGCCTACATCGAGCGCAGCGCCGAGGTCGAGCGCGCGGTGCGCGACATCATCTCGGGAACGACCTTCGACAACGGTACGCTGTGCTCCTCCGAGCAGGCCATCGTCTGCGACCGCGTGGTGCACGAACGGGTCGTCGCCGCCATCGAGAGCGAAGGTGGCCGCATTCTGAATCCCGACGAATGCGATCGGCTCGCGGCCACCCTGATTACCGAAAATCTCCTCGTCAACACCGCACTCGTAGGTCAGACAGCAGCGAGAATCGCGGCGGCCGCGGGGATCTCGGTGCCCGACGACACCACCGTTCTGGTCTGCCCGCAGACCGGCGTGGGGCGCGACTTCCCACTATCGCACGAGAAACTCTCACCCGTTCTGGCGCTCTATCAGGTTGAGGACTGGCGCGAGGGGTGTGAACGCTGCAAGCAGCTACTCCAGTTCGGTGGTCTCGGGCACACGATGGTGATCCACTCCGAGGACGACGAGGTGGTGCTCGAGTTCGGGCTCTACAAGCCCGCCCATCGGATCCTCGTCAATACGGTGGCTTCGGTCGGCGCCGTCGGTCTGACCACCAACCTGTTCCCCTCCATGACGCTCGGCTGCGGATCCTGGGGCAACAACATCACGTCGGACAATGTCGGGCCGCGGCACCTGCTGAACATCAAACGGCTGGCGCGCGGCGTCAGACCTTTCGAATCGGAGGCCGTGGCAGTTCGGCGCCGCGCCCGTCCAGAGTCACCCCCTGCGGCCCCGGTGTCACCCGCTGCCACCCCGGTGAGCGAGAGCGACACCACAGCAGGCCGAAGCGACGGCATGGAAGCGCAGATCGAGGACTTTCTGCGCTCCAGAGGTATAATCTCCGCGGCTGCAAGGCCGGGGGTGGTAGCTGCGCATCACGATGGTTGTGGTTGCGGCTCCTGTGAGTCCCCGGGTTCGCAAGATGACATAGCCGTCGACTTCGTAGCGGAGTTTGATGTCCGCGAGGCCATCAATCGCGGCGAGACTATTCGCATCGGTCCACGGACCATTATCACTCCCCTGGCCCATGATCTTGGACAAGAACACGGCATCTTCCGTCGCCGGTAGCGCGCGCCCTCGTCGAGCTCGCGCGATCGCTTTCATCGCGCTTGCGATCGTAGCTCCCGCCTGCTCCGGTGGTTCGAACGCACCGCCGCAGGCGTCCCCGGAACCGGTCATCGTCGAGCCGATCGAATCGGTTCAGGCGTTGGCGGATCGGGCCGACGAACAGTACTGGAAAGGCGTCGAGGCTCAGCGGGTGGGCGATGCAGCCACTGCCCAGGAGCACTTCGATCAGGCCGTCGAGGTCTTCCTCCACGCCGACATCCCTCCCGGTCAGGACGCGGAGTTCCGCACCTCGTTCAACGATCTGGTCAACCGCGTCCACGGCCAGCAGCTGGATGACTTCCAGGTTCCCGTCGAGGGCGAGGCGACCGAACTGCCGGAGGAAGAGATTCCGGTGTTGTCCGACGCCGAGATCGAGCTGTTGCGCTCGCGCATGGCCGACACGCTCCCCGAGCTTCCGAAGTTCGAGATTCCGGTGCCGGCGGATCATCCGCGCGTCCTCGAAGCCGTCGAGTACCTGAGCACCGAGCGCGAGGAAGTCATTGCCGAGGGCCTGGCTCGGGGACAGCGCTACCTGCCTCTGATCCGCGAGATCTTCGCCGCGGAAGGCGTGCCGCTGGAGCTGTCCTACATCCCCCTCATCGAGAGCCTCTTCAAGCCCTACGTCCGCTCGCGCGCGAGCGCTGTCGGTCTGTGGCAGCTCATGGCCCCCACCGCGCGGCTGTACGGCCTGAGGGTCGACTGGTATGTCGATGAGCGCCGCGACCCGGTGAAGTCGACCCGCGCCATTGCGCGGTTCATCCTCGACTACTACCGCGAGTTCGATGACTGGCACCTCGCCATCGCCGCCTACAACGGCGGCAAAGGGCGCGTCGCGCGGGCGCTTCAGCGCACGGGTACGGACGACTTCTGGAGCCTCGCGACAACCCGTGCCCTGCCGAGGGAAACGCGTGAGTTCGTGCCCAAGATCCTGGCCGCGATCCTGATCGGCACCGATCCGGAGCTGTACGGCGTGCGCTTCATTCCCCAGGAAGAGTTCCGCTACGAAGAGGTCGACATCGATTCGATGACCGACCTGCAAATAATCGCCGAGGCGGCGGGTACGACCCTGGAGACGATCCAGGACCTCAACCCGCAGTTGCTCCGCCGGACAACGCCGAACTTTGACAGCTACACACTGCGCGTACCGGAGGGCCGGGGTGAGCAGTTCCGCGTCGCCTATGCCGCCATCCCCGAGTCCGAACGCGTTCGCGTAGTCGAGCATCGCATCGGGACGGGCGAGACGCTCTCGCGCATCGCCGACATGTACGACACATCCGTAGCTGCGATCACCGACCTGAACGGCATTCGGAACCGGCACAGCATCCGCGCCGGCCACACGCTGCTGATCCCCGCCGGCCAACCGACGCCGACGCGACGCACGGTCGCCGCCCCGGCCACGGCCCAGAGCAACTCCCGCACTCCGGGAGAGCAGATCACGCACACCGTCCGCCGCGGCGAGAACCTCTCGCGCATCGCGTCCGCCTATGGCACCACGGTGAGCGCGATCAAGCGCTGGAACAACAAGAGCAACGATCGTATCTACGTCGGCGATCGGCTCGAGCTCTACTACGGCACGACCGCGTCGACGCCGAACGCCAGCGCCGCGCGCGTGGCTGATGCGCCCGCGGCGATCGGCGCCAGTGACGCGCGTCCAGCGCCCGCCAGTGCACCCGCGTCGATGGAGTACACGATCCGGCGCGGCGACACGCTCATCGGAATCTCTCGTATGCACGGGGTTTCCGTGGCGCAGTTGCGCACCTGGAACGGGCTCGGCTCCGACCGCATCTACCCGGGCCGCAAACTCGCGATCCAGATGCCCGCCGGGCAAACCGTGAGCAGCTACACGGTGCGCCGCGGTGACAGTCTCTACTCCATCGCGCGGCGATTCGGTGTGACTATCGACCAACTGGTGTCGTGGAACGACATCTCGCGGCGTTCCACGCTCTATCCCGGCAACCGCCTGACGATCCGCAGCGGGTTGTCCGGCCGCTAGCGGGGCGACGAAAGGGACGGGTGACGAGGCGCGCCTGCTGATGGCAGTCCATCGAGTTCCGTGCGGACCCAGCGTGTGGTCCTGCCGAGCAGTGGTGTAAGCACGTAGCCGCGAATGCGGAGCACCTTGCCGCCGTCTTCGAGTTCGAGCTTGCAGCGGTACGACTTGCCGTTGTTCGGGTCGTAGATTCGACCGCCGCTCCAACGCCCCTCGCCGTCCGAGCGGAACCCCTGGAGAAGACGCAGACCGATTATGGGCCGGTCGCGCAGGGCCGCGTCGGCATTGTGAATGTCGAGTTTCGGCTTGTCTCCTTCGACGAACGGCTCGCGCAGCCAGACGATTTCGCCACAGATACCGGCATCGCAGGCGGCGATCTCGATCGCGGCCTCGCCGCCCTCGTCGAGCCACGTCCCGGCGATCGTGCCGGCATCGGACTGCAGCGCAGTGCCGAGAACGAGGAGAGCGAGAATCAGCTGCGTCATGGTGCTGCTGAGGATATCCCCACCCGGAGTGCGATAGCACGCTCCGGCTGGTGATCGCCTCACACGGGGTTCATCTTCCCTGGCGCTCGCCGCCCCGTCGGAAGCCGTGCGCTGGCGGCCGTCTCCCAGCTACGACGGTGGGTGCACGAGGGAGCCATACTGGCCCGGCCCCCGGGAGCGGCGAGGCGAGCGTGGACGAGAGCGGGCAGTTGGCGCGTGTGCATTCCGCCACCGTGGCGGGAGTCGGGGCTCGCCTCGTCACGGTAGAGGTTCATCGTGGCAACGGACTGCCCACCCAGTCGATCGTCGGCCTGCCGGGAAGTGCGGTGCGCGAGAGTCTCGACCGCGTCCACGCGGCCTGCGCCCATCACGGCTTCGCTTTGCCACCGCGGCGCACGACAATCAACCTCGCGCCCGCCGATGTCCGCAAGAGCGGCGCCGGCCTCGATCTGCCGATCGCGCTCGGTCTGCTGCTCGCGGATGGCGCGCTGCCGCCGGACCGGCTCGCCAGTACTCTTTGTGTCGGCGAGCTTTCGCTCGACGGACGACTGCAGGCGGCTCGCGGCATCCTGCCCGCTGTGCTCGCCGCACGTAAGGCCGGACTCACACGTGCACTCGTGCCGCCCGACAATGCCGCCGAGGCCGCCGCCGTACAGGGCGTGGACGTGGTCACGTTCGCAGATCTCCGGGCAGCAGCGGGCTGGGTGGCTGGCGAGGTGGAGCCGGACGCCATCGCTGAACGCCCGCCGACTTCCGTGCCCGCCCCCGACGAGGATCTGGCCGAGATCCGCGGCAATCCGATTGCTCGGCGAGCGCTGGAGATCGCCGCCGCCGGCCAGCATCACCTCCTCTTCGCCGGCCCCCCCGGCGCAGGAAAGACGCTGATGGCGCGAGCCCTGCCCGGCTTGCTGCCGCCCTTGAGCTACGAAGAAGCCCTCGAATGCAGCGCAGTGTATTCGGTCGTCGGCCAGCTGCACGGCCGAGGCCTGCTCCGCACGCGCCCCTTCCGAGCTCCACACCACTCCGCCACTGCTGCGGGGATGCTGGGCGGCGGCCAGCCGCTGCGCCCGGGCGAGATCAGCCTGGCAACGGCCGGAGTTCTGTTTCTCGACGAACTGCCGGAGTTCTCACGCCGCGTGATCGAGGCGCTGCGCGAACCGCTGGAGGTGGGCGGCGTCCGGCTCGCGCGCGCCCGCGAATCGCACGAGTTCCCCGCCCGCTTCCAGCTCGTTGCAGCGATGAACGAGTGTCCGTGTGGCAGGGGCCCGGCGGACCAGAGGTGCGTGTGCTCCGACGGAGAGACCCTGCGCTATGCGCGACGTGTGTCCGGCGCCCTCGCCGACCGCATCGACCTCTACGTCGACGTCGCCCGAGTGCCGCTCGAGGAACTCGTGCACGGTCAGCCCGCGGAGTCCTCGGACGTGGTCCGCGAGCGCGTCGTTGCCGCCCGCCAGCGCCAGGCTGAACGCGGACGCACGCCTGACGGCACGCCACTCACCAACGCTCGCCTGCATCCGCGCGACCTGGTCGAGACATGTGGCCTCGACGCCAACCGTCTCGAACGGGCCCGCGTCGTTGCCGAGCAGCTACGCCTGTCCGCCCGCGCCTGGCACCGCATGCTGCGCGTCGCGCGCACGATCGCCGACCTCGAAGCGCGCGACGACGTGGGCGAGGAGCACCTGCTCGAAGCCCTACGCTACCGTCGCAGCGCTGATACCCCGTTCGCCTCGTTACCGGGTTAGGCCTCTCGGCATGCACGCGTGCCGGAGAAGGGTGTGACAGGGGGGCGCGCCGTGCTACTTTGCAGCACGACATGATCGACGCGCGACGGACACGGCTTCTCGTCAGCTTCGCGGTCTTGGTGCTCCTGCTGCTGAGCGGCGGCATGCTCCATGGCGACCAGGACTTCGTCGCGGCCCCCCTGGCAGAGATGCTCGTCGGCGAGCCTGCACCCGCCGACCCCGGCAACTCGATTGCCGATCATCCGGCGCCGGCCGTCGCCTCGGTGCTCGTTCGCCACCCTGTCTCGCGCGGCCCTCCGGCCTAGTCTCCCCGGTCGACCGCCGCAGCGATCACCTCTGCCAGTCCCTGTGATGACTGGCGTGCTGCAGACGCGCGGACAGGTCACCGGGCTCGCTCTTGCCCCGCGGCATCCCGCCGCGGCGCGCGACGATTTCGGACCAGACTTCTCGAAACACCTGGAGACTAGCTTCATGAACGAGCAACAACAATCCACATTCAAGACTACGGCCCGGATCGCGGCCGCAGTGCTAGCTACCCTGGTGATCATGCTCGTCGTGCCGGCACCGGTGTACGGCGCCTTCACTGTCGCCGGAGCCTCGGTGCTGCCCGACCAGAATGTCAATCCCCACATCCTGGCCAGCATCCTGGTGATCAAGATCGGCTTCGCTCTGGCCTTCGTACTGCTGTTCCGCCTCTGCGCGCCGGCCCTTGACGGTCGGTGGGGGAGCTACACCTCGATCTGGTGGCTGATGTTCGCTCTACTGGAGATGGGTAAGGCGATCGGACCCGGGTACTCGGCAATGGAGGCCCTCGCCGGCGTCGTATCCGAGGCGTTCTACCTGCCCCTGTCGGCCGTGGCCGTGGCATGGATTCTGGCTCGTCGGTAGCTGGTGCGAGGCGCACCGTCGCTTGCGACGCGCGGCCTCGTAGCTTCTGAGCCAATATGTCGATACGGTTAGCGCATTCCACGTGCTCGGACCGGATATTCCATGATCGGCAAGTCACTGGGTCACTTCGAGATCATCGAACCGCTCGGTTCGGGCGGCATGGGGGAGGTATATCGGGCGCGCGACACGAACCTGGGGCGCGACGTTGCCATCAAGGTGCTGCCCGAGGGATTCAGTGCCGACAAAGACCGTCTTGCCCGGCTGAAGCGCGAGGCCCACCTGCTGGCATCGCTGAATCACCCCAACATCGCGACGATTCATGGCATGGAGGAGTGCCAGGGAACCCTCTTCCTGGTTCTCGAACTCGTGGACGGGAAATCATTGGACCGGCTTCTCGCCGAGCGGCCGTTGTCCGTCCACGAGGTGCTCGAGATCGGCGGGCAGGTCGCCCAGGCGCTCGAAGCCGCCCACGAGGCTGGGATCATCCACCGGGACCTCAAGCCGGCGAATATCCTGGTCGTTCCCGACGGCCGGGCCAAGGTGCTCGATTTCGGCATCGCCACCACGACGGTGCTCGCCGAGGGCGACTCCAGGACCGCCGTGGCGACCAGCCTGACAGAGCCTGGAACGCTGCTGGGCACGGCCCCATACATGAGCCCGGAGCAAGTGCGTGGCAAGGACGCCGACACGCAATCCGACATCTGGGCGTTCGGCTGCCTGTTGTTCGAGATGCTCGCCCGCGAGCCGGCCTTCGTCGGGGAGACGGTCGCCGACACGCTGGCCACGATCGTCCACGAGGAGCCCGATTGGAGCTCACTTCCCCCCGGGATCCCCGCGACGGTTCGATCGCTCCTGAGCCGGTGCTTGCGCAAGGATAGGCGTCATCGTCTGCGTAACATCGGCGACGCGTGGGTCGAGGTCGAGGCAGCAGCAGGCGAACTGGCGGCACAGGCGACGGGAAAGGTGACAGGAAAGGTGACGCAGAGGGCAGGATTCAGGGTCTGGTGGCCTGCGGCGGCGATGGCCGGCATCGTCGCTGCGGCGATCGTGGGTTACGGCCTGTGGAGGAGCCTTGCAGCGGCACCGATTGAGACTCCGCCCGGTGCGACGGCGCCGGTGGCGACGGGTCCCAAGCCCATCGTCGTTCTTCCCTTCGAGAACCTCGGCGCGCCCCAGAATGAGTACTTCGCAGCGGGCATCACGGAGGAAATCACCAGCCGTCTCGCCAGGATTCCCGCGCTGAGGGTTACCTCGGGGAGAAGCGCCGCCCAATTCGCGGAGGCCGGCGAGACGATCCGAAAAATCGGCGAGGGGCTCGGTGTCGACTACGTGCTGGACGGCTCGGTCCGTTGGGCTGGAACCGTGGAAGGCTCGAGCCGGGTCCGGGTCACTACGAAGCTGATCCGGGTCGCCGACGACGTCCTTATCTGGACACGTGACTACGAGATAGTCCTGGACGACATCTTTCAGGTGCAGATGGATGTCGCCAGCGATGTGTCCGGGGAACTCGACGTGACCCTGTCAGACAACGAAGCGAAAGATCTGGCAGCCAGACCAACGGATGATCTCGACGCCTATCACTCCTATCTACGGGGCAGACAATTGCACAGTTTGCCGCACTTCACGGTGGGAGCATGGATGCGGGGACTGGAGAGTTTTGAGCTGGCCGTTGAGCTCGACCCGGGTTTTGCAGAAGCCTGGGCGGCGGTCGCTGTCGGGCACGCGAGGCTGTACTTCTACCGGGTCGACCTGAGTGAGGAAAGGCGGCAGATGGCGCGCCGCGCCATCGAGCGTACGGTAGAGCTGGACCCTGATTCCGCCGATTCACGCGTCGCCAGCGGCTACTATCTCCTGTGGGTCGAAAAGGATGCTGAAGGCGCCCTGCAACAGTTCGACCTGGCAGGTCAGGAGCTGCCCTACAGTGCCGACGTTCTCCAGGCCAAGGGAGAAGCCATGCGGATGCAGGGCGACATGCAGGAGGCGCTCGGCTACTTTCGCGAGGCCCTCAGCCTCAGCCCCCAGCAGGCCGACATCGCAGTGGACGAGGCGCTTACCCTATG
>Ga0255047_10002236_pt1 | contig 12955 bp, 11 predicted proteins | sample JV7_2_1_MG_FD_183640 | JGI IMG/M metagenome (GOLD analysis project Ga0255047, IMG submission 183640) | Seawater microbial communities from Jervis Inlet, British Columbia, Canada - JV7_2_1 | ecosystem: Environmental > Aquatic > Marine > Inlet | place: Canada: British Columbia | collected 2016-10-06
GCTTAGAGGCCGTTAATGATATAAAAACTGGTAGGTTTTCAGGTTCTACTACTGATAAAACTTTAACATCCAGGACTGGCCAGTTAAGGGCCAAAATGGACTTTGATGTTGAAACGGTTGCTGAATTAATAGACGGTTCTTTTACGAACAATCTTATATATGCGGCAATACATGAATTTGGCGGTACAATAAAACCGAAAAAAGGTACTTATTTATCTATACCTTTAGATCATGTTAAAACCGCCGGTGGTGTTGCAAGGGGTGGTCCAAGAGATTATCCGAACTTGAAGTTTTTTGACCGAGGTAAGGGAAACCCCTTGTTAATGGACACTACAGGTAACCAATTTATACCGGCGTTTGTTTTAGTAAAGTTCGTTAAAATTAAACCAAGACTTGGGATAAGGGCAACAATTAAGGCTAATCAATCAGCGTTGGTTGGTGTATTGGGAGCAAGTTTTATTAATGCCTAACCCTTTATTGTTGGATATTCTTATAAATTTAGTTGATGCTTTAAAGAAGATAAAAACTGATAATGGATACTTCACTAATATAAGTAATGTTTTTAGTTTTGTAAGCCAGAATCATTCTGATAAAGTTGCTGAAATGCCCTTTGTTAATGTCTTGATAGCTGATGCAGACCAACAAGGTCAAGAGTCCTTCAAAACCAACAAGATAGCTTTTGTAGCCATTCAGATATGGGTAACTGATGAGATAAGAAATAACCTTCAAGCTAAGTTAATGAAACTTGACGCAGATGTTATAAAGGCGGTAATGGAAGACAAAACAAGGGGCGGTAAAGCCAACTGGACTCATGAGGGTAATACAACAATGTTGATACCATTTTCCGATTCAACAGTGGCTGGCGCAATCAAGATTTTTAACATAAATTATGATCACAATGACAATAACGCAACAACTTTTGTGTCAACATAAGGTGGTAAAATGGGAGCTATAATTAAAGAGAATTCACAGATAGCGGTCAAGGATGAGGCAACCCAAGGAACAAAAGAAACGTTAGCTGGTGCAGATTTCCTGCAAGCCTTTGGTTTTGGATTTACACCTGAAATAGAAAATCATGCTCGTGAAGTTATGTCAGGAAATCTATCAAATTTTCAAAGCATAAAAGGACGTAGACTTGGTAAGTGTAACTTTAGCGTAAGATTGAAAGGTTCAGGGACGGCAGGGACCGCCCCCAATTGGGGAAAGGTTTTAAAGGCATGCGGTTTTAGTGAAACTATAGTTGGAGGGACGAGTGTTACCTACTTACCTGCTTCTTTGACTGCTAATATATCCTCTGTTACTATCGGTATTTGGATCGATGGCGTTCTTTTTCAAATGTGGGGTTGTCGTGGTAATGCCAAAATTAAAATGGTGGCCGGTCAAGCCGGTCAAATAGACTTTGAATTTCAAGGTGCTAATTGGTCTTTTACTGATGCTTCCTTATTGGCAAGTTTGACACCAATGACCACGAAATCTCAGCCTTTTTTGAGTGCCTCATACACATATCAAACTTTTGCCGAATGCATTGAAAATCTTGATATTGACATGGGTAATGTTTTGCAACCCGATTCTGATATTAACACTGCAAGCGGTTATAAGCTGATAGAGATTACAAAGAGGCGGCCAATAGGCTCAACAGACCCAAGGATGGAATTGGTAGCCACTAACGATAACGTTGGTAAGTTTTCCGCAAATACGGCAGGTGTTTTAACTTACGCTTTAACCGGTTCGGCAGGTAATATTATTACTGTGAATATCCCACAGGCAACGCCAGCAAGTTTATCTCAGTCAGACAGGAATGGTATTATGAGCTGGGGGCAAGATTTCGAACTTGACAGGAATTCTCAAGCCGGTAATGACGAGTTGAGTCTTGCCTTAACCTAATGGGTAATAGATCTATTGTTGTTATTGATGCACGAACAGAAGAAGAAGTAATAATAAACCTGGATCAGGTAGTTTTTGCCAGGGTTAGAGATGATGATACTTGCATTTTAGAGCTTATGACAAATCCAAATATAACTATAAAATGCACTGGCCATGATTTAATTGATTTACTTAGGCGGACAGGTATAAGAATAAGATAATTTTTAAAAAGGGATAAATATGATTTTCCAAAACTGGGCCGATGGATTTAGTTATATACCTAAATCTGAGAGAAAAGAGAAAACTCCCGTAACATTTCATTTCAACCATCCTACAACAAAAGAACTAGCATCCATTAGAAGCCAGTCTGGTATAAAATTCAAGGGTGATTTCTCGTCACCTGACTCATTTGAAAGGGTAAGTGAAGCTTGTTATACAAAGGATATAGAAAATGACGTTAAAATATTAAAAAAAGTCATTAAGGATGTTGACAACTTTTTCTCAAAAGACGGAAAAAAATATAATTGGACCTCAAACGGAGACATAGAAAAAGAAAGAATGTTAGTGCTTGTAATGAGGCAATGCCCTGAGTGGATTGATGAATTGATAGAAAATTACATTAGCGGCTCTGAAGTTACTGAGGAGCAGGAAAAAAACTAATAATCGGTGCCGCCTGTAGTTATCTTGAGTTAGATTGTTCAAGTTGTACCGAAAAATTAAAAATAAAAAGGGGTTGTAAAACTCCGACAAGTTCCTCTATATCGATTCTTTACAAGAATGGTGAATTAGAATTTCATTTCTGCCCGGTTAATGAGGTTTCTTTTTTTACTTGGTCTATGGTAAGCCTCTATTGTCACTACAGTAGGGGCTTTCTTTTTAGCTCAGGCGGTATAGAGGATCAATTAAATCTTTATATGGAAAGTATGGCTGTAATGAGTCAAGCTTTTAGTAAACTTAGCGAAAAAGATTAACAGTAATGGCCACAACTGACGAATTAAAAATCAAAATCTCAGTTGCTTTTAAAAAAGCCCAGTCAGCACTAAAGCAGATGTCCGGGAAGTTTAAGAGCTTCGGTAAAAATCTTGTAAAGATTGCAAAGCGAGCCGGTTTAGCTTTTGCTGCTATGGGTACAGCCATGTTTGCGATGGGAAAAAGTGTTGCAAATGTCGGTGATAATATAGCAAAAATGAGTGTTAGACTGAATCTTTCTGTTCAAGATTTAGCCGCTCTTCAGTTCCAAGCCAGTCTTGCTGGTACTGATTTCGAACAGGCAGCTAACGGTATACGATTTATGGCCAGGACCGCATTTGATGCCAATGACGGCTTAAAATCAGCCGCCAGGGGGTTTGACATACTTGGTATTAAAGTTGCTGATTCTACGGGAAAAGTAAAACCTTCAGGCGAACTGTTTTTGGAAATAGCTGAAGCTATGAAGAAAATGGAGGCTGGTACCAAAAGAATGGCTGCCGCCCAGTTGATATTCGGTAGCAGGTTCGGGACCGGTATGATTCCTCTACTCATTCAAGGTAGGGAAGAGCTTGAAAAACAAGCAAAAGAATTTGAAAGGCTTGGGCTTATATGGTCAGAGAAAGACGCAAAAGCGGCGGAAGAGTTTAACGATAGCTTGTTAAGGATGGAATCAGCGTTCAAGGGTGTAACTCAGGCAATAAGTAAAGAGTTATTTCCTGTTTTTATCCAAACATTCAAGAATATGACAGCTTTACTTGTTGAAAATAGAAAAAGAATTAAGGATTTTGTTGTTGGTATAGGATCAATGATTAAAGAGAGTTTTAAATTTGTACAAAGAAATAAGAATTTAATACTTTCATTGATAGATCTTGCCTTTGTTTTGTCTGTAGTTGGTACAAGTTTTGCTGTAATAACTGGCAATATTCCCCTGGCTATTGTCTCTTTGGGTATCTTAACCGCTTCTTCTCAAGCTGTCGCTGCAACAATAGCAACGATAAAAATAACAGAATTTGGTGAAAAACTGGTAAAAGCAAGCGAAGAGGCCAATAAAATGGCAGACAGCTTAAAAAAAATAGATGACCAGGCAAAGAAATTAGACAATACAATAAAACTGACATTTAAATCTATTTCAAAACCACCTGATTTAACGGAATTGGTTAAAGTATCAAAGGAAGCTTTTCAAGCAACTGGTGTACTTGGTGATGAATTCTTAAAATTAAGGACATCACAAATAGCTCAGGAAAAGATAATAAAACTTAACGCAGCTCAATCAGAACTTGAAGCTATTAAAAATCAGATAGTTAAAATTGCAGCACTTCAAGGAGAAGAAGGTGAAGTTTTCAAGGCAATCAAAAAAGTAAATCAGCTTAAGATGGAAATAGGGGGATCCGCAGATCGAGTTTTAGTTGAATCAGCAAGAGAGGCAAACAAAGAACTGATTAAGTTGCAAAAAGATAGGGTTAAAAAGAGCGGTACCCTTACTGATAAATGGGTAGCTTCTTGGACCGATGGCGTTGATCAAATCAGTCAATCTTTCGAAAAAATGGTCCAAAGTTTTCCCGCTAATTCAATGGTAGTTGGTATAAATTCGATGAGTCAAGCTTTATTGGATAGCAAAGGTAATATTGATTTAAATAATATATCCTGGAAGAAATTTTCCCAAGCATTCCTTACTGAAATCAACAAAATGATAGCCAAGGCTATAGCATTAGCTATTATTAACTTTCTTAGTAAAGGTACTTCATCTCTTATTGAGGGTGTTATTAAGGGCTTTTTCGCTGATGGTACACCCTTCGTTCCAGAAACCGGTTTAGCTATGGTACATAGAGGTGAAAGAATAATTCCGGCAGCGGATAATAAAAGGTTGATGAAACCAACTATTAATAACAATGTAGTTCCTTTTAAATCACTAGGTCAGTCAACGACTAAAAATGATAACCGTACTTTCAATATAAAGATTTCCAATAATTTCACCAGTAAAAATGGCAATTTCTCTGAAGCTGAAATTAGAAAAGTTATAGATAAGCAACAAAAAGCGCTTAATAGGTTTGCTGCGTAATGGCTACTTTTACAATAGGAACTGAAGTTCTCAACATTCCCAATCTTGAAGGTTACGGAGGTTCTAGAACCCCCAAAAGGCAACAAGGGTATGCTATGACCTTAGATGGCCGGGTTATTGTCGAGGATTTGGCCGGTTCTCCAACAGGTGCGCTAAATGAAGAGAAAATAATAATTCCCTTAGCAAAATTTACGCAATCAATTATGGACGACTTACTTGATTTCATTAAAACACACCTTAAGTGGAGTGGTCTGCTTTTTACTTTCCTTGATGACCTTGGAGCTACTTACAATAATGTGAGAATGGTATTTACTGAATTAGAGATAGTACATATAACAAACAGTAAAAAAATAACTCAATTAACAATGATTTCCATGCCATGAGCGCAACCCTATCATTTCCAACAGACGCACAACCATCAAACACCTTCACAACTGACGCTATCGAAACCCTACCAGGTTCAAGACCTACTTTATCTATACAAAATTCCGTAGTTACCGCTGGTAACGTTATATTCACTAACAGGTTATTGGATAAATTCGAAACTATCCTTAATATAACCACCGCAAAATTAACCGATTCTCAGGTCTCAAGCTTGAGAAGTTTTTTCCAGAGTATAGTTAAATGGAATAAGACATTTCAATTCGAAGATGGTAAAGGTGTGCTCTATAAAAATTGTTTGCTTTCAGAAGGTAGAATTGAATATATCAGGGAAAGCGTAGGTCTGTCTATCTGCTCTTTTTCTGTGCGTATAGGGCTATCTGTTAAGGATTACGCTTTAGAGTTAAATGGTAAGAATCAGTACGCTAGTATAAATCCAGGTGGAACGATGGGATTACCAAATTCGTCACTTGATCGTCATTCTTTTATAATGAGATTTAAGACACAGACCAAGATAACAGTACCTCTATTCAGGCAAAGAACCGGCAATATTGGTTATAATGTTGATATCCTAAGTAATGGAAAAATAAGGGTTTTTATGGGTGGTACTGCCTCAACGGATACATTTGACTCTACTATATTGGTAAATGATGGCTTAGAACAAACTATACTTGTTAGTTATACAGCTCAAGGAGGCAGCAATAAGACCATAGATTTACATATTAATGGGGTTTCTGACGGATCAGTCGGTGAAATTATAGGGGATCCCACAAACGCCGCTGATTTTTTAATTGGTAAAGGTTCTGGGAATGATTATTTTCCAGGAAAAATATCTTATTTTGCTTTCATAAATGACATGCCATTAGGTTTATCCACTACTGTTGCTGCAAAATTCTTTACAGATCAAAAAGTTATCTCTATTAGTGAGCTAAATCCCGAGTTTCTTGATTACAAAATAGCTGAAAATAGGTTTAATGAGATTGATGAAGTTATTTCCAAAGACTTGAAAGACGAATCATTTAATTCTGTTCCTGCTACGTCGAGGGACATGGAGATGTTTAATTACGCTGACAAAAATGCAGGAATTGTTTTGTTTTGAAAACTTTAGGAAACAATATTTCCAATCAAATAAGAAAATTTGCCGGGGCTATGCCTAGGACTTTAATTGATATAAAGCCAGTTGGTAACTTAGAAAGCTTTTCTTTAATATCTATTTTATCTATTGAGGAAAAATCTGGTGGAGATTTGGAAAATCAACAGGTTTCTGTTTCTTTTCAGGGGAATGTTACTACTGATCCCTTGTATCTTGATTTTGATCAATTCGAAACTGACGGAAGTGATTTTAGAATATTAGGAAGGGACAATGTAACGGCTTTACCTTTCAAGATAATATCCTGGGACTTCGGAGCTAAAACAGCCGAAATTTATATTAAATTTGGTTCGTTGAAGGCTTTTTTTACTCATTATTTTTACATATATGGCAACAATTCAAGTGCTTCAGATGCTAGTAGTATAGACAATACCTTTACGAAATACACAGAAAATGGTGCTCTTGCTATTTACCATCTTGATAGTGGTACAGGTAACAGAATTTTTGATTCATCCGGGAAAAATCATCACCTTGACCAATCACCTGACGTTGTTGACATTTGGAATGGTTCTGATGCTGGGCAACAAGGAGGTAATAACATTCAGCTTACTGGTAATTCCTTAGATTTTAACACTGTAAATGATGAGGTTTTCAAAGCAAGCGGTTCTGAATATTCTGACTTATTACCAGGAACCGGTGATATGACTTTCTTCTGTTGGGCTGAACTTGACGCTCCCGTTACTTTTAATCAAGTTTTCGCAAAATGTGGAATAGTTAGCTCTAACGGTTGGAGTGTAACAACAGGCACTAATATTTCTGGGAATGATGCCAATATAAGGGTTATTTTGTCTGGTAGTTCTGGGCTTAAACTTTACGATACCACTTCTAATGTCACATTTGGAGGGGCTAAAGTTTTTCTTGCTTTTACTTGGTCAAATTCTACTAACAGTCTACAGATATATGTGAATGGCACTTTTGTTGCGACGACAAAAACGATAGACCAAACAGTTGGTGATATATCAGAGGCCACCCCTATCATGATAATAGGCGGCGATGATCCCGCAGGCTTTGGTGGTGGAATCGGTCAAACTCAGAATGGTGTTTTAGATGAAATTGTCATAATACCAAGAGAATTAAACGAAGCAGAGTTAGCCGCCATTTACCGGAGGGAAAGACCGGTTTTTACTCAAGGTATTGCCGTCGGTGATGTCCCGGAAGCTAATACATTAGGAGATACTTTTTATATCGCTGACCAGGAATTAACAAATACGGATAATAATTACTTGATTGGGTTAGTCTCAAGCAGTATAAGTTCTTCTGAAACCTTACCTGTTTCCGATATTATAAGCGGTGACATGGCAGATATTTCATTAATTAATATTAATGGATTATTTGATGGCATTTTAGCTCAATCATTAGTTAATATTGAAATATGGTTTGAAGAATTTGCCGGAAGGGTACCAGAATCAGAAAAGGTGAATCTTTTTTCCGGTTCTGTTATGGAAAAGCCGGTTAATGGATCAAACACAAAAGAACTTTCATGTGCGGACAAAGGTTGGTTTTTCAATAAAAAAATAGGGACGGTTTTTACCTTTGAAAATTACCCTAACGCTAATTCCAAAACAATAGGGAAAATTAAGAATATTCCATTTGGAGTTACTGAAAACGTAGAATGTCCTATAGTTGAACAAGGGGCAGAAAGCACGCTTGCTGAAGATATAAACATTGATAGTAATGTTATTAGGCTGACTGAAACCTGGGAAAACAGTTCTATTTTTCCAGAATCAGGAACTATCATTATCCAAAATCAAGAAATCAAATATGAAGGTAAAAAAGCGAATTTATTGCTAAATGTAGCCGGCATTGATAAGAATTACAAAAGAGGTACAAAATTACTTGAAAAAACTCCTTCAGTTAAAGGTCATGTTGCTGAAGGTTTAATTAAAGCTATATCAAATGTAAGAATCCTACCTAAGGGGTTACCAATAGAGGATGCCGTTTTAGTTAATCCTGATGATTTTACATTAGTTTTCAATGATAATGGTGACGCTACTATTACCATAACCGATATACCAGGCATTAAAAAACAGGTTGAAATATTAACCCCACTGCAATTCGTGGTAACCGATATATTAGGCGGTGATATAATCGTTGATATAGAAGGATATTTTGACGAAACTCCAAAACATTATACTGATACCGATGCGAAGCTTATTAATGAAATAGCCCCTGTTTTTCATAAGTTAATAGAACTGAAGTCAAATGGTGCTATTCATGCAGATATAGACGTCTCTGGCATGGAGGTAATATCTTTTGATGATAACTTTTCGTTCAATTTTTTAGTTAAAGAACAAATAGAACTTAATAAGTTGTTAACATTATTAGCAAAACAATGTTTCTGTAGAGCTGTATGGATAGAGGGGATATTTAAACTCGTTCCAATTAAAGAAGTTGGCTCAATTCCTGTTAGAAAAATGAGGTCCGGGCAAGATACTTTACTGATCGACCAATCACCAAGTATTTCCATAGAACCTTTTCAATTTGACGAGGATATATCAGAACTTGAAGTTAAATTTGATATAGATAATCTACTTAAATGGAAGGTAGAGAGTTCATATAGAAATAACACTGAACCTGTCAAAGAGGTGACACCTGATTTAGTTATTAAGAAAACAATACTAGCACCAGCTGTAACCGATAGTGGTCATGCTCGTATATTAGCTAATAAATTGCTGGCTTTTTTTGGAAGAGAAAGAAATAAAATATTCCTAATAACTCATAAATTACATTTAGGTACAGAAAAAGGCGATGTAATTTTAATTAATCACATTGATAAAGGAATTATAGATTTTAAATTTGAAGTCCTCGGTGTAAGTTATGTCATGCCAAATGCTTCAACCGGTCAAATATTTATGATAAGTATCATTGGGTTAGGATTAGTGAATGTTCCTATCTCAGCCTCAGGTTACCAGTACGACAATACCATAAAATATGATAGTACAAGAGACTTTAACGGACCGCCATCATGAGCAAACAAGAATTAAATATTAATAATACCGTTATTAAAGAGCCTAATTGGCTGAACGCCCTCAGTGACCCAGATGCTAATTACATGAGAGGTGAAGAAAGTAAACTCCATGACGAAATTAATAAAACAGTTACCCAATTAAATGGTACTGGTAAGTTAATCACGGGATTTACCAGTCATTATTATAGGAATTTAATCATTCAAAGCAATGCTGTTACCCCTAACAGTGAAATTGACATAAATATAGGCTCTGTAGTCGTTTTGAAGGATGGTTTGGCGGCACATATAACAGATATCTCCGAAACGGTTGACATAACTGCAAGCGGTGCCGGGGGGCTAGATTCGTTACCTGATATTGGAGTTTTACAAGACAAGCCTTATGCTATCTGGGTAATCTGGAATGATACAACAGATACAGAAAAAGGTATGTTTTCTCTTAGTTTTACCGAACCTGAAATGCCGTCAGGTTATGAATACAAGAGACTAGTGGGATATTGTTTTACAGATTCAAGTTCGAATATTGAACATTTTTATCAGCGTGGTAACTATGTTGAATTTGGAAATGCATTTGTTATATTGGCTGACGGCTCTGGCGGTAATGCTACAATCGAAGTGGAATTAGATATTAATGATGTCGATTCCAAGCTTTTAGGTTTTGAAGGATTCGTTAACACTGTAAGACTGATAGGTGGGATAGAAAATTCAGCTGGTTTTCCAATTGCAACATATTCAATAAATATAAATCAAGCTGTTGACTTTGGTGGATTTAACTTTATTGATGAAACCGCTTTAAGTCGCAGTTTATTTAATTCCGAAACTGAGGAAGTTAACCATGGCACTACTTTTGATATAGGTTTGTCAAATGATGGAAAATTGAAATATTGGACACTTGCAAATACTCGATTAGATTTATCATTTTACGGGGCTTGGTTGAATTTATGAAAAGCCAGCAAAAAATAGTAAAAATAAAAGCATTACCAGATTTAAACGCTGAAAAAATGGCAGGTGATGAAGCTGGGGCGGGTGATGTAGTTAATAGGCCAGCAAAAACAATAGAAACTAACATAAAGGAACGTTGGAATACCTATAAAGATTATTGTAATAATTTGCTCGTAACAACAAAAAACTCCATCAGTGTCATTGATATTACATGCGACCAAACAGCAATAAGTAATGCGGCGGGTGATGTGGTTTTAATACAGAATGTAAACGTAAGCCCAGATATATTATCAAGCGGTATTGTGGATGGCCTTGACACCGGTTCAGTTGCAGTGAATACAGGGTACGCTATTTGGTTGATCTATAATCCAATAACTGATGTCGTTGGTGGTTTATTTTCATTAAGTTACACATCCCCTACGCTTCCAAGTGGGTTTACTTTTAAGCGACTAATTAGCTTTGTTAATGTTGATAGCTTTAGGTTTATTGAATTTCAGCAAGCAGGTAATATGTATTTTTATACTGATATGGCTTCATTGCAAATTCTTACTTCAGGAACATCAAAAACGCTAGCAACTGTAAATATTGGCAGGTTTGCAGGAAGTAACAACTTAATGACTGAGGGTTGGTTTTTTGGAAATTTAACCGGAACATTAGGTGCTACAAGCAATAATTTCGGTTTGTTTGTTCGTCCTGGATACACTGGACTTACTTGGGTAGAAAAAGAAGTTATTGCTAGAAATAGGATTACTGCTGGAACGTTAGAGGATACTATTGGTGAACAGTTCGATTGTTTGTTAGATAGTCAATCTTTTGAGTATCGACTTACTAACGTAAGCTGGGTTGCCTTATCTGCTAATATTTGGATTTATGGAGGCATATTGAATATATAATGGGTGATTTACTAGAAACTCCCGTTTATATAACTTCACTACCTGACGCTGGCGCAGAATTTCAGAAGGGTGACGAATCCGGTGGTAGTGACATTATTAACCGCCCAAAGAAGACATTATGGAATAACGTAAAAGTTGAAATTGAATTAATAAAAAATTATTATCACGGTATCTTCATTAGGTCGTCATTTCCTGAAGATGAATTTTTCACACCATCAAAATCTATAATAGTTGAAATTAAAAGAATCGCTGTTAGCGACGGTACGGATATTGCAGTGTTAGGTGGAATTAGAACAGGGGCCGACATAACAATTAACGGGAAAGGTGGGTTAGACACTGGATCTTTTACAGATGATCAAGATTATGCTATTTGGTTGATCTATAATCCAAACACGCATAAAATTAGTTGTGTTTTTTCGCTTAGTTACACATCCCCTACGCTTCCAAGTGGGTTTACTTTTAAGCGACTTGTAGGTTATGTTTATGTTCGTGCCGTTTCCGGTTCAACACAAATGCCAATCAATCAATTTATTCAAAGAGATAATCATTTAAAGTTCCTTTCTTCTAAGTTAAATTTGTTAACATTGGGAAGTGCTACCAGTTACACGGTAATTGATGCTACAAAGAAAGCAGGAAGTAATAATATCATGCGGATAGGTTTTTTTAATGGTAAACTTAGTTCAAGTACTACAAGTATAGTGAATCACGCTTTACACCTTCAACATGACGGTATAAACCCGGGTGGAGACCATGAAATACTAAGAAGGAATAGAGGCGGTGGAGAAACCATGTTAATGGGTAGAAATTTTAGATTTCTTATGATTGACCAATCTTTTAAATACAAAGTATTGACAAATAATGATGCTACTATTGATCTGATTGGTGGAATTTTAAATATATAACTATGATGCTACCAGAGAATAACGGAATATTCGATCATGGAGGCCTTGCTGGTCTTTTAGATGACGACCATACCCAATACCACAATAATACAAGAGGTGATGCTAGGTATTTTCAACAGTCTGAGTTTTTGGTCACAAGTGCAGGTGCAGGTGATTCTGGAAAACCAGTAAAATTGGATGCTGCTGGACATATAGATGCAACCATGATCAACGATGGCGATGTTGATCATGGAGCTTTAGCAGGTTTGGGTGATGATGACCACAGTCAGTATATTTTAGTTGATGGAACTCGTGCATTCACAGGAAATCAATCTTTTGGGAATAATGATCTTATTGATGTAGATAAAATAGGGATAAATTTAGCTAGTCCTGTTTGGGACTTAGATATAATGAGGGAATCAACGCTACCTGTTGCTCAAATGACGACTCATTCAAACACGGCTGGAGATCGAGCTATTCTTTTCATGCGAAAGTCAGGAGGTTCGGCAGCTTCACCCTCAGCGACTTTAACTAATCATCTTCTCGGGTCTTGGACTGTTCAAGGACACACTGGAGGTGCTTTTGCGACCGGTGGTAATTTATTCTTTACTGCTACAGAAAATTGGGGGGGGGCCGCTTGGGGAACTTCCTTTAGCTTTCAGGGTACAATTACTGGAACAACAACAAGAGCTGACTGGCTGACAGGTAAAGACAGCATGATAGGGATAAATGAAACAGATCCCGACGCGTTTTTGGAAATCGTTTCTACTAATCTGGGTATACCTTTACTTAAAGTTAAGGGTGTTTCAGGGCAAGCAACAGATTATATCACAGCTGTTAACTTTATAGAGA
>Ga0255047_10002239_pt1 | contig 12942 bp, 13 predicted proteins | sample JV7_2_1_MG_FD_183640 | JGI IMG/M metagenome (GOLD analysis project Ga0255047, IMG submission 183640) | Seawater microbial communities from Jervis Inlet, British Columbia, Canada - JV7_2_1 | ecosystem: Environmental > Aquatic > Marine > Inlet | place: Canada: British Columbia | collected 2016-10-06
AACCGTTGAACTCGGCCTTGTCGGAGTCTTTGTCTCTAGTCATGATTCCTTCTTCTCCACCCTCTTGCGGGTTGACCAACCCAAGGATGTCTACAGGAACCGCCCGGAGTGATGTCGCCCATAGTGGCACATATGCACCCCCTGTGAAGCGAACGTATTGCCCGATGTGTGCGGGGTGTTGCGAGGGTCGGCGTTTCTACTCGTCGAGCGCTTGCCGCAGCTGGCTCAGGAATCGGGGACAAACCTGTCTTACGAGAATCCATTTGTTGAGCCAGACGGGACCGGCGCTCATGCCCCTGGTTTCCAGAGTGGTATGCAAGGTAAATGTCGTAGCACCATCGACGGATTCGAGGAGATACGTCCCTTTGATCGTCTTCGTTGGGCCTTCGTCGTTTGTCTGCTTCCAACTCAGCTTGTGCGGCGGCTCATAGCTGGTTATCTCGTTGATGACTGTCCAGCTACGCCCGCCTCCTTTGAGCTTGTTTTCGAAGCGGCTTCCCACGTCGGCGTCACCTTCAATAAGTTTGGAGACGCTCAGCACGTATGGGAGTCTCCAATCGTCGTGGGTCATTACGTAGTCCCAAGCGTCTGACACGTCAACACCTAGTTGTGCTGTCACTTTGGCCTCAAATATCCCCATTCAGTCTCTCCTCTGGGTTCCCTCGCCACGGCTCGTTGTGAGCAGACCTCCAGCGCTCCGCTTCGATACTCGAAAGTCAAGACCCCGCCCATAACGGCATCACATATGCTTGCCCTCTGAGGCCGCCCATATTGCGGCTATGTGCGGGGGGTTTTTGGGTGGCCCGAAGTAGCGGGTTCTCTGGTGGTCTTCCCGTTGTCGACTTCGACCAGTAGGCAGACGGGGTAGTCGTCGCCGTTCTTGTGGGTCTCATCGAGGTCGCTCGCCAGTGCCGCGACCGTCTGGTTGCTCCCGCTCTGTTCAAACAGGCCTTGACGGAGTCACCGGACGGGGCTGGCCGGACTTCATCACCGACGTCAGCCCCAACCGGGCTGGCCGCACCAACCTCATGAGACTCGGAGCCGAGCGGAGGAGCGCGCCCTCCCAGGGTTGCGCCGCAAGATTCCTCAGCTATTTACATCGACAACGATCCGGCCCCTCGTGTTGCCGGCCAGTTGGTCGGGAGCCGTGGTGATCGTGTCCTCCAGCGGAATCTCACGTGCCATTAGATCGATGTGGCCGATGTCGAGATCGGTCGCCAGGCGCCGCCAGGCCTCAAGACGGCGTTGTGTCGGGCATTGGACGCTGTCGACTCCGGCCAGGGTCACGCCGCGCAGGATGAAGGGAGCCACCGTCGCGGGAAAGTCCATGCCCTGCGCAAGACCGCACGCGGCTACGGTGCCGCCGTACGCCGTCGCAGCGCACACGTTGGCGAGGGTGTGGCTGCCCGCGACGTCCACGGCGCCGGCCCATCGCTCCCTCGCCAGGGGCCGGCCTGGCTCGGACAACTCCTTGCGATCGATGATCTCCGTCGCACCCAACTCTCGCAGGTAGCCGCCCTCCTCCGGTCTCCCGGTGGACGCCGCCACCGTATGGCCGAGCCTCGCCAGCACGGAGACAGCGACACTGCCGAGGCCTCCGGCCGCCCCGGTGACGAGCACCTCGCCCGCGTCTGGCGCGACGCCATGATCCTCGAGCGCCAGCACGCACAGCATCGCCGTGTATCCAGCGGTGCCGATCGCCATCGCCTGCCTGGTCGTAAACGCCTCGGGCAGCGGTACGAGCCAGTCGCCTTTGACCCTGGCCTTAGGGGCAAAGCCACCCCAGTGTGATTCACCGATGCCCCAACCGTTCAGGACAACACGGTCACCCTCCCGAAAATCGGCATGTTCGCTACTCTCGACCGTCCCCGCCAGGTCGACACCTGGGATCATCGGAAACGAGCGCACTACGGGGGACGACCCTGTGATGGCGAGGCTGTCCTTGTAGTTGAGGGTGGAGTAGTCGACACGGACCGTGACGTCGCCCTCGGGCAGGTCGCTCTCATCCACGTCGGCGACCTCGACCCACTGGCCGTCCTTGTCCCTATCGATCAATATCGCCCGCATCCTCACTCCCTTTCGCCTGTGGCAGAGTATCGCAGGTTGGCCGATGCGGCACCGTCGCTCATGATCGGCAGCCATCACCTCGCGCTCATAACCAGGTTCTACGGCGAGATGTGAACCCGCCGACAACGGCACGGCCTGGCGGTACTGCCGAACCGTACTCGGGAGAGTCAAATCGGCGACAGAGACAGACACACTCATACGCACATAACGGCATCGATGAGGGAGTGGGCCGTGTCAAGCGCGAAGTCGTCTGATCCTGGCCGGTTGGTCTTTGTTGACGGTGGTGGACGGTGTGGTGGGCGGGGCCTGCTCCAAACCCCGGTTGTGGGGTGAGGCGGTTCGGTGCCTGGGCATCGGTCCGCACCGCACCCGCTGTCAGGCGGGTGGTGTGCATGGAGCGTTGCGGCCACAGCAGGTCAGCTGGGCTCAATCACTTACTCGACCCGCACATCGTGGTGGGGTCATGCCGTTAGGCGAGCTCGCAACCGAAGCTGTGCCCGAACCGTTCACGCCGCTACCTGGTCGAGGCAGCGGATGTGTCCGTCACCCAACCCGTAGAACACCAGGATCAGGAGTCTGCGGGCTGCAGCGACTCTGGCGATCTTGTTCCCTCTTGTCTCTGCGATCCTGCGATAGGCATCTCGGATCGGTGGGCCGCCCTGGTAGCGCGCAACAGCTTCGACTGCCGCAAAGAACACCACTCGACCACAAGTACTGGACGCCGCCACCCAGACGACAACAACCGCGTCCTGACCGTCTCAGGGGGACGACCCAACGCTCGCGCTATCGACCGCTGGGACTCCCCAGCCTCCCACCGATCCCACAACTCATTCCGCTCAGACTCCGACATTCGTACCATCGCACACCTCCATCGAGAACAACTCTCGTCGAAAGTGATGCAACGACCACCTGAACTCAAAGCACCTATGCGCTACCTGAGTCGTCAGGGGGGGCACGCCTTCTGTTGCTGGTTGTCGGAGTGCTATGGCAGGCGACTCACGTGGTGAGGAGGCGGACTACCGCAGCTATTGCAGCTGCGGCGCTTAGGGGACCGAACACGCGCGCCACCAGCCGCGGCGTCCGATGGGGAGCCGGCGAGGCGGGTACTCGATTCAGATCCACAAGTGCGCTGCGTGCCACCGCAGGCTGCCGCTTGATGAGGCCGCCAAATAGCCGGCGTACAGTCGGCAGAAGCAGCCCGGCCCAAACAGAACCTAAGACTCCAACAACCAAGACCAGCAGTCCCGCCATCCACCACAATGTCTGTTCGCGAAGATGAGCAAGGGCCATTACCAGCAGGCCTGCCGTAACCACAACGAAAGCCACGGCTCGAACCCACTCGGCTCGTACCTCCCCAACTGAAATGGTCTCCTGATTCTCCATGGAATCATGGGTCCTCTCTGATGGTGTTACCGGTGTGCTCGGAGTTCTCGAACGGCCGTGCCGATGAGGGCGAGTTCGGCGAGGAATCCCACGATGGCGACCGGGGCGACGGTGGTGCCGTTTTCGAGAAAGAGCTTATGGGGGCCCATTCCGATCATCGACACCACGGCGAAGAGGACCCCAAGGTAGTAGCCGAGCCTGTCGCCGGAACGGACGAGGGGCAAGGCAATGATCCCGATGGCCGCGGTAGCGGCGATGAACGGCACCACGTCGGCATCTGGGTGGGGTTCGATGTTGGCGAACGCCGCGCCGACCATGACGGCGTTGAGGGCGACCAAACCCAGGAGGCAACCCAGCATGAGGCTGGTCGCCGTCGGTGGCCGCTGCCGGTGGGGGTTTGGGTCGACGGGCCGGTTCTCGAGCATCTGCCTAACATCCTCCTAATCGTACGAAGGGGTACGTTTGACATAATACGTACTTGCCGGTACGATTCTCAGAGGTTATTCGTCGTGAGCAGACACACCCCCAGCACAGAGACCACCTCGAGGCGAGGCCGACCTCGCAAAGAGGAACAGCAACAGCACCGCCAACGGGTCATCGATGCTGCGTTGGCCGAACTGGTCGAGCGGGGCTACGAGCGGGTCACCATGCTCGGCATCGCCACCCGGGCTCGTGCATCCAAAGAGACGCTGTACTCCTGGTTCGGGAGCCGAGAAGGGCTCTTCGCCGCCTTGATCCAGGACCTCGCCGACCGAACAGCCGAACGTGTCCAAGCGGCCCTCGACGGCGACAACGACCCGATCGAAACCCTCACCGTCTTCGCCACCGGGCTGCTGACACTGCTCGCCAGTGAGCAATCCATCGCCCTCAACCGGGCCGCAATGAACTCCCCAGATCTCGCCGAGATCCTGCTGGCTTCGGGGCGGCACCGGGTCGGGCCACTGGTCGAGCAGTACGTCGCCCGGCTCACCGACGCCGGCTACTTCGACATCACCGACCCACCAGAGGCCTTCCGGCTGCTCTACGGCCTCGTTATCCAAGACACCCAGATCCGAGTTCTGCTCGGCGAGCCACCCCCATCCAAGGCGGTGATCGCCACACAGGCCGCTACCGCCGTCGACCGCTTTCTCCACTACACGACAAGCCAATAGACGGCCACCCCAACTGCCCATAGCGGCACCTATGGGCAACCAATCCAAGTGAGACGAGCCGCAGATCTCGTCGGTTGTGTCTGGCGTCAGCGTGCCAATTCCCGAACTCAACCGTGCTCAGGCAATTGGTATTCACGGCACCTACACCTCGGCACGGTGCATTTGTGATGATCACTGTGTTCCCTGGGAGGGTGGCCACAATCCACACACCGCTGCCGTCCACCATCGACGATGAGCTTGGACTTCATCAGGAATCCTCCCAATGGGTGTTGCCGAACAAATCCTGCTCCGTCTGAAGTGAGGAACCGTTCAGCCGAAGTCAGTTGTCGCTCCGCTCTTGGTCGTGCCGCTCACGCTGTGCCTTGCGCTCACGATCGGCCTGCTCACGCTGTACCTTGCGCTCACGATCGGCCCGCTCACGGTCTTCTTTGCGCCTTTGCTCACTGCGCTCGCGTTCTTCCCTACGCTCCCGCTCGTGGTGTTCTGCTCTCTCCTGATCAGTTTCCACGCGGCACTCCAATGCCTCGATGTACACGTTTCGTCACTTGCAGCGTACCGCACTCTGACGAGCCCACACCGTGGTACGCCGTCTCAGGATCATGTCGTCCGTACCCGCCCATAACGGCAGCACATATGGGCGGCCAGCTATCCCGATATGATTACGGCTCACTTCGAGAACTGAGAGGACCCAGGAATGCCGTTTGCAGACGATTCATCGGTGACGCTCGTGTCCCCCGACCGATTCTCTGCAACTATCGCACCGGGGTGGGACATCGTGGGAAACGCCAACGGCGGCTATCTACTTGCAGTAGCGGCACGGGCTGCATCTGAAGCCGGGGGAGGACGTATACCAGCGTCAATCACTGCTCACTTTCTCGCTCCGGGTCGCCCCGGTCCCGTGAGTATTGACACGTGCGTCGAGAAGAATGGCCGCCGCTTCACAACAGTGAGCGCGACGATGGTCGACGAATCTCGTCCGGTGCTGGCGATGCTCGGCAGCTTCGCCGATAGAGATACGGATTCGCATCCAGTGACCAGAATTGCCGCGGCACCCCCCGAGATGCCGCCACCTGAAGACTGCATTCTGGTTGAACCGACCGAAACGTATCCCCCTCCGTTCATGGGTAGGGTCGAATTGCGACTGCACCCCGACGATGCTGGGATGACGTCGGGGATTCCCAGGTTCCGCGGCTGGTTCCGACTTCGCAACGATGAGGCCATCGACAGCTTCGGACTCTTGGTCGCTGTCGATGGCTTCCCTCCAACCATCTTCGCGGCCCAGTTGCCCGTCGGGTGGACACCGACGTTGGAACTCACCGCCCATCTCCGCGGTATCCCCGAACCGGGTTGGCTGCGCTGCGAATTCACCACTCGATTCATCAGCGGCGGCTACCTCGAAGAGGATGGTGAGATTTGGGATAGCTCCGACCGTCTCGTCGCACAATCGCGTCAATTGGCTCTTCTCCCGGAGTAGGGCCAGATATCTTGTTCTCCAACTGGCACATGCGGAACTACAACGACCCGCCCATATCGGCTGCGCTGTCGTGGTACGTTCACACGATGGACGCACAGGGGTTGAGTAGATGAGCGTTGCCCGATGATTTGGATTCTGCTGTTCGTGCTACTGGTCGTCGGAGCAGTCGGCATCCGCATGTGGTCGAAACGCCACATTGCCGAAGTCGATGACTTCCACGAGTGGGAGCAAAGCGATCCGCCCGTTACCGACCTTGGTGGCTATCTCGGTGGAGATAGATAGCCACCCATATCGCCACATGTGCTCGCCCGCTGTCTCCTGCGTAGCCCGGTACGTAATTGCCCCGTACCAGACCCTGAACCGGAGTAGCCTCGCACCATGCAGGAATGGATCCTCGCTCCGGTTGATGGCGTCTGAATCATGATGCATCCGATCGACAGGGGGGCCGGCGCAATCCTGTCCCGCGGGCCGTCAAGGCTCCAGTTCTTCACCGGCGGTTGGGGCGATGAGGTATCACTCGCACCTACACCGATAGCAGGAACCGTTCCGCTGCCACTCGAGATCGCCTGGCTCTCGCGAGAAACACAGAAGTACGGGATCGAGATCGATCACGGGACATTCACGAGCCCCTCCACGCTTCTCCCGACGCGCTCACGCCAAGGATCGGTGGTCTCGGTGCGCCCACCAGTAGAGACGAATCGCGTCGTTGTCCTCATGCCTGCGTGGAACGAGCACGACCCGAAGGTTCGGGTCGCAATGGCCGGACATCTCGCACGGAAGGGCATTCGGTCGATCATCCTCGAGAACCCGTACTACGGCTCCCGCCATCCGAACCCTGGCAACGGGCAACCCATCGCAACGGTGTCTGACTTCATGGTGATGGGGGCGGCAGCCGTGATCGAAGCACGCGGGATTCTCACGTGGTTCCATGACGAGGGTTGGGATATCGCGGTGTCCGGCTACTCCATGGGAGGGAATACGGCGGCGATAGTCGCGGCGACAATGCCTGTCCCTGTTGCGGCGGCGCCACTTGCGGCGTCGCACTCGCCGGCTCCCGTGTTCCTCGACGGTGTACTGCGCGAGGGAATCGCATGGGATGCGCTCGGGGGTCGATCTCAGGAGGGGAGGCTGAGATCGACGCTCGGAGCGATATCGGTTCTCAACGTCAAACCCGCACCGCACACGTCGCATGCTGTCGTCGTGCGAGCATCAAGGGACGGCTACATCCCGGCTCGGTCCGTCGAGGCTCTGGCAGAGCACTGGTCTGGTTCCGAGCTGCGTGTCGTTCGCGGAGGCCACGCAACCGCGATCTGGTACCGAAAGGATCTGCTCACCGACGCCATCGTCGACTCCTTCGACAGACTCGCTGGAGTGCGATCTACGCGTTCTTGATCTGGAACGCCGCAATGATCTCGAGAATCCCGAAGAAACCGCGCAGATTCCGACGAGAATTGCGAACACACCGATGACTCCGGCGATGGGGAGCAACCGCCAACCCTTCTTGTGGTCCTCGTTGTGTCGTATGCCTGGATCTCCACCTCCGACGTGCTCCTCCCCTCTCGTGGTTGCGAGCAGCCCAATTCTGCAATCCGTGACTGTGCGATGTCTCGTCGGGCATAATTCGGATGTGGCAGCGGAAACCCATATCGATGTCGACGGCGTTCCCGTTCGGATCTCGAGCCCTGACAAGGTCGTGTTCCCCGAGACGGGTTGGTCGAAGCTCGATGTCGCAAGGCACTTCGTTTTGTGCGGCTCAGGCGCCCTGGCCGGCGTGTTCAACCGCCCGACGATGCTAAAACGATGGACCAAGGGTGTCGCGGGCGATCCTTTCTACGTGAAACGGGTACCGGATTCGGCGCGTTCGAGCATCGATGTCGTATTCCCTTCGGCGAGACCCGGCCGTATGTTCCTCCCCCTCGAGGTTCAGGACATCGTGTGGCTTGCCCAGATGAACTGCCTCGATCTTCACCCGTGGAACGCGCGAGCCACCGACCTCGATCATCCGGACGAGCTTCGCATCGATCTCGACCCGACCGACGAATACGGGTTCGAAGCCGTCATCGATGTGGCCCACACCATTCATGAGTTGCTTGACGAGATCGGCCTCACAGGATGGCCGAAGACCTCGGGCAACCGTGGCATCCATATCAACGTGAGGCTGGAGCCGAACTGGACCTACTACGCGGTCCGCCGAGTGTGTCTCGCGATCGCCAGACAGGCTGAAAGGCGAAATCCATTGGCTACGACGGCATGGTGGAAGGAGGAACGCTCGGGTGTCTTCATCGATTACAACCAGAACGCAAGGGACAAGACGGTTGCCTCCGCGTACTCGATCCGTCACACAGGGTGGGTGTCGACACCCTTCGGCTGGTCCGAACTCGACGATGTCCGCCCGGAGCGGTTCGACCTCATGTCGTTCAAGGACCGGTGGTCCGATGTTGGCGATCTCACCGTTGGCATGAACGAGGCCGCCGGCCGCCTCGATCAGGGCATCCAGTGGGTGATGCAGGACGAAGAGAACGGCATCGGCGACGCCCCCTGGCCCCCGCGCTACCCCAAGATGCCGGGGGAGCCCCCGAGGGTGCAGCCGTCGAAACGACGGATGATTGAGGACTGAAGACAGACGACAGACGACAGGTAGAAGCCTTGCTCAAACCACTACAGCAAGGCCCAGAACCCGCTCGAACCTCTCGTTGGTCGTCCGCAAGGGAGCAGAGCGACCGATCGGTCGTCCGTGAGCGCAGCGAGCTACCTTCCACCCCGTGCCGACAGAAGTCAACGCCCAAACCCGCAACCGGTTGATCGGAACCTTGTTCGCGGGGAACGCGCTGTCATCGACCGCGTTCATCGGAGTGGTCACCGTCTCGTCGCTCATCGCAGAGCAGATCACCGGCTCCGAAAGCCTCTCAGGGTTGCCGAACACGATGGCTACCTTCGGTGCGGCCGCGGGCGCGGCCGCGCTCTCCGCCCTTGGCCTTCGGATCGGCCGTCGGCGATCGTTCACGTTTGGATTCGCCCTTGCCGCCGCTGGAACGGTTCTGGCTGCCGTCTCAATAGGAATCGGGAGCCTGCCCGTTCTGCTGATCGCGATGGCCGTTCTCGGCTTCGGACGAAGCGTGTCTCAGCTCGCCAGGTTCGCGGCAGGCGACCTCAGGGAATCTGATCGTCGAGCTTCCGCCATCAGCCTCATCGTATGGGCGGCAACCATCGGAGCAGTCGCTGGTCCACTGCTGCTCGGCCCGACAAGTGCATTGGCGTCTCGAGCAGGGTTTGACCCCCTATTGGGTCCGACCACGGTCGGCGTGGTGGGGTTCACGCTCGCCGCGATTCTCATGTTCATAGGGTTGCGGCCGGAACCCCTCACCCTCACAATCGCCCCGGAGTCACCACACCCCGGTGAGCCTTCGCCCCTGCGGGAGATCCTCTCGATTCCGACCGTTCGGCTCGCGATCGTTGGCCTCATGACCAGCCAATTCGTGATGGTGTTGATCATGACGATGACGCCACTGCACATCCGCGCAAATGACGGACACCTCGGCACCATTGGAATCGTGATGATGGCCCACACCCTTGGAATGTTCGCCATCTCCCCGATCACGGGGAGGCTGGTCGACCGGTACGGTCCACGCCGGATCCTCATGCTCGCCGTCGTGACCCTGCTGGGGGCGTCGCTCATCACCACTGCAGCGCCGTCCGCCGACACGGCGATACTCGTGGTCGGTCTGTTCTTCCTCGGAGCCGGCTGGAACTTCGGGTTTGTGGCATCGAGCACAGAACTTCAAATCGGTCTACCGGTTGAGGATCGCCTGAAAGTCCAGGGCACGGCAGATGCGATCACATGGATCAGTGGCGGACTCGGTGCTGCGATGTCGGGCGTCATCGTTGCGGGCTCGTCGTATACGATGCTGGCGATGGTCGGCGCCGTTCTCGCTCTCTCCCCCGTTGTCCTGCTCTACCGCACGAGAACCATCTGATGGTGTCCCGCTACATGGCCGGCGTCGATCGGGCAGTCGACAACACACCAGCCGAACGCAACCGGGTCGTCGACACCTGGCGTGTCATTGCACTGGCTGTCGTCGTACTCGGACACTGGCTTGCCGCGTCGATCTGGATCCAGCCGGACGGCACAGCAACCGTCATGAACACGCTCCAGTGGATCCCCTACGCCGGTTGGTTCACCTGGGTTGTCCAGGTGATGCCCGTGTTCTTCTTCGTCGGGGGCTACGCCAACGCAAGAGCACTCGACCGCAAGAAGGCAAACCGCAGAACCTGGATTGTCGGCCGGTTCAGACGCCTCTACACGCCTGCAGTCCCCGTGATCCTCACATGGACGATCCTTGCAGTGGTGCTCTCACCGTTCATCGACGCGAACCTCGTCTATGCGGGTGTTCTCAGCGCGACGATTCCTGTGTGGTTCCTTGCCGTCTACCTCACCCTGATTGCCATCGCACCCTTCACATACGGATGGTGGCAACGCGCAGGATGGACCTCTGTTGCGGTGCTCGCCGCCATTGCCGTCATCCTCGATGTCGCCTACATCGCCCTGGACGTTCCCGGTGTTGGATGGATCAACTACGTGTTCGTATGGTCGTTCGTCCACCAGCTCGGCTACGCATGGTCGTCGGCAGACAAGACAGGGGGACGCATCACGGTTCGGTTCGGCCTCGGACTCACCGCAGTGTCGCTCGCGGCTTTGGTGGCGCTGACAACCCTGGGCTGGTACCCGGTGGCAATGGTGACGATCCCAGGTGGCGGACCGAACAACATCACACCGCCGAACATGGCCGTGGGCATCCTCGCGCTCACCCAGATCGGCATCATTCTTGCGAGCAAGGATGTTGTCGGTCGGCTTGCCTCGCGACCAACGATGTGGAGATGGATCGTTGCGGTGTCAGGGATCATGATGACGATCTACCTCTGGCACCTCACATCGCTCTCGCTACTGGGTGCCGTAGGGATGTTCGCATTCGGGGGAGCGGTCTTCTCCATCGAGCCTGGTACAGCGCTGTGGTGGATCACCCGGCCCGTGTTCGACCTCGTGCTCGCAGTCGGGTTGGCTGGCCTCGTTGCACTCTTCGCTCGTTTCGAAATCGAGATCAACGCTGCAATCCGCCCGATGTCGAGGAGGTTCGTGACCATCGGACTCGTCACCACCATCGTCGCCCTGTCCGCAACGGCATTCGTGGGGCTTGTCACAAGGGATGCAACCGTCAACTGGTGGATCCCAATCGTCGCGACAGCCGCCGCAGCCCTCATCAGCGCCTACCCTCGTTCCTGGACCCGCCCCAGCTGATCTGCCCTCACATCACACCTAACACGTCGCCAAAACCCGGACCCTGTGGACGTTCGAGCTGGTCAAAGGTGCAGTCCAGCGGGTCCTTGTCGGGACGCCAGCGCTCGAACCGGGTGGCGTGACGAAAGCGGTCTCCGGTGAGCTGGTCATAGGAGATCTCGACCACGACACCTGGCCTGACGGGCACCCACGAGAGGTCCTTGCCCGCCGACCACCGACTCTCCCCACCGGGAGACCGCACATCGTCTCCAAACGACGCCGACTCCCGTAAGGCTTCGAATCGTGCCAGTAGCTCAACCCGGTCGTGGTTCGTGAAGCCGGAACAATGCCCTATGAACGCAAGCGAACCGCTCGCTGCATACAGGCCAAGCAACAGTGAGCCGATCTTGTCCCCGTCCTTGTGAATCCTGTAGCCGCCGACGACGCAGTCGACTGATCGACGGTGCTTGATCTTGATCATTTCGCGTTTGCCCTCGACGTATGCACCATCGAGCTGTTTGGCCACAACGCCGTCACAGCCTGCCGCCTCGAATTCGTCGAACCACCTCTTCGCCCGGACAACGTCCGTGGTGGATGGTGTCAGTCTCCACGCATCATCAACGTGACCCATGAGCGCTGCCAGGCGCTCCCGGCGCTCGGTGAAGGGAGCCAACCGGAGATCTTCGCCTCGGTCGGCCAACAGATCGAATGCAATCAGGGTGGCCGGAATCTCGTTCGACAGCTTTTCGATACGACTCGCGGCCGGGTGGATACGTGCCTGGAGCATGTCAAAGGCGAGTCTGTCATGCTCAACCACAAGCACCTCGCCATCAACCACACATCCCGCAGGCAGGCTCTCGACCACGAGCGCGAGCTCTGGGAAGTACCGGAGCAACGGCTTCTGCTTCCGTGAGTCGATTCTCGCCTCGCCATCATGGGCAGCAATGGCTCGGAACCCATCCCACTTGGGTTCATACGCCCAGCCATCTGTTGGCCAGGCGGTACGCACCCTGGCCTCCATCGGGACGACAGGAAGCTGGAACGGAACGTTGGGCATACACTCAGACTACGTGATTGAGACGCTGTCGGGCTGTACGCTCGTTCCAATGACCACACTCATCACCATTCGACCACCCGAAGGCGACCCATACGATCTCGCCATCGAAGACACCGAGTTCGTCAAACCGGACGACCGTGCGACCAGACACATCGACACCGCACACCTGTGGGCACTCCCCGGTCTCGCCGACGCCCATGCCCACCTGACGATGACGTCCTCCAATGACATCGCCGGTCTATCAGATGACACGATGCGTGCAAATATCCCCGTCACCGCATGGGCGCACGTCGAGCGAGGCGTGCTACTCATCCTCGACAAGGGAGGGAACACGGATGTGACACTTGTATCCCTCGACCACGATGCCGATCTCCGACCGTTTGTTGAGGTCGCCGGTGCGATGATCCACCCGACAGGTGGCTACATGGAGGGATACGGCGTCGAAGTTGAGCCAGACGATCTCGTCGAGCATGTGCGGACCAAGGCGGCCACCCGCGGAGGATGGGTGAAGATCGTCGGCGACTGGCCTCGGCGAGGC
>Ga0255047_10002240_pt1 | contig 12940 bp, 12 predicted proteins | sample JV7_2_1_MG_FD_183640 | JGI IMG/M metagenome (GOLD analysis project Ga0255047, IMG submission 183640) | Seawater microbial communities from Jervis Inlet, British Columbia, Canada - JV7_2_1 | ecosystem: Environmental > Aquatic > Marine > Inlet | place: Canada: British Columbia | collected 2016-10-06
CGGCCAACTCCGACGCAACACCGACCGCAAACCAGAACACCGCCACGCCACCTTGTGCCTCGCCATCACCTGCCTCATCGTCCACCGACTCCAAGACAAACAAACCTCACCTATCCGCTGAACCCCCTGGCACAACTCCCAACTCAGGTGAGGGATGAACGGAGGCGGTGAAGGGCTTCGCTGATGTCGGTCTCGGTGGTTTGCCAGCTGGTGACGAGACGGAACGTGTCGGCGCTCATCCGGTAGAACAAGAGGCCGGTTTGCTCGAGTTGGTCGATCGCTTCGGCCGGCATCCGGACAAACAGCATGTTCACGTCGGGCCGGTTGACGAACTCGACGGGGAGCTTGGCCAGACCTGCTGCCAACTCGACCATCCGGTGATTCGAGTTGCGTGCCATCCGTAGCCAGAGATCGTCTGCGAGATAGGCCGAAATCTGGGTTGACTGAAACCGCATCTTCGACGTGACGTGTCCGGATCGCTTGGTCCGGTAGACCAACTCGTCGGCCGCTTCGTCGTCGAACACGACGATCGCTTCGGCCGACAATCCACCGTTCTTCGTCGCCCCGAGCGACACGGCGTCGACCCCGGAACGCCAGGTGAGATCGGCAGGCGAGCAGCCGAGGGCGACCAATGCGTTGGCGATTCGAGCGCCATCCAAATGCACCTTCAAGCCACTGCCTCGGGCGATCGCCGACAGCTCGGCCACTTCGTCGAGCGGATAGATGGTGCCCATGTCGGTCGGTTGTGTGAGCGACAGTACAGACGGTTGTGAGTGGTGCGGATCACCCCAGGTGATCGATCCGAGCGCTGCTCGCAGGGTTTCGGCCGTCATCCGGAAGTCGTCGCCCGGCACGCCCTTAATCACGGCGCCCCCACCCAGCATCGATGTGGCCCCACCCTCGTTGACGATGATGTGAGCGGTTTCGTGGCACAGCACCGAGCCCCAGGGTGGGCACAGTGCCGTCAGCGCCAGTGCGTTCGCCGCCGTGCCGCTGGTGACCGGGAACACGCGGGCGGTGTCGTGCTCGAACACCTCGCGCACACGCTGTTCGAGTTCGGCCGTGACTTCGTCATGGCCGTATGCGAGCGCCGAGCCTGTGTTGGTGTTGGCGATCGAGGCCAGGATCTCCGGGGCTACCCCGGCGGCGTTGTCACTGCGAAATTCAATCGTTCTCACTCCGGCGTTCTACCAGTTGGGAGATGTGCCTGGCACAACTCCCAACTAGGGGCGCTCGTGGACGCCTTGGTCATAGGCGGCGATCACGGCGAGGATCGCCATCGCTGCGATGGCGCTGACACCGATAATGGTGACACCGTGGACATGCATGTCAGTCGCGCCCGGATTTCGAAAGCCGGGGCCGACCGGCGTGTCCGTGAGTTCGAACAGTGTGCTCGCCGCCAGCCAGATAACCGGGAGCGAACCACCGATCGCCAGCCCGAGTCCCCATCGCCGCACCGTCAAGAAGCCGACTACACCGGTCAGCAGAAGCAAACCGAGTTGCACCAGGCGGCCGACGATCAACATCGCCGGCGCCTCGCCCGGACCGTCGATGAGGTACCAGTTGTCGCTGAAGATCGCCTGCTTCTCTGGTACCAGCGGGCCGGCGGCGGCGACCACGGCGGACAGACCACCGAGCGCCGCGATCCACGGGTTGAGGCCGCTGCGCCGATCGTCGGATGCGTCATTGATGGCCGCGAAGAACAGCACTACACCGAGCGCGGCGGCGGCGACCATCAGCCAATACCCCAGATCGCGGGTGATCGTCAGCGTGAACTGCTGGTCGCTGGGGATCGAGGCGAACTGGTGAGCGGCGTCGATCGGAAACTGCGCCAGTCCGATCGTGATGCCCGCCAGCCCAGCGATCGCAAGCCCGGCGCCACCAGCCAATCCAGCGCCCCACCGCCAGTGGAACCCCGATGCGACACCGCCGGCGATCATCAGCATGATCGCCAGCAGGCCGGCGATCGAGAGATTGTCGGCGAGATCGTCGGCGATCCAGGTACCGGTGCGGAATCCGAAGGGTGTCTGTTCGCTCGGCGTGAGCCGTTGATCACTTGTGACGGCGACCATGTCGGCGAACAGGCTGACCAGCGTTACCAGGCCGGTCAACAAAGCGATCAGGGTGACCGCCCCGAGTCGAAAGCCTCGCGCCGCGGGGGCGGGCGCCACGATGGCGGGCATCTCGGCGGTAACCGAAGCCGACACCTCTGCCGTAACGTCGGTCGGCACGTCTTGCTCGACGACGTCATAGGGCGTCGTGGCCGGTGGCTCGGGGGCCACCTCGAGCGATTCCATCCAGACTTCGGTGATCGGCTCGGTTGCGGGCATGTCGGCGGTGAACCCCCCGTCGGGCGTTGCGTCGGCATCGACGTGCTCGGCCGCTGTCGTGTCGGATTGAGCCGGCACGACCGCGCTAGGTGCCCAGACCGGGTCGTCGGCACTCCACTCGTCGTCGCCATCGATCACGGGCAGCAGCTCGGTCCGATCCTCGGTCCGATCGGCGGTCCGGGAGTCGGGCACCGCGGTCGGCGCGATCTCGGGGGCCTGCGGTGTCTCTGATGTGGCAGCGGGCTGTGGCAGCACGTGGTGCTTCATCGTTGGGATCAGCTCGGTCGGTTCGTCGGCGATCTCCGCTTCGTTGGGCTCGGGCGCTACGACCTCGACCATTTCGGTTTTGTCAGCGACACCTTCCAGCGATGTGCCACACCCCGTGCAGAAGCGGTCCCCGCGCTGCACCGCTTTCCCGCATTCGTGACAAACCATGTAGATCGATGATACGCGCCCCACGAGGTGCCAGTGGTTCCGTGTAACGGAATGGTGTCTGACACCACTCCGTTACAGCCACAATGATGTGATGGTCGGCCGGTTTGCACCCTCACCAACCGGTGATCTGCATCTCGGCAACCTGCGCACGGCGTTGGTCGCCTGGCTGGCGGCGCGCAGCTCGGGGCGCGGTTTCGTGGTGCGGATGGAAGACCTCGACCGGGTGACCTCGTCGAAGCAGCACGAGCAGCGCCAGCTCGCCGATCTGGCGGCGATCGGCCTCGACTGGGATGGCGAGGTGCGGCATCAGAGCGACCGGTTCGACATCTATCGCGCCGAGATCGAACGGTTGCAGGCCGACGGGCGTGTGTACGAATGCTTCTGTACGCGTCGAGAGATCCGCGCCGAGATAGATGCCGCCGTTCACGCACCACATATCGACCTTCCTGATGGTGCCTATCGCGGCAGCTGTCGCGATCTGAACTCTCGAGAGCGGGAACAACGTCGAGCGTCCGGCCGGCGGCCTGCGCTGCGGCTGCGCACCGACGGCGAGGTGATCGAGTTCGACGATCGTGTCCACGGCCACACTTATGGGGCCGTCGACGATCTCGTGCTGGCGCGTGCCGATGGCGCGCCGGCGTACAACCTGGCGGTCGTAGTCGACGACGCGGCGCAGGGTGTGACGCAGGTGACCCGCGGCGCCGATCTGCTCACCTCGACGCCGCGCCAGATCTTGTTGCAACGCCTGCTCGGTGCAACGATGCCCGAGTACGTGCACGTGCCGCTGGTGCTCAGCGATGACGAACAGCGGCTGGCGAAGCGGCACGGTGCCGTCACTTTGCGCGATTTGGAGGCCCAGGGTGTGACCGTTGCCGAGGTCGTTGCGGCGATCGCGCGCTCGCTGCACTTGGCGTCGCCTGGCGACGCCCTCACAGTCGAGCGGTTGATCGAACGTTTCGATCCCTCACAACTGCCCAAGGCGCCGTCACATCTGTCAGACCTACAACGATCGATGCCGTGACCGAACTCGACGGATCGCGACCGAACGCACTGGAGCAGGTCCTCGGGTAGCTCACGGCGATGCGCGGCTGCGTCAAGTAAGGGTCGACGATCGGGCGTGAATCGCCGGGCGAAATCCCAACTATCGACTCAACGGTCTGACCCAACGGTCTGATCGTGCGGGGTGAACGAACGGTCCGATCGAGTGCGTGATCGAGTGGCCTGAACGAGCGGCCTGACGTAACGGCCCGATCGAGTGGCCTGAACGGACGGCCCGAACGAGCGGCCTGACGTAACGGCCTGAACGAGTTGGGTGAACGGACGGGGCGATCGAGTGGCCTGAACGAGACGGCTCGATCGAGTGCGTGATCGAGTGGCCTGAACGGGCGGCGCGGCGGAACGGCCCGATCGAGTGGCCTGAACGAACGGCCCGAACGACGCGGGGTGCCCCACGGCGAACCCGCGGGAATAGTCGTTGTGCCAAGAGGGTTTCGGCAGCGTGGACGAAAAGCGCGCGCTTTGTCACATGATTCAAGTCGACCTGACACCAACGCGCGCCAGCATTTCGGTAGCGTGGGTTTCGATATGCGTGTGACCGGTGGGTTGATGTTCGGGGCGGTGATCGTTTTGTCCGGCTGCGCGAGCACGTCCTTGGCGAGCTCGCCGATACCCGCACCGGGGCCGACCGTGACCACGATCACTTTCGCCCCCACCACGATCGCCGATGAACCGTCGACCACGGCCGAGGCGCCGGTCAGCGATGAAGAAGTCGTTGTCGTCGCCACGACCGAACCGGCGCCGGTTCCTATCGCAATCCCCGCCAGCATCATCAGTGTGCCCGTCGCCGACCCCCCGGTCGTCGGCGTCGGCAAGAGCGACGGCGCGGACACACTGCGTGCCCAAGAACGTCTACTCGAACTCGGTTTCTGGGTGCAAGACACCGACGGTGACTACGGAGTCACCACGACGCAGGCCGTGATGGCGTTCCAGAAGTACTACGGCCTGATCACCGACGGTGTGCTCGGCGACCAGACCGCAGCGATGATGACCGCCGCCACCGAGCGGCCCCGCGGTCGCGCCGACGCCGGCACGTTGGTCGAGATCGATAAGGGCCTACAGCTGCTGTTCTTCGTGGTCGACGGCGAGTCCCGGTGGGTTCTCAACACCTCGACAGGTACCGAGATTGCCTACGACGAGCCCGACAAGAACACCCCGGACGCGCGTCAGGTGGGCGATTCCGTCACCCGCAACGGGTTGCACGATGTCTACCGCGAACGTTCAGAGGGTTGGTGGGAAGGCGATCTCGGCGAGATCTACCGGCCCAAGTACTTCACCGGGGGGATCGCCGTGCACGGCTCGAATAGCATTCCCGACTATCCCGCCTCGCACGGGTGTGTGCGCGTCAGCGTGCCCGCGATGGACTGGATCTGGGAAACGGAACTGATGCCGCTCGACGCCCCCGTGTGGGTACACGAGGGTGCCCGGGCTGCTGCCCAGACCTGATCAGTCTCGCGACAGGTCGTCGTCGTACGCGGCGCGGAGTTTTGCTCGCATTTCGCTTTCGTCGACCCCCTGGGCGCCGGCGTACATCGCGGCCAGATCCGGGACCTCGCCGATCCTGCCCCACGTCTCGGGCCGCCACACCGCGCCGCGCCGAAACGCCTTGGCACAATGGCCGTAGATCTCTGCGGTCTCAATCACGATCGCCATCTTCGGTGGGCGCAGCTCGTCGGTGAATCCGGCCAGTAGATCGGGGTCGGTGCTGAGCGCGGCCGGCCCGTTGATCCGCAGTGTTTCGTCGTGGCCCGGCACGATCATCAGCACTCCGGCGTACGGATGCTCGATCAGGTTGCGGTAGCTATCGAGCCGGTTGTTGCCGTTCAGATCGGGGATCGCGATGTGTCGGTCGTCGAGCTGCCGCACGAACCCTGGTGGGCCGCCGCGCGGTGAGGCATCAACCGAGCCGTCGGCGTTCGTGGTAGCCAACACCACGAACGGGCTGCACTCGATGAAGGTCGCCATCCCGGGATCGATCGACGAGAACTGCTTGCTGATCGCTCGCTTGCCCGGTTGGCGATACAGCGCTTCGAGCTGTACGAGCGTTTCGATTCGACCGGGCACATCCATGCCCTCAGTGTGACATGGACCCGCCAACGGTCAGTGGCGTGACTCAAGCAGCTGCTTCAGCTGGGCGAGGTCTTGGCGCATTGCGCGCCCCATGGCGATCCTGATCAGCGGCGCCAACAGCCGCGAGAAACCCTTCGGCTCGCCGTGATTTCGCAACGTCATGTGCGTCACGCGGTCGCCGACGGCGCGCCAGGTGTAGGTGGTGTTCATCGGAAACGGACCCTGGGCGGTGCTCATCGCGATCTGTTCGCTCGGTGAGTGCTCGGTAACCCGGTAGGTGTAGTCGAGGTCCTTGCCCATGAAGTGAGCCCGAAACTTGATCTCAGAACCGAGTGTCGTCGGCGGTTCGGTCTGCCATTCGGCCGACTTGATTCGCCGGTACCACTCAGGGGCGTTCGACGGATCGCCCGAGTAGGCAGCGACCTCGTCGATCGGACGTTCGATCACGACCGTGACGGTGACGTTGACACTCATAGTGTCGTTCCGATCGTTGCCCGCTGTTCGCCGACCATCACGTGTTTGTCGTGGTTCTCGACGATCTGTTCGATCGTGGTGGTGACGGTCATCGCTGCTTCCTTTGGGCGTGTTCGGCGGCTTGATGAGACGCGTGCGCCAATCTGACCACATATCGTCGACGAAGGGTGACACGGGCGCCAGTCCCTCGCTGCGAGCCCTGTTCATCTGCCATACGTATTCGGCGAATTCCAGGGGGGTCGAGCCGATCGAGATCGCCGTCCCGTGCTGGCCGACGTCGTGCCAGACTGGAGTTGGCGCGGTTGCGCGCTCGACAGCCCATAATTCGACAGCCCACAATTCGACAAGGGACTCAACACGAGATGACTACATCACAGGAACTCGACCAGGCGATTGTCGGCCAGACCGTTGCGATGCGCTTCCTCGCCAACCTCGAACGCAATCCCGACGTCGAGGTGCTGCGCTGGAAGGACGCCACCGGCGACTGGCAGAGCCAGACCCTGGCGCAGGTCGCCGATGATGTCGCGCGGCTGACAACCGGCCTGCGCCGACTCGGCATCACGAAGGGCGACCGTGTCGTTTTGATGATGGCGAACCGAGCCGAGTTCCACGCGATCGACATCGCCTTGCTGTTCTGCGGAGCGACACCGGTTTCGATCTACAACTCATCGGCCCCCGATCAGATCGACTATCTGGTCAATCACAGCGGCGCCAGGCTGGCGATACTCGAAAACGACGGGTTCAAGGCTCGCTTCGATGCGGTCGGCGATCGGCTCGGCACGATCGAGACGACGGTGATCATCGAGCCGTCCGACTCGACGCCCGGCGACCTCGTGCGCCATCGCGACCTGCTTGCCTCGGCGCCGGCCGACCTTGCCGCCGCAGCAGTCCTCGGCGATCCCGACGACCTCGCCACGATCATCTACACGTCGGGTACCACCGGTCCGCCGAAGGGCGTGATGCTTAGCAACCGCAATGTGTGTTGGACACTCGAATCGATCAGCAGATCGATGAAGGAGCAGACCGGGCTCGACGAAATCACCGGATTCCGGCACGTGTCGTACCTGCCGATGGCTCACATCATGGAGCGCCTGCTGGGGCACTATTACATGGTCGAGTTCGCGATCCAGGTCAACTGCTGCCCTGATACGACACTCGTCGCCCCGATCACGGCCGAGGTACACCCACATATTTTCGTCGGTGTGCCCCGCGTCTGGGAGAAGCTCTACGCCGGCATCAACGCCGCCATCGCGTCGGACCCCGAGAAAGCCGCGGCCTTCGCCGATGGGCTCGCTGCGGCGGCGGGGCTGGCCGACAAGGTGGCCACCGGCACCGCCACCGCTGAGCAGGAAGCCACCTACGCATTCCTCGACGAGGTCGCGTTCGGGCAGGTCAAAGGCATGATCGGACTCGATCAGGCGAAGATCTGCATCAGCGGTGCCGCACCGCTACCGGCCGAGGTGATGTCGTGGTTCCGCACGATCGGTGTGCCACTCAGCGAGGGTTACGGCATGTCCGAGACGACTGCGGTGCTGAGCTGGTCGCACCTCGCCAAGCCCGGCTATGTCGGGTGTGCCATCCCAGGTGTCGAGATGATGCTGGGCGAGGACGGCGAAGTGCTGGCACGCGGAGGCAACATGTTTGAGGGCTATCTCGATGCATCCGATCAGACCAGCGAAACCAAGGATCCCGACGGTTGGGTCCACACCGGCGACATCGGTGAGATCGACGAAGACGGCTACCTGCGGATCATCGATCGCAAGAAGGAATTGATCATCACCGCCGGCGGCAAGAACATCAGCCCCGCCAATCTCGAAGCAGCACTCAAGGGCATCCCGCTCGTCGGGCAGGCCTGCGCGATCGGCGAGAAGCGCCCCTTCGTGTCGGCGCTGGTGGTGCTCGACCCCGATTCGGCCAGGGGATGGGCGGCCGCCCACGGGCTCGAGGGTGAGGCCGCCACGTTGGCGGCGATGGCCGAGAATCCCGACGTCGTCGCCGAGATCGAGACCGGACTGGCCGAGGCGATGTCGACATTCAACAATGCCGAGGCGGTCAAGAAGGTCAAGGTGCTCGGCGACGAATGGCTGCCCGACACCGAACTGCTGACACCCACATCGAAACTCAAGCGGCGTGGCATCATGTCTCACTTCGCGGCAGATATCGCCGCCCTCTATTCGAGCTGAGCGGAAGGATGCGGGAATGAAGCAGCTGTCTGGGCTCGACGCCGCATTTCTGTACATGGAGACGCCCAACACGTATGGGCACGTGAACGGACTGGCGATCTATGAGCGCCCGTACCCCGGCTTCGATCCGTTCAAGGCCGTGTACGAGCGGTTCGGCACGCTGATCGGACACCTCGAGCCGTTCCGCCGGCGGGTGGTGGAGGTGCCGTTCAATCTCGATCATCCGTATTGGATCGACGACCCGAACTTCGATCTCGACTTCCATGTGCGACAGATCGGTCTGGCTCCGCCCGGTGCTGCCGACCAGTTGGCCGAGCAGGTCGCCCGCATCATCGGCCGACCGATGGACCGATCGCGTCCGTTGTGGGAGATCTATGTGATCGAAGGATTGGGCGACGACCGCTGGGCGATGCTCTCGAAGACTCACCACGCCACGATCGACGGTGCCGCCGGCGTGATCATGCTGAAGCTGATGACCGACGAGAGCGCCGATGCGGTGTGGCCGTTTGAGCCGGTTGCATGGGAAGGCGAGCAACTGCCGACCGACGGCGAGCTGCTCAAGCGGGCCGTCAGCCATCTGGTCACCAACCCGGTCAAGGGTGCCCGACTTTCACTGCGCATGATTCGCAACTTCGCCGAATCGGCGGGACTGACCAGCCTTGGCGAGCTAGCGGCGAAGTCTCGCGAGTTGGTCACCTCGACTGCGGGCCGCTCCGAACAGGCGACCGCCCTCGCCGACCAGGTCAAGCGGATCACGATGCCGCTCACCCCCGCGCCGCCCACGCCGTGGAACAAGAGTGTCGGCCCCGACCGTCGCTTCGCGATGCGCTCCGAGTCGCTTGCCAACATCAAGCGACTCAAGGACTCGACCGGCGGCACCGTCAACGACGTCGTTATGGCGATCTGCACCGGAGCGCTTCGTGAATACCTCTCGGGTCACGATGCCCTGCCCGACGTTCCGCTCCGTGCAATGGTTCCGGTGTCGGTCAGGACCGGAATGGAACAGGACCCGTGGACCAACCGTGTGTCGTCGATCGTCGCCGAGCTGCCGACCAACTGTGATGACCCGCTCGAGCGTGTGCTGCTGTGCAAGCAGGCAATGAACGAAGCCAAGCTCCAGCTCGATCTGGTACCGGCCGACGCCATCATCGACGCCACCGATGCCACGTCACCGGTGATCGCCACGGCGGCCGTGCGCTTGATGGCCCGGCTGTCGGACCGGGTCACGATGCCCATCAATGTGGTGATCTCGAACGTGCCGGGGCCGCGTGAAGACCTCTACTTCGCCGGTGCCAAGCTCGACCATTACATCCCGGTCTCGACGATCAGCAATGGGATCGGTCTGAACATCACCGTCCACTCCTACGGTGACCGGCTCGACTTCGGTCTGGTCGCCGATCGCGAGCTCGTGCCCGACCTGTGGCACCTCGTCGATCTCCATATCGACGAGGTCGCCCGCCTGTTCGAGGCATCCGGTGCCGAGTGGGCGGTGCCGCAAGAGCCCGCAGCCGGCCGTCGTGGTGCAATGAAGCGGGATGCCGCCGACAAGACAGCCGCCAAGAAGACAGCCGCTAGGAAGTCAGCAGCGATGAAGTCAGTCTCCAAGAGCGCGGCGCGCGAGAAGTCAGTCTCCAAGAAGTCAGCCGCCAAGAAGACAGCTACCAAGAAGTCAGTCTCCAAGGGCGCGGTGGGCGAGAATCGCGGCGCCGACAAATCCGTCGAGCAGCCGTCCTCGGAGCGCTGATCAGTCGCCGGTGGCGATCTGGCGGTCGGGATCGGCCGACCACTCGCTCCACGAGCCGGGATACAGGCGTCCACCGAACAGGCCCACCAGTGACATCGCAAGCAGGTTGTGACATGCCGTGACGCCGCTGCCGCAGTAGATGATCGGGCTCGAACCGAGCCCCGCGAAACGCGCCGCCAGCTCCGGGACAGGCCGCATCAGGCCGTCCGGACCGACGTTCTCCGCATGAAATCGGTTGACGGCCCCTGGGATGTGGCCGGCTCGGGGATCGAGTGGTTCGCTGTCGCCGCGGAATCGCTCGGGGGCACGCGAGTCGATCACGGTGGCACCGAAGGCGGCGCCTTGTTGAACGCCGTCGGCGTCGATCACGCCCGTCCAATCCGGTGCCGCCGGGTACGACCCACTACCCCGATCGGGCACGTCGGTCGACACCGGGTGACCGGCGGCCAGCCAGGCCGGGTAGCCGCCGTCGAGTACGGCGACACGACCATGACCGATCGACCGCAGCATCCACCACAGTCGCGAGGCGGTCGCCCCGCTGGCGCTGTCGTAGGCGACGACGAAACTGCCTGGCCCGATGCCGAGCCGCTCGAGTAGAGCGGTGAAGTCGGAGACCAAGGGGAGCGGGTGGCGACCGCCTCCTTGTCCGCTCGCCAGGTCGGTGTGTAGGTCGACAAAGCGAGCGCCTGGCACGTGCCCCTCGTGGTACTCCTGGCGACCCTGGTCATAATCGGCGAGGAAGAAACGCACGTCGCACACGACCAGATCCGATTCGTCGAGACGGGCTGAAAGGTCGGCGACGGAGATCAACGACATGACCAACCGTAGCGCAGCCGGTTGGGTCCTCGGAGCGCGCCTGACTCGCGGCTACCGGTTCTCGAGGCTGCCTACGCGGCTCGTAGACTCGCCGGGCGTCGATGTTCTTGTCTACAAGCCGACCATCACCGGCGGACCGGGGACCGGGTGGCGAAGCGGCCGATGCTCGCGATGGATGCTGAGGACTTGTGGGCAGCCGGCCAACCGAGCGTGGTCAACAGCGGAGTCGCGTCCGGATTCGCCGAGCGCTGATCGATGAAACCGATGTCGACACCGGTCGATCGTGCTTGGTTTGCATCGGTGATTGCACGGATCTGCTCGGAGGCGCGATCGTGCCGCGTGCCGGAGCGAGGGCCGATCGACGCCGAACCTCTCAGTCGGCAGCCGGGCCGAGGTCGACGATCGCCTCGTGCTCGAGCGAGGCGATCGGGCGACCCTCGTGCTCGATCAACACGTCGATCACGGCCCGCTGACCGTGGCGTTCGAAGCGGTCAATCACGGTGGCATGAACGTCGACGGTGGCGTCGGCCGGGCCAGGGGCGTGGTGGCGGATGATGCTGCGAGTGTGGATCCACGCACCGTTGACAAGGTCGACCGACATGACTCGGTTGGCGATCGCCGGCCACACGGCCGGGTGCACAATGCCCTCTCGCAGATATAGGTCGATGTCCTCGCCGGCCCGCCACCCGTAGTTGGCGCCGAACCGATCGGCGAGCGCGAACTGGCGTGACTCCAGCGCCTCGCCAGGTCGCATCGCCGGTGGCGGCCCGGCGTCGCGCACGGCACGCAACGTGACACGCGGATTTACGGACTGGGCCGGACAGACGGCCTCGACCAGCACGTCGTCGCTGCCATCGACCGGGGTCGGCACACAATCGACTCGGTGCCCGGCGAACACAGGTGAGCGGAATCGCACCTCTCCGCCGCCGCGGGTCAGCCAGTCGATGCCCCAAGCGGCGACCAGCGGGTGGGTCAGGTATGCGTAGGTGGTGGCGCCGGCGACCAGCGCCGACTCGAATCCGGCAGCGATCGCTCCGGCATCGGTGTGGATCGCGTTGCCGGCGTGCTCGGCCAAGTTGCGAGCGGTGACCGTCCAGGTCTGCGGAATCTCGCTCACGGGTGCACCCTATGACCCCGTAGTCTGGCGGCCATCATGGAGGACTCACCGGCACACGGCAAGGGCAATGTGGTGTTGACCGGCTTCATGGGCACCGGCAAGACGACGGTCGGGCGGTTGTTGGCCGAGCGACTCGGATACGAGTTTGTCGACACCGATCAGGTGGTCGAGCAGCGGCACGGTCCGATTCCGCAGATCTTCCGCGAGCACGGCGAGGGCGAGTTCCGCCGGCTCGAACGCGACTTGGCCGAGGAGTTGTCCGAGCGTGACCGACTGGTGATCTCGACGGGCGGGCGCCTGATGCTCGACACCGTAAATGCGGCCCGGCTCGGCGCAACCGGAGACGTGTTCTGCCTCACGGCATCGGTCGACACGATTCTTGCCAGGGTTGCTGCCGACGACTCGGCGGTCGAGAGGCCGCTGTTGGTGGGAAGCGACGTACGCCGGCGAATCACGCGACTGCTCGAAGATCGGGCGCCGGCCTACGCCGAGTTCGGCCAGGTCGACACGGAGGGTCGCTCGCCGGCCGAGATCGTCGACGAGATCACCGACCGGGTTCTCGGCGCGACCGCCTGACCGAGTGCCGCTGAGTTATGCGGAGGTGTCGTCGACCACTGTTGGTCGTCCGCTCGGCGGAATCACCAGCACCGGGCAGTGGCTGTGCTCGACGATCTGGTGGGCCGTGCTGCCGAGGCGCAGTTCGGGACGATTGCCG
>Ga0255047_10002241_pt1 | contig 12938 bp, 25 predicted proteins | sample JV7_2_1_MG_FD_183640 | JGI IMG/M metagenome (GOLD analysis project Ga0255047, IMG submission 183640) | Seawater microbial communities from Jervis Inlet, British Columbia, Canada - JV7_2_1 | ecosystem: Environmental > Aquatic > Marine > Inlet | place: Canada: British Columbia | collected 2016-10-06
ACCCATTGCGTACCGTCCCAGACGACGCTGTATCGCGGCGCAGCGGAGTCGGGCGCTGCCCCTCCGGTGCCCGCGGGGAGGTTCGGCCCGTCCGGGAAGCCGTGGAAGGTCATGCGCCTAGTCTACCGCGTGCCCCGATACCATCCGAACGACTTTGATAGCGGCTTGTCCTTGTCGGCGTGGATGATAACGGTGTGCGTCTTGCGTAGCCACGGCACCAGCTCGGGCAGTTCAGAGTGATATTTGCCCAGCACGATATCGACGCGCGACAGGTCCGCCCCGATGAGCGCTTGCTCTGACGTCTCGCCCGCCACCTTCAGCACGGCCACGTCATCGGTCAACAACTCAGCCGCAGTCATACCGGGCACCAGCGCTACATCGAACGTCACGTCTGCGGGCATCAAGTCCACGTTGAAGCCGCCGATGTACGTGTGCATCTCGGCACTCTCGCGGTCGCTCTTGCTGGTGAATGCCCACGGGATAGCGACGTGCCTGTGTCCCGGAGAGAAGGCGCGTTCATGGATGGCTAGCAGCCTGTCCCCGACGCCATTCTCGTCGGCGTTCATCTGGATACGCTCGACGTTATCGGGCAGCGGCTCGACGGCGATGGCTGTGGCGTCGGGGTCGTCCAGCAGATGCGCTACCAGGACGGTGCCGATGTGTGTCCCGATGTCCACGAACAGCCCGCCCGACTTCGGGAGAGAGGCGAGTCCGTACCTGTCCTGCGTCACGTCGCCTTCGACGGTCATGCGGTCGTTGGTCCCGACACGGCACCAGAAGCGCGCATCGTGTCCGCCCGGAGTCTTGACGGTGACGCTGGTCATGCGACGGCCTGCATCAACTGCCGTCCTATGTGTTCGGTGTAGGCGGGCGGGATGGCCTGGGTCAGCTCTGCTCGCGTCGTCCAGTCGATGCCCATCGCCTCGCGCATCTCAGCTACGGTGAGGTTGCGCCCCAGCTTCTTGCGGTGCCATGCGTTCGTGCCGTGCCCATAGACGCCCATCGTCTTGCCGGGGCGGTGGGAGCAGGGGTGGGCGAGCATGTACCAGCTCGTTTGGAAGACACGATGGCGGGACAGGTCCATGCCGCTCGCGCCGAGTCCGAAGGACGCACCACAAAGGATGAAGCTCGACGGCATCACGGCGCCTTCGACGTTCTCTACGACCCACGGAGCAGGCTGCGCGGCGAGCCGTTCTAGGGTCGCCGGGAGCATCCAGCCGGTCCCATGCAGGCCGGCACTGTTCTTCGCCATCGAGTGGTCCTGACAGGGTGGGCTCGCATGGATAGCGTCGAACCCCTCTAGCGGGTACGTCATCGCGTCCGCTTGGTGGAACTCGAACGGATAGTTCGGCTGCGGGTTGATGTCTACGCCTACGACGTCGAAGCCTGCGCGGTGGTAGCCCATCGCAGCGCCACCAGCGCCGCAGAATAGATCGAGTAGCCTCATCCGATAGCGCTCGATTGTCCGTGTCCCCACGGGTCATCCATGAACAGATGCGTCAGTCCCCACACCAGCGCGTCCACGCGGTCAGGCGAACCGACGTCGAGGATATCCGACTCTCTGCCTTGCGTGATGGGTAGCCAAGATGTCATCTGGTCCTCGAGTAGCGTCAGCGGCTTGACATGGAACACTCGTCTCTGCTCGTACTTCGCAGCCACCGGCTCGGCACGGACTTTCTTTCCGCGCGAAGCATGGACGAGTGTAACGGGTACGCCGGGGTCAACGGTGCGGATGACGTGCTCTACCATCTCGCCGCCGTTGTTCGACTCCGCGATGATGCGGTCGGCTTTGAGTCGGTGATACAGCCTGACTGCTGCTGAACCCCATTCGTCCGGTGAGCCGCGGAGTGATGCGTCCTCCATCACGTAACCGAGTCCGTCGAGTCCCACGCCTGCCGCTACGATGCCCGTCTCGTCTGCCGTCACTCCTGACGTAGCAGCGGGGTCGATGGCGACGACGATGCGGCTCATGTTGTACGCGCCGTCCGCGTCCATGCCGGGGTCGCGGTACTGGATGTCGGCGCGCTTCCAGAGACTGCCCGCGATGTCCTCCAGCACCTCGGCGTCGATCTCCTGCCGTCCGAGCCGGGTGCCTTCGTACGCGTTCATTATCTCGCCCAGGAACGCGGGGTCGAGGTTGGCGACATTCTCATGCGTGCTGCCGCGAGACATGACCACGCGGCCTAGCCTGATGTCATCGGGCGATGGTTCCCCTCCAGCCCATGCTGCCGCTCGCTTCAGCAGCGTCTTGATGAGCGGGATGGGTTTCGGCGTCGTCGTGATGACGGCTTGCGGTGACGGGGGAACACGCAGCCCGAACATAGCCATGTTCCATGTCGTGTCCGGGTACACCCATGCCGCCGCTTCGTCCATCCAGAGTTTGCCGTGCTGTGGGCCGCGCAACATTTCCGGTTCGTCGGACGTGAAGACATGCCCAGTGGCACCGGATGGGAACCGGACCAGACGACGTGACGCTATCCACTCCGGGCGTTCCCACGGAGGGAAGACATGCAGCAGACCGGACGGCCCATCCACCATCAACTCGCGCACGTCAGACAGGGTGCGCCCGATGAGTCCGATGGACTCCGCTTCATAGCTCCACTTGCGGACAGTCTCCGCTCCGGTGCGCGTCTTGCCGAACCCTCTGCCTGCGAGGATGAGCCATGCGCGCCAGTCGCCCGGAGGGATGCGCTGCTTGTCTCTGGCGTTGGCATCCCAGTCGTATCGGCGCAGCAGCGCTCGCCGGTCCTGCTCGGCCTGGACGTAGCCTCGGCGCTCAGTCTGCGTCAGCATCGGATATCTCAGCGTCCAGTTGTGCTGCCTTCGCTGCCAGTTCCTCGTCCGTCAGTTGTGCGAGTGCCGGCACCAGTGCTATCGGCCCGCCACCGGGACCGGATACTTCCATCTGCGTCGGTGCCTCGCGCCATTGTTTCGGCCATCGCATCTTGAGCATCCCCATGCTGGCGATAGGTGAAGTCTCGGTCTGCTTCGACAGGTTGCCCACGACTCGATCCTGTGCCGTCGCATCGGCACGGCGGAAGTCAGACAGGAATGTTAGGTACACCACGTCATCCTGTGGCACCGGCTCGCCCTTGTCCTCCACTTCCTTCGCTGCCTCGCCCCGGTTCAGCCAGTCCTTGACGGTAGCCTCGCTGATGCCCGCTACCTGTGCCGCCACGTTCAGCCAGTTGCCCTTTAGAACAGACTCTAGGAAGGTGCGGACGATCTTCTCGTCGTAGATGAGCGAGCGCCTGCCGACACCCTTGCGTCCCTTGGGTGGTCGCTTCGCTCTTGCCGAGCGCCGCGGTTCCTTCCTTGCCATGTGTCTAGCCTACGCCCTCCGGCTGCGTCCAGACGTCGCCACAGCCCGTCTCGGGCCGGTTGCCTGCCGCGTAGTAGTCCTGCACACAGCGCCACTGCCCGCCCTCTCTGGCATAGCCGTGGTGATGGGTGCCGAACGCCTCGGACGTCTTGCCCTTCGGGTCATTCCACCTGTCGCCGTTGAGCCAGTCCACGACGCTGGAGCGAAGGTCGACCAGTGACGCCTTCAGCACGGATGGCTCGACGCGGTCGCCGCTTACCGTATGAACGCGAACCGTCCCATGCTCGCCCTTCCTTGAGTGGAGTAGGCGCACAGTCCAGTTCGATTGTGCCGCCAACGCTCGCAGTAGCCAGCCCTGCCCCGCTTGTAGTTCCGGCTCCCACGGCATCTTGACTTCGAACATCAGGAAGCGATCCCGTCCATGTGCGCCATCGTGTAGCAGCGCGTCGGCGTTGCTCAGGCTCACGTTGCGAGGCAGGTCGTGCAGCCAGCCGAACCCGCGCAGATCGTGGTCGGCCTTGCGCGGCCATGCCTGTAGGCACTTCGGGCAGCTCCGCAACACGCCGCGCTTCATAGCGCCACCGTGAAGCCGAACGCGAGGAAGTCGGCGCGGAACGCATCGAGGTTGTCCCCGAAGTACAGGACGGCTTGGCCTTGGAGCGGTGCCGACTCTCGATCCGGATGCCAGAACTTGACGCGCCCGGACGGGAAGCAGATGCCAGCCGCCACCTCCGCGAGACGCTGGAAGAACGCCGTTTCTGTGGCGTTGTTCACCAGGACGCAGGCTTGCTCGATATCGCCTTCGGCGTAGGACTCGGCTAACTTCTCTGAGAAGTGCCAGATGAGCGGCTGCGCGTAGGGTGGATTGAGCCACACCCGGCCCGCCCAGTCCTGCTTCAGCCCGTCCTGCTCTGCGGTGTAGAACGTCGTCGCCTTGATGACCTTGTTGGCGTCCGGGTGCGATGCCGGGTCCAGGTCGATCCCGCCCATGACGCGCCGCGCTGCCTCGATGTAGTCGAGCGGTGTATACCATTCGTTCTCGCCCGTGTTCTGCCCGACGTGGACGTTGGCGAACCGCAGCAGTCCAGCGCGGGTGACTTCCTCCGAGTCGCCAGCGCGTGCGATGTACTCTGCCCGCGCTTCGGCAGGCACCTTGGCGACGGCCTGCCAGCGGCTCGACTCGTCCTTATCTACGCCGATGTCATCGAGTTTCACGGTCGCAGGCTGCGAGGGTGAACGGCGGTCGCCGCCGCTGCCTGCGTCTCGCTCGCCGCTGGCCTTGGAGTCGGCCAGCATCTCGCCCGCCTTGGCTTCGGCCTCTAGCCGGATGGCCGCAGCGCTGTTCTGTGCCTCTAGCCCTAGCCGTGCTGCCTTGGCGTAGTCCTGCGCTCGCTGTGCCATGTTGCGAACCTTGCGGATATCGTCTAGCGACCGTGCCTCAGCGAGCATCCGCGCCGCGTCGGTGACAAGAACCATGTCTTTCGTCATCGCAGTACCTCCACGATATCGTCCCAATACTTCGGGCGCCAGATGTACGTCTCGACGCCTGCTGCCTGTAGCAGCCCGATGACGTCGGCCTGTTCGGGTGTCACCTTGCCCTTGTCGGTCTTCATTTCTGCCGCGATGATGCGACCGCCGCGAAGCATCACTAAATCTGGCCAGCCTTTGCCGAGGGCACCCTGGACGGGAGTCTTCCAGCCGTGCTTCGTCCGTGCCGGTCGTATGTGCATCGTCTGCCAGCCTAGCCACTGCTCGGCTAGTTCGATGATCTGGTCTTGCAAGTCGCGCTCTCTGTCATATCGCGGTGTCATCAGTACCACCCGTGTCTGCGCTGGTGCTTGAGCGCCATACACGGCCTGCCGTAGTAGCGGCCCTTGATGTACCACCAGCCCCAACGCGTTTGCGTGACGGCGTTCGTGCGCCAGTCCTTGCCCGCCTTGCGCATCTTGCGACCCGGTAGCGCCTGCGGGATACCCCACGCTCTGCCCCACTTCGTCAGCGGCCCTCGGGCGCGGACGCGCCAGCCCGATTCGTTGCTCCAGAGCCGGTGCAGGCATCTGAACTGGCGCGCGGGCATCTTCGTCTTGAGCCACTGGCGAGCTTCCTGCACGTCGGGGCGCCATGCCGACTCTGCCGGTGTCGCGGTGAGCAGCAGCAGGACGATGGCGAGCCTAGTCATTGTGTGCCTTCTTTCGTCCGTTGCTGTAGTCGGTCCAGCCCGAAAGGTTCTTGCGCGATGGCTGTTCGTCCATCTGCCCGACACTCACGCCGCGCAGTCCTGACGCTCGTGGCGAGCCGCCGCCTGCTCCAAGGAAACGGGACTGGTCGATGATGTGCCCGGTGTCGGGATCGGGCCAGCGACGTCTTAGTGTCGGCATGAGAAGTGTCCTGGTACGCCGCACTCCTGGCAGGCTACTGGTTCGTAGTCTTCGCCTTCGATGGCGGCGCGTTCGTACTCGCTCAGCTCAGATACCGGGCGGGGCGATAGGGCACCAGCGAGGGGCACATTCCGCGCTGGTTCGGGGGGCACACTCCCCGGCGCACGGTTCGTACCGCCGTCCGTGTCGCGCCCCTCACCCGGTCTGTCTAGCGTATCAGTCATGGCGCGCCCTTTCACGAGTCGTCGATGATGGTGAGGATTTCCTTGAGCGCGTAGGTTGCCTGCCGGGGTGTCGCTTCGTCGCTTCGCTGTGCCCTGTCAGCTTCCTCGTGGCTTCGCGCCTCGGACCGGATGGCGTCACGCTCCTGCACAAGGACGGCGACGACCTTCGCCCACGACGGCGCACCCTTGACGCGGATGGCGTGGCGTAGCAGTTCGGGAGTCTCACGGATGGCCCGGACGATGATGGCGCGTTCGCTCGGACCGTCCTCGTCCCACTGGTCGAACTCGGTGCCGCGGGGTGCGAAGATGATGTCCCCCTCTTCGGCTGCGTAGCGGCGCCACTCTGACCAGGGCAACCACCTATCGGTGTATCCGACCCATGACTCTTCTGATGCCGTCCACGCCTCGGAGCTTACCGTTCGCTTCATCGTGTCCCCGCTGCCCTTGAGTCGCGCGCGCTTTCTATACCCCGGTAGGGGTAGTAGACACTCTTATACTCTTCTCTTCTAGTCTCTTCTCTTCTAGGCATCACTTGAGCATTGCTAACTCGATGCTCACAGCATGCTCGGAGCATTGCTAGCGGCATGCCCATAGCATTGCTCACTGTCTGCTCGGAGCATGGCGGATGTTGGCTGCGGTGCGTGCCTTCTCAGACCGTCTCTGGCGTTCCTTCTCCATGCCGAGTATGCGGAACCGCCGCCCCTCGACATGCACCAGTTCGCAGGCGACAAGGATGCCTAGGGGCTTGCGCCGGGTGCCATACGGAAGGGTGCCCATCGACGGCCATGCCTGATCGCCGATGACGAGTAGTCGCGCCCATAGCGCAAGGCAGGCGTCGTCTTCGTAGATGTCCGGGTACTCATCAGGAAACTGATGGTAGAGCCGACTGTACGGGCCGTTGGCCATGTTCCCTCCAAGGGCTATGGCGACCGGCTCCGGCCCTTGGAGAAGTACAGAGCCGGTCGCGTCACTAGATTATACCGCGCACTCGTGACGCTCTAGCCGCGATGCCTCGCACCAGCCGCGCTTCGTGCCGCGCCAGTAGACAGGCACCTTGCAGGCTTGACACGGCACCGGGCCGATACGTGCCCGCAGTTCCCTGCGTCGGTGTCCGGTCGCCATCTGCTCGCCCTTCGTCGTCAGTCGGTAGGAGTTTCGTCGTCGGTTGCCCATCGTTCCAGGTACTCCCGTAATTCAGGTCGGTGTGCCGTTGCCCAGACGTAGCCCTGTCGTGCGCCCATGCCCCTATGGTGGCCGGGACACAGCGTCACGTGGTCTGACGCCAGTTCGTGCCGTCGCCCCGTCGAGCGCTTGCGGATGTAGTCCATCTCCATGCCGGACAGGACGCGCCATCCCAGCGGACTGCCCCACGCGTCGTGACATGGGCCAGCCTTGCTATCGATACGGAGTGCCACGCAGCCGCCATCGCGGACGAATACGACTGCGCGCACCTCGCCTACTTGTTCGGCCATACGCCAGCCGCGTTCTTGTGCGATCCCTTGTGTCCGGCTGGCTTCTCGCACTTGCCCGTCTCCAGCGCTGCGTCTTCAGCGAGACAGAGCGTGCCCGCAGCCGTCTTCATGTCCTTGAGTCGTTCCGGGGCGATGGCCGGTTCCTGCGGTAGCGGTGGCGCCTCATCGGGTACTTCCTCGGCTTCGACGGTAGCGGGCGTCTCCGTCGTTCCTGTGGCGTCCTGCGCCCGTTCTACGAGCATCCGCTGAGCCGGTGACATGTCCAGGACTTCCCCGTCGTCGTCCACATGGACGGGTGCTGCGGATGGGATGGCGCCCAGTTCGGACTCATCCAACATGCCTAGCCCTGCGAGCGATAGCGTCAGTCGGCGCTTCGCCTTCGTCAGTGCCTTCATGATGGCGTTGGCGCGAGCATCGCCCTGCAACTTGCCGATAGGAACCGAACCGATGTCCATGTCGGTCCTGCCCTTCGCGTCGGTGCCGGTGACAATCCATGTCGCGTAGTTCGCGTCCGACGTGTCGCGCTCTGCCGAGACGATGGATATCGTCTTGAGCGTCCGTAGCTGGTCGGTCGCGTCCTTCGTCGCGTACAGCGTCAACTTGTTGTTGAGTCGGATGTACTGAAATGGCTTCGTCAGCGGGTTCAGTCCGATGGACTTACAGACGCCGTGGTAGTACGTCAAGCGTTCCATCGGTGACAGGTCCGCAAGGTCGCCCATCAGCGCCGCCTTCTCCAGTGCGCTCGGTGCGTCGGTGCGTTGTACTTCGTTCGTCATGCTGTGCCTTCCTTTACGCTGAACCGCCGTGACGGTTCGCCTCTCTGCTGTGCCTCGATGCCCTCGTAATCGGTGACGTGGCGTGCTTCTGTTCCGGCATCCTCCGAGTGTTCGATGATGGAACGATAGGCTGCTGCTACAGCCTTCCAGTCGATGCGGCCCTGTACCTCGGGCCACGTCGCAGTATAGCCATCACCGATGAGCCGAGAATGCTCACCGATGTACGCCTGGAGTTCCTGCGCCAGTTGATCCGTCTCGCGCTTCGCAGTCGCGGCCATGCCCTTCGTGAGCAGATAGCGCGCCGCGATAGCGTCCATCTCCGGTGTCGCTTCGATGCTGTCCTCGGTGGCTTTCGGGTACAGCCTGCGAAGCGCTTTGCCTGCGTCTGCCGAGCCGTCCGGGGCGGGCGGGGTGCCCGACTTCACGAGTTCCCAGAACAGCGCTTCCTCGTCCAGCAGCGCTTGCTGGAATGGCTTGTCTGCGGGGATGGTGTAGATGTTCATCTGGCGCCCGCCGACAAGTGCTGCAAGGTCGCAGAGCGGTACGTCCATCAGCATCATGTAGTGCTGGACTTGGCAGGCGTAATGCGATGGGATGTCTGCGCTGCCGGGTTCGCCCCAGCCGTCACCCATCATCGCCGTGACTTTGATCTCTAGGATGCGGTCGTCGGTCATGCCGTCCGGGTGGCCGATGAGGAAGTCGTATTCCTTGTGCCTGCGGAACCCTGTTCGCTGGACGTGGTAGCCGGTGTCTTCGGCGTAGCCCTTGCGGACGGCATCCTCTAGGCGGGTGCCCCATATCATCCGCTCGGACGGGTCGAAGCCATCCGATAGCCCGCGCTTCTCTTGCCAGACGCCGAGTGCCGACGCCCACGGACTGACACCCAGGATGGCCGCAGCATCGCTGCCGCCGATACCGGAGCGTCTGCGCTTCGTGAACGCATCGCCTGTCGCTGGTTCGCCATAGATGTTCATGTGCCCAGCCTTATCCGCAGTTTGCGGAGTCCATCGAGGTTCGCCGCCTGCGTCACGTCGAGCAGGGCGCGCTGTAGCCCGTCCGTCTCGGTGTTGTCCGCGATGGTGAATGTGCCTTCGGCTGTGCCGGTCACGCTCTCGTCGGGACTCTCGTCGTCTGCGACTTCGACCGTCACCGATATCGTGTAGCGGGCCGACATGCCTTGCCAGTCTGTCATGTGCCTTATCCTCTCTGCTACGTGTGCCATCTAGCGTGTCAGACCATAGGCAGCCAGCCCAGCATGTGCAACGTGAAGTACGCCAGCCCGCCGCCGATGACGACAAGGGCGAACCATTCCGAGAGTCGGTCTGCTGTCCTCATGGTGCCTCCCATAGTGTCGGGTACTCGTCAAGGTCGCGCCGATAGTTCACGATGTCATTAGACGCGACCCAGCCCATATGGTTCCTCGTGCCCTTCGGCTGGAAGCCGACTGCACCGAAACCGAGTGCCGTCCAGAACTTGTTAGCGTCCAGGTCGGCGCGGCATCGTAGCGTCATCGCCGCCCGCCCGAAGTCACGGCAGAAGTCCAGCGCTGCGTCTACCAGCGCCCGCCCGTACTCGGCTCGGCGGAAGTCATCGAGCACCACTATCTGTTGTCCGCGTGCCGCTGAGCCTGCGGCACGTCCGGGCGTGTAGACGTAGTACCCCGCAGGCTGTCCGTTGACGAGACACAGGAAACAGAGAAAGTTTCGCTGCCCGCCCCAGACGTAATCGCGCCATGTGCGTTCAGGCAGGAAGCCGACAGCATACGTATTGCCGCGCTGCAAGTCGTTGATGAATGTCCAGTCTGCGGGTGTCGTCGTCCTGATGACGATATCGGCATGGGCAGACAGTACGACTGCGGGGACCTGTCGGCAGTCGTACCGTCCCCACTTCTGTCCTAGCGGGGACTCGAAGACATGTTCGGGCAGCAGCGTACCACCTTCGTTGTCTACCTCTCCCCATAGGTTCATGCCGCCCGCCGTCGTGCGCTGTTCGCTTCGCGGATGGCTTCGGCGTAGACGTGGCCTGCGCTCGACAGCCATCCGCCCATCATGCGGTACAGCATCTCGCCGTCCTGTGCGCCGATGCCGTCCATGCGCTCGTGCAGGCTCGTGTAGGCGTTGTGCCTGTCCAGTTGTCGGCGCTTCGTGCAGGCGTCGTCGTCGGCTCGGAATAGCGCGCGGTGCATCAGGCACCAGCGTCGGTCGTAGGATGCGCGTACGCAGGGCATCTATCGGTCCTGGTAGACGTGACGTGATGCGCGGTCCTCGGCGCCGTCTACGTCGTCATCAGGCAGCTTGTCGATGACGGGCGGGTGCCACGGGTCGGGGCAGACGTTGACTTCGCCCTCGTGCTGGATGGCCGGGTGGAGTTTCGGATTAGGGCTATCGCAAGTAGGGCAGTGGTCAGTCATCGGAGTCCTCCGCGAGTAGGGCATGCCGCGGGCATCCCGTGTCGTTCGTTCTTCTGTGCCTGTGCCATCGTGTGCCCCTTCCTATCTGTGTGCCTTGTGGCCTTGGTTTATCGGGTGCCCCATGAGCGAAACTGTCGCAGGCCATCCCCGACGTGCTGCCAGTGGCCCTTGCGATGGACGCCGCGGCGCGTCGTGGTGCCGCGGACGAACATGACTCGCATCCCGCAACTGCCACAACGTCGCCCGACGAAACCGGGATAACTGACGTCGAGGCTGTCGCACTCTAGGTCTTTCGGGTCACGTGTGCCTTCCCGAACTGCGATGCCTGTATGGTCGCGTCGTGCCTTGTTCTGTGCCATGAGATAACTATAGAACATCTTGTCAAGTGCTGTTCTAGTGCATTCGTACTACGCGCACAGATGACAGATGTACCGGACGGCACACACCCAGAAACCGTTGCCGTCCTCTCTCATCATCAGGGCCAGCGTGACAGAGAAGTACGCCCACGTCGGCCCGATGATGAGCCAACGTGAGCAGGGCACTACTCAGGGACGGGAGTGTTCAGCGCTTCGTCTACCTTGCCTGCGACAGTGGCGGGGCTATCGACTCGGGAGCGCTGCCAGATCGTGCCGATGGCGATGACGACGGCAGAGACAGCCGCGACGATGGACGCGGACAGCTCGGCGTCCCATTCCAGGACAGCCGCGGCTACTCCGATAGCGGCGATGGCGGCGACTTCGATAGCGCCGATGATGGCGACTGGTTCACGGTTCATGGCATCCCTTCTATCTCTAGCGCCGACAGGACGGCGAGCGCGTCGGCCTTCGCTTCTGTCGCGCCGTCACCGTCTGGCGTCAGGGCTGCGACTGCTGTCTCGGCATCCTCGACAAAGGTGTTGTAGTCCTCACGCCACTTGGCCGGGTCGGGTGGCGGCAGCGGCTCGGGGTCCGGCTTGTTCGGCGCCTCGGTCATAAACAGTTCGCGCATCTTCGCCAGCGAGCCGTAGAACGCGTTGCCGTCGATGCTCCTGCCCTTGTAGCGGTACATGCCGAACTGCCAGAAACGCGCAGCGGGCCAGCCACCGAACCCAGCCCGCGGCGGTTTCGGCGGGAGGTTCGGCGCCTTGCATGTGTGGCGCTTGCCATCCCATCTCGCTTGCCATAGTCCGTCGAACAGATGGGACAGTTGTGGATTGCCGATGGACTGCCAGTAGCCCTGTGCGGTGTAGCAGAGCAGGGTGTTGCGCTTCGCGGACGTCTGGACGTGCTTGGCGAAGTTGGCGATGGTGCCCCGTTTCGGATTGCCGCCTGCGCCGGGATTGCGCTCGACGTCCATCACCAACAGGAGGTTCTTCAGGTTGCCGCCGTTGGCTTGTCGGACGGTGCGAAGGAAGTGCTGTGCCTGCGCCTTGCCCGGTCGCGCATCACTGAAGTGGTACGCGCCGACTAGGAAGCCGTGTCGCCGCGCCCGTCTGAGGTTCACCGCAAATGTCGGGTCTACGTGCCCGGTTCCCTGTGTCGCCTTGATGATGGCCGCTTTCACGCCACAGGCTTTCAGTTGCAGCCATGCCGCATTCGATAGTCCCTTCTCCCCTTGCCAGTGGGACAAGTCCACGAATAGATGTTTACCCATGAGTACCCCTGTACTTGCGAAGCCGGGACGCGTCGAAGAATACCAGCGCCCAGATGATAGTTAGCGCGAAGCCGCGGACGACCAGCAAGCCGAGCCGTATCCACTCCCTACCATCTGCATCGGTCAGGACGCCGAGCACGCCCATGCCATCGATGACAAGCAGCAGCAAGCCGACGCGGATAAGCAGCGCGTGTTGGTAGCCTGCGTCGTGGTGGATATCGTTGCGAGTCTCATAGATACGCAGCATGACCAGGACGACAGCGCCCGCCACGAGCGCACCGAATAGCGCCAGATTGAGCAGCGCGGCAGTCGTCAGTTCGTTCACTTGTTCAGCGCCCGGATACCGAGTGCGCCCATGATGACACCGGCCAACGTCGGTAGCGTCACCGCGAGCACTCCGACGTCAATCTGATAGCCGGGGATGAAGATGGGCGCGATGAATACCACGACGACGATGATGGACAGCAGCACGAGACTGATGATGAGTGCCGCCGCACGGCCATAGACATCGAGTTGGTCATCCTTCCTAACCATGCGACCATCTTGCCACCGTCAATACCCATTCCTGCTTAGGTACTTCTACTTATGCCGTTCGGAGCAGCCGCACGTCACGCCGGGGCGCCCAAGTCTTCCGCTACGAACGTGATGGCTGTGTCTTCCGTGCCGGAAGCCGCGTTGGCGATCCTAGCCGTAAAGCCGGACTCGACCCTGTAGGCAGGCCGGA
>Ga0255047_10002243_pt1 | contig 12935 bp, 25 predicted proteins | sample JV7_2_1_MG_FD_183640 | JGI IMG/M metagenome (GOLD analysis project Ga0255047, IMG submission 183640) | Seawater microbial communities from Jervis Inlet, British Columbia, Canada - JV7_2_1 | ecosystem: Environmental > Aquatic > Marine > Inlet | place: Canada: British Columbia | collected 2016-10-06
TACCTCTGCATTCAAACAAGCTCTAGGATTCAATGAAATGAAAGTATGGAAGTCTGAGAGAGCATGCCAAGTATTCGCAGCTTTGATTCAAATCTTCCCACATAATGAGTTTACAAGCTTGGAAGAACTGATGAAAGAAGCTATTAGGATAGCTAAGCTTAGCTGGGAAGGTGTTTAAGATGAGTGAAGAATACATGACACAAATTAGAGAAGAAGAAGAAGCAAAAGCAGATTATTATTCTAATCTTGCTGATGCAGCTGAAGCAGCAAAGCTAGAAGAGCAAGTGCAGATGATGAATCCAGCTGAAAGATTACAACTAGAAGAGCAAGGATACTTTGATTGGATTAATGAGCAAGACCAAGCAGAAGAAGCTTTAAAGACTGCTATAGCTAGCTGGGAAGAGCAGCAGGCTAGGAGTGCTGAAGATGGAGCTTAATATAAATGAAAGCAAGAGCTCCATAGAGCTCACAAGAGGCCAGAAAGGGAGTTATGGCTGGAAGGTCAAAGTATATGACCCTGATGCAGATAAGGCACTACAAGAGACCTTTAGGCTCAATATGGAGCTGTTAGAGAAGTATCCAGATAAGGGGGAGATAGCATGATTAGAAAGTTAAGGTATTGGTGGATGAGGCTGTTTAAGAAGCCTCTAAGGATCATAAGCACAGACAGATACTTTTAAGGCAAGAGGCTTAAGCTATTTATTCTTATTACCTCCCTAGCATTAAGGTGATAGCTTAAGCCTGCCAATTAATGACAGCAAGCATCCGCAGATAGCCCAACTTAGAGCTTGCCTCTAGAAAATAGACAGGCAAGCTGTAAGAGGCTATCCACTGTTGATGCTTGCTTGCTAGAGCACCATGAGCTCTTAGAGAATAGAGAGCTCATGGAGGTGAGTAAGATGAATAAAAAAGAAATACTTAAATATATGACTAGAGGCTTAGAGTATGCATATGATTGTAAAGATAAAGATGCTATGAGAACCTTACTAGAAGAATTAAATTATTGGTGTGTAGAAAATAGATTAATAGCAGAATAAGCCACTAAGGCTTATTTTTTTGCTTATGAGCAATACCCACAAAGCAAGCAGTCGCCTGCCTCTCGGCAGCCTCTTCAGCTAAGCGCTGCACGCTTAGCTGTATCTCTATCTATATAAATGCTTGCTTTGCTTTGTGGGTTGGTAAGAGTAAGCTAGCTAGCTGCTGCAGCTGCTGTAGGTTAAGGTGATGTTGTTGTAGCGAGAGCATGCTGCTCTCGCGCTCTCTGCTGATAGCAGCTGCTGTGGGTTGCCTCAGCAGCTGTCAAGCTTCCTGCTGCAAGCATCTGGCAGGACGCTTCGCTCTAGCCTTCGGCTAGCCTGCGCATGATGCTTGCGCAGATAGAGAGATGCCCTACGGGCATATATCGCTCGCTTCGCTCGCGAGACAGAGACCTGCCCTGGCGGGCAGATGTCGCTCACTCTGTTCGCTCCATATAAAGCTCAACCAAAGCATACAAGTAGTGTGTTAGCGGTTCTTGTTTGGTTTCGCTTTGCTATGTGGGATCGCTCGCAGCTAAATTAAAAAATATTATAGATGTTACCTTCACAAGACTTAAATACTCAGCCAGCTAGCCACTACTAGCCTAAACAAGCTCACAGCAAACACCTAAAAAACTATGGCTTGGTGTAGTCGGCTAACTGTGATAAAACCTGTGGTGGTTTGTCGGTCTGGATTGCCTGAGGTGTGTCGAATACACTCACGACCGCAGGGCTTGGGGCAGAAGAAGATGAGATGCAAAGCTACAACGAAGAATAGATGGACTAATGATAGATGCTTGCATGAGGCTGCGATTTGCGGCTACTGCACGCAACACTGGAAGATGAAGATGAATATAAGAAAAGAGGCTGAGGAGCTGATTGAGAGGATTAAGGAGATTGAAGAAGAATCAGAGAGCAGCAGCTAGGCAGAAGCTAGCTGTGAATGAAAATAAGAAGAATAGAGAGCTTTGGGAGTTTGAGGATGATTGATAAAATATATACTAAAAGAGATTATAATAAAGCTTTAGAGATTATCGAAGCCTATTGGTATATGAGAGGATATATTGATGGAAAAGAAAGGAAATGAAGCTTGATAGCTGGCAGAAGGAAGTATTGAAGACTAAAGGCAATATGTGCCTGCGTAGTGGGAGACAGGTAGGCAAAAGCACTATTATAGGCATCAAAGCTGCTAAATATGCTTTAGATAACAAAGATAAGCTGATTATGGTCATAAGTAAGACTGAGCGTCAAGCTGGGCTGTTATTTAATAAAATACTCTTTAATTTGTCTAAAATAGCCCATAATGAGATATGCACAGGTAAGGAGAGGCCTACAAAGAGTTTGATTAACCTAAAGAACGGCTCAAAGATATACTGCCTTCCTGCAGGTGATACTGGATTCGGCATAATGGGCTTTACCATAGACCTGCTGATTGCGGATGAGGCTGCTTTTATTCCAGAAGAAGTCTGGAATTCAGTTATACCAGCTCTAGCTGTTACTAAGGGTTCTATTTGGCTGTTATCTACTCCATTTGTCAAAGAGGGTTATTATTATCAGTGCTTCCAGGACTCTACGTTTACATCTTTCCACACTAGCACAGAGGATTGTCCAAGAGCGGATGATGAGTGGCTAGCTCACAAGAAGCAGCAGCTGACTAAGGCGCAGTATGCCCAGATGTATTTGGGTGAGTTTGTTGATGAATTAAGACAGTTCTTTCCTGATAAGCTCATACGTGAAGTCTGTTGCCTTAAAAGAAGGCCTGCCATAGTAAGAGGTGGGGTTTATTATTTAGGGTGTGATGTGGCTCGTATGGATCGTGATGAGTTTACTTATGAAGTTATATTGAAGCTTAGTGATAGTAATTCTCAGCATGTTGAAAGTATTGTGACTAAGGGTGTTGCTTTAACAGAAAGCGCTAGGAGAATTATGGAGCTGAATAAATTGTATGATTTTAAGTATGAGTTTATTGATTCTGGTGGTATGGGAATAGCTGTATGTGATATGTTACGAGAGAGTAGTGCTGATAAGTATAAAGTTGTTGAAGTTAATAATGCTAGCAGGAGTTATGAGATGATGAGCAAAGACCATAAAACTCATATAATTAAGGAAGACCTATACAACAATTTAAAGAGTTTATTACAACAAGGCAGGCTTAAGCTGTTGGATGATGATGAGCTGAAGGCTAGCCTCAAGAGCATCCAAGCTGAGCATGATCCTCAGACAGGCAGGATGAAAATATGGGGAAGCTACAGCCATATAGCTGAGGGTTTGATACGAGCTGCATGGGGTTTGCATGAAAGAAGTCAGGGGATGTGGTTTAGATAGATTTAAATATTAGGTTAATAAAGGGAAATCATGGCAGGAAAGAAGATTAAGGTTAAGGGTGAAGATATTGATGTGTCTGATGATATGTATGTATTGGCTCATGCAATCAGAGATTTAGCTCATGCAATAAGAGGAATCAAATAATGGCTGTTACTTCAATCATGACCACAGAGATAGAGATTACATCTAAAGAAGGTGCTGGTGTTAGTCCAGACTTAACAGATGGTATGCATGATGCTTGGGTTCTGCAAGCAGAGAACAAAGTGAATGTAATTGCTAGATATAATTTTTCTGATGCTTATGCGGCTTTAGATGTGGATGTTAAATCTATCTTATCAGACCTTGTTTCAAGCATGGTTGCCAAGAACGGCATCAGGTATGATATGGGGGGATACACAAACATCAATGAAGCTTTAGCTATGCTGAATGATTTACAATTAAACATAAATGAGAATTGGGGTCTATTGAAAGATAAGGTTAAGCAAGGATTTATAGTAGACCCTACCAAGGGGGTTGTATAATGGCACATGACTTTGTTAGGTTTCCAGAATTAACAAACACTCAAGCAGAAAGATACTATTGGGATAGCCCACACAAGCAGATATTTGAAGACTTTGATGCTAAAGTTGTGAGAGTAACTGATGGTGATACTGTGACTCTTAAATGGGATGAGAGAGACTTTGATTTTCCATTGAGATTAGTTCTTATAGATGCACCAGAGATGAACACACCAGATGGAGCAGCATCAAGAGACCATCTAGCAGGATTGATTGATGGTGAGGATGTTCAGATTATTATAGACCCAGAGAATAGAACAGAGAAGTGGGGAAGATTGTTAGGTGATATTCGGCATGGCGGACAACTGATGAGTCAAGAGATGTTAAGCTCACAGAATGCAGTTCTGTTTGAAAATAGAAATGATACTAAGATACCAAGCATAGAGGAGATGATTAGACATGCCAACACATAAGCTAACGAATACAAATAAATTATTCAATTTTGATGATATAGCTAATGGTAGAGGTCTTGTTGATTATTGGTTGTTCATAACAAGAGATACAGCTGCAGCTTTGCAGTATAATATTGATACTACAGCTTTAAGGCCAGGTTCTGGTTCTGGAGAAGCTAACTTTGTAGCTACTGCTTTTAATTCAGCACAAACATTCACTTTCTTTTCAGGAGCTTTTACACTTCCAAGAGTAATAGATGGAAATACTTTATTCACTTTTAATGTTAATGCAACAGGCGGAGCTGGAGATGATATCACATTTGTAATTAAGTTTTATCATTATGATGGGACAACTTCAACACAGATAGGAACTACTTGGACTAGCCCAAGCTGGAGCATTACTGAAGGTGGTAATGAGGAAAGAACATTTACAGGCAGTGTGGTGCTGCCAAGAACTAAATATCGGATAGGAGACCAAATAAAGATGGAGTTTATCATGACGCCTGGTGGTGGAGATACTATAGCTAATTGTGCTGTAGGAGTAGACCCAACAGATTCTGATGATTATTTCAAGCTTCATATACCATTTAGATTAGGAGATTAAGATGCCAGAATATGAAATAGGACAAACAGACACAACGGACTTTGACGGAAGCATACAAGAGATAAGTATCCCTTCAGAAGAGACTGATGCTGCTTCTGGAGATAAGGAGACTGAGTATGTTAACTCAGATTGGAGCAACCAGCTAGGGCTTTATCATAATGAGAAAGCCCCAGAGTTGAAGAAGGTTATAGATGCTAAAGCTACATGGATGATATCTGATGGTGTGAAGGGAGATCCTACAACTATGTTTATTTTGGATTCTATGAAGGGAAATGGCAGTGATACTTTTAACACAATTATAGAGAATATGATTAGAACATATCAGGTAGGTGGTGATGCTTTTGCTGAGCAAGTAAGAGATGATGATAATTCTTTGATTAATCTCAAGCCATTAGATACTGGAATTATGAAGATAGTAGCTAATCCTAAAGGAATCATCATAAGGTATGAGATGATGAGTAAGACTTCAAAACAAGTAGAGAAAACATTCCAACCAGAAGAGATATTCCATCTATGCAGAAATAGAATTGCTGATGAGATTCATGGCCAGAGCTTATGTAAAAGCTTAAAGTGGATTATAGAAACTAAGAGCGAAGCTATGGAAGATTGGAGAACTGTTGTTCATAGAACTGTATGGCCTTTGATAATTCTAGAGAGTGGGACTGATGATACTGTTAAGATAAACACACTTAAAACTGAATGGAAGAATGCAATAAGTAAGAAAGAAGCTATCATAGCACCTAAGGGAACTACAAAGGATATCAAGGAGCTTACTGCAGCATCTAAGATAAATGTTATCCAGTGGTTAGAATACTTAGACAATAGATTCTATGAAGCTGCTGGAGTGCCTAAGATTGTTGTAGGTGGTGTAGGTGGTATCACAGAAGCAGCTGTTAAGATTGCATATCTATCCTTTGAGAACACAGTTAGAGAGGAGCAGTTGCAAATAATAGAGCAAGTAGGAAAACAGCTAGGATTAAGTATACAATTAGATTTCCCAATCAGCTTGCAGAATGAATTATTATCAGATAATTCTAAAGATGCAACTAATGGAGCAGCTCAGCCTAATGAGACTACTGCAGGGAGTGGAGCATAATGGTAAGAAAAAGGGGCAAAGGAAAGATATCAAGATTAGGAACAGCTAGTCAAATAGCTAGACATCCAGGAACGGGGAGAGCTTTTGCTGGACAATTCAAAAAGAAAGGAGAAACACCAGAACAATCTGCACAAAGGTTAGCAGATTTCAAGAGTGGAAAGCAGCAAAGGAAGGTATTAGGCGGTGCTAAGTTTAGTAAGAAAGTAGGAGAGAATCTAGCAAGACCAGGCGAGAAAATACTAGGAACTAAAGAGAGAGAAGCTGTTAAGAAGAAAAGGATTGCAGAGAATCTAGCAGCTAAGCAAGGAGAAGAAGCTGGTATCACTCCAGAGCAGACAGAGTTTGAGCAGACTAAAGAGTTTGTAGGTGGTTTAGGAACAGCATTGAAAGAAAGATTTAATAAAATTGTTACTACAGGAGCAGCTGGAAAACTAACAGATTTATTAGGACTTCCAGCTAGAGGCGATACACCTCAAGGAAGAGAAGCAGCAGCAGAGGCTATATCAACTACAGGAGAAGAAGCATTTGGAGAGATTAAAGGAATAGCACAAGAAGGCTTAGCAGCATTTGTAGGTGCAAGAGTTATAGGTGCAGCAAATGCTAAAGTAATAAGAGGAGTTTCTACTGCAGGAATCACAGCAGTAGTAGGTGCTGATGTATTGACGGATTGGTATGCAGCTGATAACATCATAGGTGGCCAGAAGTTTCATCTAAAAGAAATTCAGAAAGATTTTAATTCAGGTTTATTAAGTGGAGAAGAAGCTATTGCTCTAGCAGATGAGGCTCAAGCAGCAGTAGATTTAGCTAAACAAAAATTAACAATTAGCACACAAGTAAACCCTATCATGTGGCCATTCAGAAATATCATATTGACAGGAGCTGATGCAGACCAAGCAGCTATAGATTTGATAAGATTAGAGATAGACCAGTATGCATTAAGAGCTCAACTTCCAGAGGAATTCCAAGAGTTTGACTTCCCAGAAGAAGGAGACAAGGATTTTAATGATGAAAACTAAAAAGATAGATTGGAGAGTGTTAATAGCAGCTATAGTAGCATTAACAATAATTGAATGTGTTGCATTGATGAATGGCATTAATGGAACTTTATTGTTAATGGTCTTTGCAATTATTGCAGGTATAGGTGGAGTAGCAATCCCAGTCAAAACAAAATAGGAGAGTGATAAATATGGCAGAAGAAACCGAAAAGAAAGAACCAGACAACGGAGAAGATGTTGTTGATGACGAAGGAGCTGAGGCTCCTTCTGAATTATCCGAAATAGATAAAGCTCATGCAGCAGTTGATAAGATGAATGATGCTGCAGCAAAGCTTAACAAAGCAGCTGATAGATATGAGAGCTTAAAAGCTAAGGAAGTGCTGAGAGATAACATGGGCGGTAGAAGCCAAGCAGGACAACAGCTAGAGAAGAAAGAGTTAACACCAGCTGAATACAAAGACTCAATCATGAGAGGTGAGATTCCAAATGAAGCCAGTTAGTTCAACAGAGGACTTAGGAATTAAGATAGGAACTCCGACAGAAGTTCAGTGGATAGAGATACTAAAAGCACAAGAGACTAGTCTAATCTCAAACAAGATAAATCAAGAAATAGCAGAGATGTTGATTGAAAGAGCTAAAAAGAGAATAAAAGAGGAAAAGGGAAAGCTTTAAATACAAGCATACTAAAAGAGAAACATGACAAACGAAGCAATACTAATTCATGAGACAGCACCACCGATTCCAATGACATGTGCAGACACAGCTTATGCTAAAGGATCATGGTTAATTCTTTCAAATCCTATGACTGTTGCAGTTCACGGATCTAATGATGAAGCGATATGTGCAGGTATTGCAGCAGAAGAAAAGATTTCTGGAGACGGAAAACTTAAGATAGCAGTTTATAGAGAAGGTATCTTCCAAGCAACAGGCAGTGCAGCAAGTTCTGCAGGTGCAGTGTTAGCATTATCAGGAACAGCTCAGAGATTAAAGACTTCAGACGCTACAACACTTCAGAGTATTGGTGCAGCAGTATCCTTAGAAGATTGTGGTGGTAACGGAGAAACAATGGTAGTAGAACTAAAGCCTGGTATAGGCGGAAGTGGTGGATTAAGTTAAGATGGCTGATGGCTCAAGAGAAGCAGACATAAGAGGAATTAACATTAACAAGTTAGCAACTGGTTTTGCTGATGAAGTAATGGTAATGAAGAAGTTTGTAAGAAATGCTTCAACTAATGCTAGAGAGCTTAGATGGTATAAGAAAACAGCAGGCTTCTTAGATAGCACAGATACAACAGACATCACAGCAAGTCAAATTCAAAACACATCATTCGGTTCATTGCCAGTAGTTGTAGAGGCTAAGTGGACTAGAACAACTTCTTATGTAAGAAAGTATTTTGTAGAATCACCAACATTCACTATTGAAGATTTAAAAGATAATGATATAGACCTTATGGCTACTAATGTCAGAGACTTAGTAAAGGCTGTAAGCAATCAAGTTGATATCAGAATCTATAATGTAGTTTCAGACAGCACTACTGTCGGAACTCCAGCAAGTGGTTCAGATGTTCCAAGCGCAGCAGCAACAGCTGACGGATGGGATGATGCTGATACTGGAGACCCTATAGCAGATATTTTAGTTGCTAAAGAAAGTATGAGAACATATAGATATAATCCAGAAGGAGCTATAATGGCTTTACATCCAGGAGATTACACAAGCCTAATAACCTATTTAATTAATGTTAAAGGAAGTTCTATTCCAGGCTTCTCAAGTGAGAAAGTTAGATCAGGAGTAGTTCATGAAATCCTAGGTGTAAGAGTTGTTGTTAATACTTCATTTATAGAAGGCTATGCAGTCTTATGGTTACCAGATACTACAGCTGTATGGAAGTCATTCACACCATTAACTACAGCAATAGTAGATGACCCTGGTATTGGTAAGAAGATTCGTGTATGGGAAGAAGGCGAATGCTTACTAGAGAACCCAAATTCTGCGTATGTCATCACAGCTATCAAGGTTTAAAATGGTAACAGGATTAGATATTTGTAAAAAGAGATTAGAACTTGCTAAGGCTAAAGAGGATTCTAAAGAGATTAAGTTCTGGACAGAAAGAATAGCAAGAAGATTGTTAAAGCCTCAGTATGCTAATTATGTTGAAGAGCCTAAGATAGAAAAAGAGGTGATAGCAGATGACAGAAGTAGCAGCAAGCACAAGAAATCTAAGAGATAACAGAGCAACTCAGAGTGCCTTTACAGTAAGTGATTGGACAGAGAATGTAACTGTAACTTGCAATGGCTTAACTAATGACCAATTATCAGATATTCTAGGAACACTAATTAAACAACTTATAGAAAGAGGCTTAATACTAGGGACGGTGAATGACGCATAATGGCAGATGGAGATATATTATACGCAAGAGGAGCATTAACACCAGCTAGACACGCACTCAAGTTTATAGCTACAGGAGACGAAGCAGCTTTAATAGATGAGTTTGCAGTAGCAAGAGTAGCAGCTAACGATACAGAAGGAACATTTACAGCATGGGTTAACATACCAGATAAGACTGGAGACTATGCGATAGTTTCATGTGGAGATACAGCAGCTATTGAATTCTTAACACTTAGAGTAACAGCAGGCAAGCTAGTAATTGAATGTAATGATGCAACTGTAGATCAGTTCGAGCATACTTCAACTAATATTGTAATAACACCACACAAGTGGCATCATGTAGCAGTAACTCAGACAGCTACACTAGAAGCACCAAAGCTATATGTTGATGGTGTGAAGGTAGCACAAACAGCTACACTAGCTACAGATAACGGAACATGGTTTAGTGATTTAAACTTAACAGATGATGGCAGCATAGGAGCTGGAGAGGAAGCTGGAGCAGCAGCTCAGATAAGAGAATATAAAGGCGGAATATCAGATGTTAAATACTGGACAGTACCATTAACCCCAGCACAGATTAAGAAAGATTATCAAGGACAAGCACCAGATACTATTACAGGAACTAGCGGAGACTTAACAGATTGGTGGGAAATGAAAGACTTAACTAACAGCGTAACAGCAGCAAACGCTATCACATTAGGAGCTAGCATATTATTTGTAAATGGTTATTCAGAATTCACATCAAAGATGGCATTTCTAGGTGCAGTAATAGATGATGATATTACTATTGCTATGACAGATAAAACAGGGCTATGTGTAGTGCTTAAGGCGGCTTAAAATGGCTAACAATACTTCTTCTGAAAAAGAATTAAAGACTTACTGGCCTATTGAGGAAGGCCTCACAGCAGAGACTACCAAGCAAACAGGCAGACAAATGAACCTTACCCCTACCAAGAGTAGCTTAGTCCCAAAGAGGCTAAGAGCGGGGCTGTAATGGCTCGTAAGAGGCAGCTATCTAAAGAAAGAAGAATCGTCAAGCAGCTGCAGAGATACGAACCCAAGACACCAATAGCAACAGACTATTTCTTACCTAATCATTCAGGCATAGCATCACACCCAGAATTTAAAGAAGCATTGGCAGGTGTTACAGGCTTATGGGAAGTTGATGGGACAGAAACCCAGCTTATAACTGCAGATGAGATAGATATGCAGGATAAAGCTATAATTAATATTAATTCATTAAAATTAGGAACTGCTGAAGGAAACAGTAGAATATATTTTTATGAAGGGGGAAGTCCCACAGCTGAATATATTATGTGGGACGATACAGGTCATAGATTTGAGATAAGTGATGACCTTCAATGTTTAGGAAATGTAATCTCACAAGGAGATATTTATACTACAGGTGCAGGTGATGATTTATGGTTGGGCAATAGCACACAGGGTTCAGCAAGTTTTCAAGCATATGCTAATGGGAATTTAACAGCAACAGGAACGAGCACACTCACAAATATCACAACTACAAACAGAATTAAGAGTATGCCACAAAGCTGGGATAAAACACTTTTAGATCCAAATGGAATATGGGATATTGATACTCAAGTTCCTATCACAACAGCCGAAGCTGCATTAAAAGTTACTCGTGTTAAGGTAGATTTAAACACAACAGGCAAAAATGTATGGGGAGACTTAAAATATGCAGATAATTTGTCAAGTTTTACAAATGCAACATTAATCAGGGCATTTGACACAAGTTCTGGGGTTTTAGACGCTACAGGGCTATCTATAGCAGTTCCAAGTGGAAAAGAAGTCTATATTCAGTTTGATAGTCAGTCAGATAGCACAATTACCTTTATGGCACTACATATTGAGTGGGATTTTGACTAATGGGAGTTACTGAGTTTACAGCACAAAGTGGAACTTCAGGAACTATCACAAAATCTGCAATCCTTGGGTGGAGTGTTGCTACAGGGGCTAATAGGTGCGGTATTGATACTCCAGGAGCATTCCAAACAGAAAGGAGAAATTTTTTAAGTTATGATACTAATGCAGGAATTCCTCAAAAAGCCATAGTTACTAAAGTTGAGTTATTTACTCATGTTTCAAGTTTATCAACTACAGGGAATAATCCATTCTCATGGAAAAATTCATATTATATAGGCACTTGGATTGGTGGAACATTAGGGGGTGGAACAGGTGCACAATGGCAAACTGAATTTGATGGTGGAACTTTTGCAGTTCAGAATATAGGTGCACCAAGCTCAGTATATATAGATTTAGGAGCACAAGGGGTATCTAGTTATAATAATGCAGGGGATACAGATGTAGCTGTGAGAGATACTTCTGATTGGATAGCTGGACAGGGTAATTGGGATTGGGCTGGAACTGAGAGTAGACAGACGTTAAGGGTTAGTTGGTATCTGCCACAAGTAATATAAATAAAAGGTGCTAACTTATAGGGAAAAAGAGAGTTCTGTTCTGGTTCGTGCAAAAGGTGGATGTATCCTTCACAAAGTTTATATAGTCTTCTTTTCTATAGCTGTATTAAGCCTAAAAGGCTGGGAGCGTGATGTAAATGAGTAATGAATTAACAACAAGAGAAAAAGAATTTATTAGAACTTTAATAAATAGCACATCTTTAGAGAAGATTTGGAAACTAGGACTAAGCATAAATGATGGAGAGAATTTAATGAAGAAAGTTGGAGGTGATCCAAAGTGAGAAAAACTATAAACATTACAAGCTATTCCCAAAGCAAAACAAAACTAGGGGATTTAATGGCAAAGATGAAGACTGCTGCTGATGGGGAGCTAAGTATTTTTGTTAATAATGGAGACACTACAAATATTGTTAAATTAGAACATGCATTCAGAAACAATCTAGGAATAGATGTAGAGATAGAAGACAAAGGCAGATACAAGAACATTACAGAGGTTTACTCTGATACTGCACCAGCTGTAGCTGAGGAGTCCATAGGAGCTGATACACAGCCTAAAGCAGTAGAGCCTACCTCTGCATTCAAACAAGCTCTAGGATTCAATGAAATGAAAGTATGGAAGTCTGAGAGAGCATGCCAAGTATTCGCAGCTTTGATTCAAATCTTCCCGCATAATGAGTTTACAAGCCTAGAAGAACTGATGAAAGAAGCTATTAGGATAGCTAAGCTTAGCTGGGAAGGTGTGTAAGATGGCTCTATGTGATTGTTGTAAAACAGAAAGATGCGTCTGTAACGAGATGCAAGAGCAATATGATATGATGACGCCAGCTGAAAGAATGCAGCTAGAAGAAGAGATAGCTGCTGACTTCATGAGAGATGCAGTAAGAGACTGGGAAGAGCAGCAGGCTAGGAGTGCTGAAGATGGAGCTTAATATAAATGAAAGCAAAAGCTCCATAGAGCTCACAAGAGGCCAGAAAGGGAGTTATGGCTGGAAGGTCAAAGTATATGACCCTGATGCAGATAAGGCACTACAAGAGACATTTAGGCTCAATACAGAGCTGTTAGAGAAGTATCCAGATAAGGGGGAGATAGCATGATTAGAAAGCTAAGGTATTGGTGGATGAGGC
>Ga0255047_10002245_pt1 | contig 12934 bp, 4 predicted proteins | sample JV7_2_1_MG_FD_183640 | JGI IMG/M metagenome (GOLD analysis project Ga0255047, IMG submission 183640) | Seawater microbial communities from Jervis Inlet, British Columbia, Canada - JV7_2_1 | ecosystem: Environmental > Aquatic > Marine > Inlet | place: Canada: British Columbia | collected 2016-10-06
AGGGATATTTAATCCTATACCATCTAAAAATAATTTTATATTTGCCGCAGAGGTTTGTGGTCTAGCCGTAAGAACATAAATATCACCACTACCAAACTTATCTTGCCTACGTAAAGCTAAATCTGCTAAAGGTCCTTTTTTAGCTCCTTTAACATTTTCAAATTGGGAGAAATCGAACTCTGCTCCCTGTCCAGCTAATATATCTGCTTGCTCTGCAAATTGCGCTGGGGTTAATCTTCTTAATGTACCATCAGGCATTTTAACCAAAACTTGTTCTTTAGTTTTAGCCAATGTATCATCTAGATCAAACACACTAATACCTTTCTTTTCTTTTAATACTTTATTAGCTTTTACAGCTGCCTCCTGAGAGTTAAGCATTATTTCTTTTTGTTTTTGGGCAGTTTGAGTTTCAGTAAATATACCTGATCCATCCTTTGACTTTTTCACAACCCTATTTTGTTTACTTTTGGCTGACCTTAACTGATTTTTAAATCTTTCTCTTGCTAATTTTTCATTATTTTGGACATTCTTAGCGTCTAAATTAACTTTAGAGGCTAAATTAAAAACAGCTTCTTTTTGAGCTAATTTAGCTTGGGGATTATTTTTTAAATCATCTGGTAATTGTACTTTATAAGCTTCTGCTATAGAAACCACTTTTCCTTTTGTATTTCCATTTTTATCAATATATTCTTGAATAATCATTATAGCATCAGGATCTGCAGAAAAATATTCATTAAAATATCTTATAATAGAATCAGGAACAGCATCAATTCCTATTTCACCGTTCAAAAATTTAACCATTTGAGAATATAATAAAGGATAGGCTTGGAATTTAGCATTCCATTTAGTTTTTATAGATTTATTAGTATAAATACTTTTGGACCCTACTTCATATTTATTTTCTGCCTCGTTTAAATTTTTACCTACTTCTATTTGCTTATAATTTTTTAAAAACCATTTTTTAAAGTCTTTCCAAATTTTATTATTTTTAGTCATTGCTGCTATTGAAAAAACTGCGGCAGTACCAGCTTGTAAAACATGTTCAGCATTCTTCCCAACAAAACCTTCTAAATAGCCCATTAATGTTGATACATTCCTAAACCAATTTAAATTATTATTACCACTTTGGAGTAAATACCTTATAGGACCTAAATTTTTAGAAATATCTTGAAGTAATAACTTTCTTATACCATCCATTATTTCTCCTCTACCACCATTTATAGCCTTAATATTTTCTTTTACAAAAGCTATTTGTTTTAAAATTGCTTTTTTGCTAATGGCCTTTTTTATATTGGCACTTTCATCAACAATTCCAACACCATATTCTTCTCCTGCTTTTTCTAATAAATTTTCTACTGTTCCTAGTTCCCCTAGGGCTAACGCATCTAAAGTATCCCTTATTAATCTTTCATTAACCCCTTTTTCATATAAATTCCACACACCCTGCATTGAACTTATATATAATTGCTTATATTGTTTAGCTGTTTTTATTTTATTACCAGCACTAGCTAAATTAACTGCAGTAGCAAATTGTTCTAAATTAAATACTTGTCCAAACTCTTTAATCAAGAATTCTTCTAATTTAGCAAGTTGATCTTCTCTAGTTAATTGAGGGAAAGGTTTTATTCCTAATTTGTCAGCAAAAGCATTTAAAGCTTTACCAATATCCCCTTGTACAAAACCTAAATTATTTAAAATAGAAGTAGTACCTTTATTTAATTTATTTATATTTTGTGTATTTTTTTTATCTTTAGCTTTTATTTCTTCTGTTTTTAAAGCTTTATTAGCTTTTACTTTATCTAACGATGCATCCTCTAGATTTCTTCTATCTAATTTTTGATCAATAGCATCTATAAATTGTTCAGCAGTTAAAGGAGATTTTTGAGCTTTAAGTATGCCGTCAAGTTTCTGCATATATTCTTTATCATTCTTTAACTCTTGTAAAGCTTCTATTTTAGCATCTTTAGCTATTAAACCAAATAAACTAGTAGCTCTTGTAGCATAAGTATCTTTTTGCTTTGCTGTTAAATCTTTAAGATTTTTTGGAATAAAATAATCTTTTAAACTTTGTTTTGGAGGGGCTTCAACACTAAATACTTGTTTATTATAAATACCTTTCTTCCCAGTTTTAGGACTAATACTAGTAGCAGGTGTAGTTCCTATTTCTTTAACATTAAATAACTTACCAAATCTAGATTTCATATCTGCTACAGAAATAGTTTTTACAAAATCACTATTAAATAAATCATTAACAAACTTAGCATATTCTTTAGAAGCCAATGTTTTCTTACCCTTTACATCTTTAAATTCTAATTTTTTAGATTCTGTGTCTAAAGCTTTAACTATGCTTTCAACAGATTCGCCTTTATTAAGCATAGTGCCTATAGTAGATCTAGTGTTTTCTTTTATTTGAGTTTTTACTTTACCTGCAATTTCTCTATCTACTACTCTATTTTGTGGAGCATATTTTTTCTTCCTTTGTTTATCTTCTTTAGCTACTTTCTCATCAAAATCTTTTTCTTGAGTTGTATCTTTTACTTGTTTGGCTTCTTTAGTATCAATACTTGCCGCTTCACCTTTGCCTAAATTTTCTTTAGCTACTCTATTGGCTCTTAAATTAAATTTATTAGAAAGAGATTTACCCGCGTCTTCTCCAATATCTCTTGCTACATCATATTCAGTTAATGATTGTATATATTCGTTTTCTAAAGCTTTTTTAAATTGGGGTCTAGTTAATAAACTACCTTTTCTCCACAATCTATTTGTAGTTGCTTCAATCACTCCTCCGGCTTGTTTAACAGCCCGTTTTTGATCAAGACTATTATCGATATCAAAATCTTCATCAGCTAATAATTCATTTGTTCGTTCATAAGAATCTACAAGACTAGTCTCTACATCATCTCCTTCATGACGAGATTGAGCTTCTAAAGCTATATTGCCTTTAGCCTTGGCATCAGGAGCGACGGTTTCTGTTGCGCCAGCAGTTTTTACTGTACCAAGTTTTCCTTCTGTTCCTTGAACTCTTCTAATATCTGTACCAACCTCTGCTCCTTTCTCCATCATCCGTTTTTGAGCTTGGTTAAGCTTCCCTTTTTTAATAGAAGCATTATAATCTTTTAAGAAATTATAAACATCCCTACCACTATTAAACTTAACATCTTTAAGTCCAATAGCTTGCATGAATCTTCTTATTTGATCTCCAATTTTAGTAAATACTCCTTCGTCAAATTTTAAATCTCCACTTTCTATAGCGTCAGCAAATAAAACTATTTTTTCCTCAGCCTTATAAGCAGCAGGTTCTTTTTTATAAAGTTCTAATTTCTTTTTAAATTTACTATCTTGTACCGCGTCTAAATCTATTCTATCTAATTCAGTATCTAATGCTAAAGCTAAACCTCTAGCTACATTTTTACCTTTTACATTTCCTTCACCATCAACATCATATAAAGTATTAAATAAAACTTTATGTAATAATTCATGAGCTGCAGTATTGCCTTCTTGCATCGCAGCAGCTGTTCCTTTGTCTACTACAAATTGGCCATCATTAGTAAAAAATCCTACCGTGGGATTGTTTGGATCTAAAGCTACGTTTCTTTTCTTAGCCTCTTGCCTAAGTTGAGCCTCATTCTCTACCACTATCATTTCTTTAGATTTACCCAGATCTTTCATTATGGTTGCAACTTTACCAGTAGTTCTTTCTGCTTTTATTATATTTTCAGCTTTTTCTACCAATAAACCCTGTTCTTCTTTTAAGGCATTTTCTAAAGGCTTATTTTTTTCTTTCTTAGCTGCTTCAAGTTGTACATTATAGGCTTCAATATCAACATAAGTATCTAATAAATTAGTAAATTGACTTTCACTTATATTATTTAATTCAGTTTGCCCAGTTATTTTTAAATTAGCATTTCTTACATTATTAAGAGTATTTAATTCGTCATAGTAGTTTGCTTTTTGTTCAGGATTGGTGTCTCTATCTTTATATTTATCTTGTAATTCTTTTCTTCCTTGTTCCCAATATTGATTTAAAATTTTAGATCTATTAGCAAACCCACTATCTGGTCTATATTTTATAGCAAAATCAGCAGCTGTATTTCGTATTTGAGTTTTTGTTTGGTTGTAAATACTACCAGAGAATGGCAACATAAAACCTGTTATAGCACCACCAATACCAGCTTGTAAAGCAGGATGGTGATCTATAAGAGCTGTAACATCTCTCCCTGATTGGGTTGCGGCAGACATTTGACCTAGTATTTCTTGCATATACTCAGTGCCAAATTCTTCTAAAGCATGCTCGCCTTTTTCAATAGCACCTCTTAACATCCATTTTCCAACATCATCCCATGAAGATTTAAATATACTACCCATTTTTAATCCTTTCATCGCACTAACTCCTGATATAGCCTTAGCAGTTCCTTTAACCATTTGTTGTGCTCCATAACTTTCCAAAGCAGTTTGTGCAGCCGCATAAGCCGCTGAAGTACCCATGTGGGCTCCTTCGCCTGATTCTAAATTTTCTATAGCAGCATCTTTCCACATTTGATCTATTTCGCTTTTTGATTTATCAGGAAAACGTTTAGCCAGACTTTCTTTATCTAATCCTTTGTCAGCCATATTTTGTTCTATAGCTCCCCAATAATTATCTCCATACATTTGTAAACCCATCGCGGCCGTACCTGCATAAGTTAGTATTGGAGCTAAAGCAGCAAAAGCTGTACCGCCTGTGGCTAATCCCAATGCCGTACCACCTGCAGCCATACCAATATGAGGTAAAGCCTGCCCTACAGTTAAAGCTATATCGCTAAACCCTATACCATCGCCAAAATTAGCCTGTTTAAATACAGATAAATATTCCTCTGTTTCAGCTATCTCTTCTATTTGCTCTACAATCTCGTCTTGCCAATAATTAACATTATTAGTAAGTCCTTTTTGTCTTGCCGCAGCGGTTTTTCCTTTATCTGATTTAATATACTTATTGCTTGTGTTATCCCAAGATATTTTATCATCTGCAGAAAAATCTCCATTATTAATTTGTTGTTGTAAGTTATTAGCTTTTTTCTCTTGAGCCCTAAATCTATTTCCTGCATAACTCCCCCAGGCTTTATCACCGATAGCTGAGCCAATCCCTACACTTCCTGAAAGAATACCCTCACCTAAATCAGCTAATGTATCATTAAAAGGAAGCCAATCATCTTCACCCCCTCTAAACCAATCAAGAGCACTTAGCAACGTGCTATCTTCTCTAATAAATTTCTTATCTAATCCTATTCCTACCTCTCCTATTGCCATTCCATAAGCAGTGCTCCTTTCTAAAAATACAGGATTTTCAATTAATTTTCCTATAGTTAATTCTCTTTGCTTATCCATTAAGAGTTTATTTATATAAGCTGCATCTTCTGGTGTTTTGTTGGCGTATTTATTTTCAAGTTCTTTTTTATAATTATTTAATAAAGGTATAGAATCTTGGGCATAACTATTCAACAAACTGTTAATATCAGCATCTTCACCTATTAAGGCATCAAAGCCACCGCTTAATGCTGCTGTTTGTTGGTCGCTAGTTAAATTTCTAAATGTAGGAATATCAATTTTAGAAGCTGCTAACTCTACCACCGCTGCTGTGGGTTCAATACTTTTTAATGTTTTACCTAAAACAGTTTGATCTTCTTCAAAATATCCAGTAAATCCTTCTGTCCATTTATTTTTAACCCATCCTTTTTTTTCTAAATCCTTTCTATGTTCTTTGTTTATTTGATTATCTTTATAAGCTAAAAGTTTATCTAAACTGCTCATCCCAGGTTTTTTAAGATGAGAGGGTATTTTTTCCCCTAATATTTTCTGAATATCTAATTCTTTATTATTTGGGTCTTCTAATAATTTTATTACATCTTCTTCAGCTATTCCTAACCCTTCTACTAATTCATCAATTTTTTCTTGATTTTTATACTGCCAACCCTTCATAGAACGACCCGCAGTTATTTCTTTTGTTTGGCCTGGACCAGCCTGAGTATAGGTATATAAATAACTATCCATTTCTGAAGCTAGGGTTTTTAAATTCTCTCCAGCGTCTTGATGTAATTTCCATTTATTATAACGTTCTTCTTCACCGGGACTAAACTCTGCTATTTCTGCAGTTTCTAAAGCCCTTTTAGCATTTATTGCTTTTTGATATCTTATTTCTTCCTCAGTAAGGTCTCCTAATTCTTTAGCTTTTTCTTCATCATTATATGCTGCTTGAATCAATGCCGCTCTTTCTGAATTTATTTTAGGATCATCACCCCCAGTAAGCTTCTCTAAAGTTTCTGCATTATTTTTTAAATCTTCTATTCTTTGTTCTTCACTTGCCACTCTATTGCTAAAGACCCCATCGGCACCTGCTACATCAGAATCAATTTCTAATTTAGTTGGTTGAAGCACACTCAAATCTAGACCCTTATTAATTTGCGTTATTCTATTAAAAGCATTGGTAGCGTCTTGAATTTGATCAGTTGTTAATTCACTTACTTCAATTCCTAGATTTTTAGCTAGCAATGTTTTCCCTTCCTCGTTTAATTGTTCTTCGCCTATCTCTCCATCCCAATATTCGCTAGCCTTAAATTTCTTTTGAGTAAGTCTAAAATTAAACCAATCTTCTTCATTAGCTTTAGCTTTTTCCAATGTGGTTAATTTTCTTCCACGAACACCCCCAGCATATTCATCAGTTTGTGAAAACAATCCATTTTTGGTTGTAGCTGATTCTCCTAATGCATCATATAATTTATCTCTTTCCGCTACACTTACAGAAGTTAGTTTGCTTAATCTTAATTCTAAATCTGTTCTTGCTTTACTTCCTTTTGCGAGTTTATTAATTTTAGCCTTTAACTCTTTTATATTACCCTCACCTAAAACTTTATCTATATCATCAAAAGATTCTATATCACTTGTAATCTCTTGATTTAATACATTTTGTTCTGCGGCTTCTTTCTGTGTTGTTTTATATTTTTTTAATGCTTTTTCATATTCACTATTTATCGTATCAATTTCTTGACGGGTTTTAGCCTCTGGATAACTAGATTTGAATTTTTCAATATCCTGGGGTTTAACCATATATTGTTTCCCATCTTTAGTGTAATATCGCGTTTTTTTAACTAATCCCCTATCTACACTGCCCATAGGGTCAATTTTAGTGTGTGGTTTTATACCTTTTGATGTTATAAAATCTTCTAAAGACATACCTGCTCTGTCAGCAGCTCCTTGAACTTGCTCAGGTTTAAATGTTTTATTCTTATATAAATACATATAATTTTCTTTTATTATTTCCCATCTAAGTCTTCATCATCCCCGGGCTTAAAATCAATATCTTTAGCTTGATGACGACTACCTTCAATCTCTCTAGGTATAACGCCTTGCGGTAAATTAGCAGTTTCAATTCTTGGTTGTTGATCTATCCATCCATTTACATTTTCTTTCATATAATGATCCCCATATATCCGAGCATATAATTCTTTAACCTTTGGTTTTAATACTCCTTTTCTTTCGTATATACTATCAGGTGTTCCTGGGGCAAAACCTCCAGCTTTAGGATCTGTATTAGCCGCCTGCCAGTTCATAGTACCATTTTCATTTAAAAAAGGATAATCTTTTATTTCTTCTTTAGGCATTGTTTTAGCCAAGTTTTTATTCCAATTGGCTATAGCTTCATTAGGACCACCTGCTTTAGGATCAAACATAGTGTCTACTTCTGCTGATACATAGCCATCTATTTTTTTTCTTATTTTATCTGTATCATATTTAGGATAAGGTACTTCATATGTTACATATTCCCCAGTAGTCTCATCATAAATTTTAGTGGGTTTCCATGTAAAATCTTCTGATGTTTGGGTAAATTCTCCATTTAAGTTTTGTGTTCCTGCTAAAAATGAAGGTTCCAACATAGAACCATTACTTTCTTTATCAAATATTCCTGAAGTTGTAGAAATACCTTGATATTGTTCTTTTAAATCGGGAGTGGAGGATAATAAGCTACCATCATTTTTTTCTAATCGAGCTAAGGTAGAACTATTAACAACCCATTCTCCTTTTTCCCCAAACGGACAACCACCTTCTTCAGCATCTTTACAAGGTCCTTTAAATATTAATTCCTGATCTCCTGTATATTTACCATCTTTCTTTACTCTTCTTACCTCAACTCCATAACCCTGATCAGAACCATAGCCATTTGTTCCTTTTATTATATTATTTGCAGCTTGCATATTACCATAAAGAGGTTGAGTCTTATCAACATTATCTTCATCTAAAGTGGGTAAAAAAGATTCAAATGTACCTAGCATTTCCATAGAAGTGTTAGGTCCATTTTTTAATATTTGTAATTGTTTAATTTCCATAGAACAATTTTCGCTTTCACAAAGCTCAGGCTGGTCACTAATCATTTTTTGTAATGCAGCATATTCTTTTCCTGCGCCTGCATAAGTACTTTCTAATACACCCTCAGCTAAAGGATCACCATTAATATTATTACCTAAATGGTCGCTCCATGCTATTTCATTTTGTCTATCTTGTTTTAATCTAGCGGCTTCTACTGCTTCTTCTTTTTCTTTTTTAGCTTGTCTAGTGACTACACCATGAGCTAAAGACTCTTGCATCCCTCTAACAGCCCCTGAAGTAGGAACATATTGTGCTTGTTCTGGATTTCTATATGACATTTTATATTTGTTTAATTTCGGGTTGTGAAAAGACCGGGTGTAATACTACTAACTCCTAAAGCCCCGCTCCCTGATGAAACATTAGTTATTCCACTTGATTGTAAATCAGTATCAACTTGAACGCCACTCACTTGAGGCGTGCTATTACCACTAAATGCCCCACTTGCGGCCATGCTCCCAATAGCGCTTACTGTACCCGTAAGGGCAGCAGTGGCATCTGCTTGCGCAGCAGCGGAGCGTTGTTGGGCCCCACTTAATTGAGCAGAAACTCTATCTAATTGTACCATCTCTCTTTGTTCTCTTTGTTGGAACATAAATTGTTTACCAGCAGCATCTAATCCTTGCATTCTTTGTGCTTCGGACATTTGCGTTCCTTCAATTCTTTTCTTTTCAGCTATTCTTTGTTGTTGTAAAGTGGCCTCTCCTGCTGCTCTTCTATCTTCGTTTGCTTTTTCTTGTTGTTCTATATTAGCTGCAACTTGTTTTTTACTTTTCATAGCAGCCTGTGCTAAAGCTGTTGCCCCTCCAGCACCCGAACCAGTGGCTCTTAGTGTGTCTAAAGTGTTAGCCAACGATATATCAGCTTCTTCTATTTGCATTTCTGCAGCTTTAGTAGCAACACTTAGTTGAGAATAGGGATTAGTTAATTCGCCAGAATAGTCGGTTAACAATCCAGATAAATCACTAGCACCTTCATAGGGATTAATTATTGCTTGCCTATTGGCTTCTAAATGGCTAAGCTTAGCTTGTAATTTTTTTTGACGCCTTTCAGCCGCTCGTTTAGCTTTTTTTGCTCCCACAAAATTAGCAATACCGCTAGCCACTGTAACGCCTGTTGCAACCCAACTCATATTATTATTGTTTTAATTGTTTTTGATTTGCTATAAATTTATCAAATTCTTCATAATTAATAGCTATGTTTTCTTCTTCTAGTTTTTTTAAATCTCTTTTGTTATCTGAATTTAAATGGACTGTAGTCCATATTAACTCTGTTTTAGCATATACTGCTCTTTTTACCCCTGCTGGTGATATAAAAGAACAAGGCCCTTTTATTTCTTTTATTCCATCATATTCTGTTATTACAAAAGCATCGCCTTTTAATAAAAAAGCAGGGTGTTCATGCTTATGTATTTTACCTATAACTAATGTTCCCGCCGGCACTGTTACCTCCCTTACATACATTCCTTCAGAGAATAAATGTTTTAAAGGACAATCCGCTGCTTTTATTTTAAATTCTTTATCTAAATTATTAATTTTTTCTTCAAGCTCTACCACTTGAGATCTAAATTCTTTATTAGATAAGTTAAGATTTCTTTTCAAATCTAATTTATCCATTTAATTTAATTTATTTTCCTATAAATTCAGAACTAACAGCAAATAATGATTTTAATCCACCATTATTAGTAGTATTATCTGTCTTCATAGTTACTGTAGTAAAATATCCTTTAATACCCATAGTTTGATTACCCCAGATTACTTCACCTGCTATAGGGTCTTGGGTATTATTAGGTATTACCGCCCAATATTTATTTTGTTTTCTATCGAACCCCGCTCTATATTGTATATTATTTTCTGTATAAGCACCCTCATCATAACTATATATTCTAGTATAGTCAGTTCCACTTGCTGCTCCATCAGCATCTCTTACATCTCCAGTTATTTGGTCAAAATTACTTAACCATCCGCTTGGTGGAGTTACTGTAGCATCTTCACCTGTACTATCTGAGATTAAAGCTGTTACTTCCCATCCATTACTTCCTTCATAGTTTATAGTTTTAAAAGTTTTAATGTTATTTGGTGCTGGATTAAATACAAATTGTATAGAAGATGGTGTTTTAGTACCATAAAAATTATTTCTATCTTGATTAGAATAATGTTTATATAAATAAGATGTGGTTCCAGAAGCTTTAAAGGAATAAAAATTACCCTTAGAACTAAACATATCATCTGGTTTATATGTAAAGAAACTAGTCCAGCCAGCATTTCTTTCATCAAATGTTAATGTTTTATATGTAGTATCTGTAAATCTTCCGCTAGGTTGCATAGAAAGTACATAATTTTGATTATACACATCATAAGACCCAAGTAAAGCACCAGTTGTGCCTATTAAACTTAATTGATCTCTAAAGAAATCCATCATCCCTGCAATAGAGATTTCTTGAATTTGACTCCCTTGTATTTTTAATACTGCATTTCTGTCTTTATCTACAAAGTATTTAATATAACCATATGTAGCAAATGATTCTGGATTAGTTCCAATCCCCCAATTACCAGGCACTGGGGTTATTTGTCCTATTACCACATTAGCAGTTGTAGTCATTGCTCCTCCCTCGGCTGTGTATATAGCGTCTTTATCTATTAAAGCTACATTTACTTTTCTTTCTTGGAATATAGTTAGGTTGGTATTTTCTGCAAATAGTTTTTGTATACTTCCTCCTATTGGGTCTACACTTCGAGTTATTTCTTTTCCTACGCTAAACTGATTAGTTTGGTTTACACCAGTTCTAGAATTAAATATACCTGAATATATTAAAGAATTACTTCTACGTTGTTGTGCGTCATTATCTTCAACTATATAAGCTTTTACACCAAAATCTACAGTAGTATTATTATAGCCACCTCTAATTCTAGCCTCTTCTATATACCAATCATAAGTTTCATTTTTAACAATCGGAGTGGTCCAACTAGTAGCTCGTGTCCCTTGATCAACAGCATAAGGCATTTGATCATTAGCACCAGTCCCATCACTTGCGTAAATTCTCTTTAAATAAAAGGAGTTAAAATAATTTACATCTATTGTTATTGCCATTGCTTATATAATTACATGTTTTTTAGCTAATTAAGCTGGAACACATGGTCCCGCGCTAGTATTATAAGTACCGTCTTTAAATTCAACTGTAAACTGTCCTACACTACCAATATTATCATTTGCCATTTGATTGGTTATAACTCTATATTCCCCTAACTGATCAAATTTATAAGTATAAGCAGTTTCTTGGTTTACTACTCCAGTTGAATGATTTATTTGTTGCTGACTTTGAGTAGCAACCCAAGTGTTTGTACTCCCTGTGGCAGTATCAATATTAGACCAACTATTTCCACTTGTAGCTCTATATTGAATAGAAAATAAAATTGTAACATCTCCAGTAGAAGCTGCAGCATTAAATAACTTAGGTTTTATTTCTATAGTACCTTGAAATAAATCAGCTCTTCCAGTTCCAGAACACGAATGTGGTGCCCCTGCGCTTGTTGTATTATAAATTGTTTGGGCATTATAAACAAATGTAGGAGTAGTACTAAAAGGACTACCAACAGCACTCCCTGTATATGTGTTTGAATTTATAAAAGCAAACTCAGCTGTACCGCCTGTCATATTTTTTTGTGCAGTGCTGGCAATACTATCTCCTGTACCAATTATTTTTGGCGCATTTGCAGTTCCTGCAGTAAAATTAAAAGTAGCTGTTACTGTTTCTTTATTAGAACCTGTATTATTAACATCAGTTAAACTAACTGTTATGATATAGTTTTGTTCGTTAGTAAGAGTAGTATTTGTAGTTATAAGGCCTTCGCTACTTATATCAAAATCGCTAATATCAGTCCCAGGACCTCCGCTAATTCCCCATATTAATTGAAGAGTTCTATTGGTAGTATTTAATAAATTTGTTCCGTTAGCTCCATATAATTGTAAAATATTTGTTTCACCAACCTCTGCATTTGGTGCAGTCCATGAAGTGCCTGTTACATCTGTTGTATATGCAGCGTCACTATATATAGCTGGTGCTACATTAGTTAGCGTTAAAGTCATACACCCAGGTAGGTCATCTACATAGATTCCACCGGCACCGGAAGTTACTTGTAAGTCAAATATATAAGTATCTGCGGAAGGTATATCATTAGAACTTACACCATACCAAAAATAATCAGCTGTAGATATTTTTGCTCCAGTGTAAGCATTTGGAATTGTACCTAAAACAGCAATTGTAAAATAATCTGTAATTTCTAAAGGAACACTCGGATTATTTTGTTTAACTACTTTAGTTATAGCTACGCTTACTACATTATTAATTTCAGCTCCAGACCCATTAATAAATTTTATATCTGGCCCAATTGCTTGACTATTACTGACACTTTCTGCAAAAGTTCCTGAATCAACATTAATACCAACAACTCCATCATAATTAGTTTGGATAGCACTATTTAATTCTTCTAACCTACCGCTTAATGTAGTTTCCCAGAAAATATCTAAAAGTGAAACTACA
>Ga0255047_10002246_pt1 | contig 12929 bp, 18 predicted proteins | sample JV7_2_1_MG_FD_183640 | JGI IMG/M metagenome (GOLD analysis project Ga0255047, IMG submission 183640) | Seawater microbial communities from Jervis Inlet, British Columbia, Canada - JV7_2_1 | ecosystem: Environmental > Aquatic > Marine > Inlet | place: Canada: British Columbia | collected 2016-10-06
TTAATCTCCATACAAAAACCTCCTAAACTTATTCGAGCGGTGAAACGCAGCGGCGAGAGACTCAAATAGTGGGTTAGACTATCCAGGTGTCACCGCTCGAATAAACCTAAGAGGTTTACATTCCCGCTCTCGCCTAATTTTTAACCCGACCGGGTAACCAATCCGGTCGGGACATTATACGCTAAATCAAATTCTTTTCAAGCTGGACACAGTTAGCGCAATCGCCGCCAATGTCCGTCCAATGCTTGCACTCAGGGCACACCTTCTGGCCACCGGCCGCGATGACACGTGCCTTGATTGGCGCGGGCGGTGTAGGTTGTACCACAACTGCTTCCAGCGCTTTGATTCTATTCAGTAAACTATCAAGACTTTCAATCGTGAATTGCTCGAAATCGTTGCTCGTGTTGCCCTTCCTTATCTATTCTGGCGTTACTGCCTGCAACGCCACCATGTAATCAGTTGCACGCGCCTCGATGTCATTAGCTTTCGCTTTCATTTCGTGCGTATGTTTCAGTATGTCGCCAATCGTCCAACGCTGACGATTCGTACCATAAACGTTTTGCCGGGTCGTGCCTAGAATCTTTGCAATGTCTGTCGCTTTCATAATTTCACCTCTGCAAACATTGTACAATCTATTGTCTATTTTGTCAATGCGTTGTTTGTTTTGTCAAAACACTTGACAATATATATAGGACGTTGTATAATGCTTGTAGTTGACAGAGACAAGTAAATAAGGAGACAGACAATGGAACGAATTACAAGCCAGACAGAAGAAGTAAATAGACTAGCCGCAAAACTAAACGCTATTAGCTGGGATTTTAAAAACCCCAATTGTAATATCTGGGCAAATGATTTAGGAATCGCTGAAGCAAAACTTTACGAGCTAAAGCAAAATAGACCAATAGACCCCCACGCACCAAAACACACAGACATCCCCCGTAGATTGTACTACGACCGCTAATTAAATCTTATCAGACCTAAGCAAGTCAAAAAACTGCTTTCAGACTTAAAGGAAGGGCAAGCATGAATTACACAGTGATACATAAATCAGGATGGGCTTCAGACCAATGGCGATTAGGCCAAACTTTCACAGACAAAAAGGAAGCTAACCGACACGCCGCCGCCATTCGTACCAGTGATGCAAAAGACGTAAAGTATAACGTCGTTGTCAAAGCACACCGCAACAAGTTAAAAAAGAATTGGGACAATGACACGGTCAAGTTTTCAGACGGAACGATTGCATTAATTTAGTTTTATTAGACTCAAAGGAAGGGCAAGCATGACAATACAAACGATTCACCAAGCATTAGCACCCAGACACCACCAAGCGCCACAATTTGTTGGCGCAACTGCAAAGTTGATGGGGCAAACTGAAGCCGTGGCCGACAGTCTGGGCTATGACATTGTAATAACGTGGAAGTCTTACTGGTACCGTCGCTTTACATTGAATAGCCCGCGTGGCTATGTGATGCACGTTGACGTTAAAGCGCCAACCGGTAAGACTGAAAAATGCCAGTCATATCGTGCAGTTAAGCAGCTGCACGACTATATGTTAGGCTTAGACAACTTTCCGTACAACGAATTGCAGGTATTTGGGACAATGCACCCATGACCTGCGAAAAATGCGGGGCGGCATCCGTGTGGGTGTCGCCAGACGATGACGGTTTAAATATTTGTATATTATGCCAGGAGGCAACCAGTGAATAAAGAATTAGTAGTACAAAACGATTTCGATACCTTGCAACGACAAGCAAACGCCCTGTATTCGTCGGGTTATTTTAAAGACGTTAATAGCAAAGCAAAAGCCATTGTCAAAGTAATGGCTGGTGCTGAATTAGGTTTACCACCATTTGCCAGTATGTCTGGTATTCACATTATTAAAGGTAAACCGGTATTGGGCGCAAATATTATCGCAACCTTGGTTAAAAATGACCCACGCTATGATTATTGGGTCAAATTGCACGATAACGAAATATGCACTTTAGTCTGGGAAGAAAACGGCAAGCGCCTGGGCGAATGCTCATTCACCATCGAAGAGGCAAAAAACGCAGGATTGACCGATAAGGATAACTGGAAAAATTATGCTAGTGACATGCTTTTTGCACGCGCTGTTAGTCGTGGCGCTCGACGTTTTGCACCTGGTATCTTCGGTGGTGTGCCAGTTTACACGCCCGACGAATTTAATGTAAGCGTTGACTCTGAAGGGTACATTGAGGGTACAGTTGAATCTTTACCAGCGCCACAAGGCGGTAGTGCAGGTTATGAAGTTGTCGAAACATTCGACACCGACCTTAACCCCGTCAACGTGGACACCGCCACCGGCGAAATTGTCGAGCCAATCACATATGGCGAACGTCCGACCGCCGCCAACATGCCCAAAATGCCAACCGAAAAACAGCACAAGCGCTTTCACGCCATTGGTGCCAGCGCCTATGGTGACAAATGGAATGCAAAACGCGCCGCTATGGTCAAGCACCTAAAGCTGGCCACCAGCAAAGATTTAACACTGGCGCAAATGGACACGCTGATTGAAGGAATTGAGGCTAAAGCAAATGGTAATTAAAACAGGTAGCAAGGTAATCTATCAAGGTTTTGAGCATACCGTGGAATTGAAGGTCGTTTTCTTCAGCGCAACGCAAGCGCCCAAAACTGAAATTAACCTTTTCATTGACGGTAGCTATAGCGGCACATTGACACCCACAGGCGCCCAAGCGCTGCACCAAGTCGGGTCGCTGAAGATAGAAAATTAACCCAGTTGCCCGGCTCCGGTCGGGCAACTTAGATAAGGATAGGAATGATGATAACCATAATAGATGTTGAGGCTAATTTTAAATTCAACAGCTTTGACGTGACGGTCTATACTGACCACGTGGCATGGCGATGTTATCAAAATATCACGAATGCCACATTGGACCGTCTTTTGGTTTTAACGGGTAATCATTCACGCCAAATAAGGATTAATAGCAGCGATATTCAACACGTCCTCAATGCTCGTAAAGTAGTATTAGAAGATTTTGCCAATGTTGGCTACATCCACGATTGGCGCAACTACATACCAGATAATATTAGAAAACAATGGGCAATGCTCAGTAACGGGTGCAAGATGGTTGCCTTTGAAATCGCAGAGGAAGTAGCAAGCAGCGAGGAATGGGACTAATAACCATCCACAACGCGCCACGCAACAAGCCCATAATTATTTATGGGCTTTTCTTTTGCCAGCAAGTCAAACGGCAGCACCCACGCTCGCCAATAGTCCGACCAAAACGGACGTACCATCCCGCCGGTATCCCGACATTCAACCCGACCAACACCGCCCAGCATAACCACAACGCCCAACAATGACGCATCACAAGCCGCCCACGCGCCGTAACTTGCATCTGTGACTATTGAGCCATCTGCAACGGTTGTACAGTCGTGGTCGCAATTTATGCCACCTAGCGCCGGGTTGTAGTAGGTTATTAGTGCAGGCAGTTGGTCAAACGGTGGTTGTTGTGGTCGCTGGCAGGGAATGCCGGTCAGCGATAGGAATATATAGAATAGGTGACACATGGCGCGCGGTGGGGTGGTCTATTCGCTTTTGCGCCAGTGCGACCGCAGTAGGTCAGCAACAAAAACGCCTGAAGCAACCTCGACGCATGACCACAACATCGCCAGTAAATCACCTAATGATTCAGACGGTTCACCGCTTTCTATTTCGGCGCGAATAATGGCGCGTTTTGGGATGGCATTGGCCACAATGACGGCAATACCAATGGCCGGCCCACCACGCAACCGGGCAAAGCGCGACGAATGATTATGATAGATTAGCGGGTGAATCAACAACGACACAGCCAGCGACAGAAGCACGCCTGGCAGCGTCCACAAGATAACCATTAATGGGCTTTTAAAATACATCGCCTGACCGCTTAGTTGCTTTGACCAATCTTTCGTACAGGTCATTATTTTGCTTTTCCAGGTCAGCGACCCGCAGCTGCAATCCTTTATTCTCTTGTCGTAAGTCTTTATTTTCATCCTCAAGTAGTTGGATGCGGACGTTTTGCGCCGACACCTTGCTATTGAGCGTGAGGTACGCTACTGCAATACTACCGATTGTGATGAGTGATTGAATTAGTATCGCTTCCATTTCGTTATGGTTCCTCTGTCCAGTACACTGGATTATAGTTTGGTTTAGGTGCATAGTACACGCGCCGCGGTTTGCTGCCGTCTACAGTCTCAGCACCTTGGTACACATAGGTCACGGTATTGATTACCATTGCGTTTTCAGTATGCACCGGTACAAAACCATGCGCAAACATGGATTTCTGAAGTAGTGCGCCAGGATTCAGGCTAACACCACATTCTATTTGCTCTTCAACTGAAGCATCCCATAGCGCTGATTCTAAATCGCTTGGCGGTGGGTCAATTGGCGGCGGGTCTACCGGGTCATAGTTGGCCATCAGCGCCGCGATGGCGTCCATCTCTGGTTGTCGTGTCTCGAAATATTGCCAGGTGTTACCGCCGCCGCTGGTGAAGAGCGTCTGGCCAACGCCGCGGTTGTCGTTGACCTTATTCCACGAATGAAAGCGGTCTAGCCAGTATTCGATTGATGCAAGATAACCATTCACGTCTGCATTGTAGACGCTTGAATGACGCCAGCCGTCGTTGGGTTTTAGCCATACGTTATGGCCGTCGGTGTCAAATCCAACCGGGCCACCTTCGGTAAATATCCATTCAGGACTATATCCACGCTGCTTATATAGTCCGTCCATAATCACCCAGCGCCCGGAATAGTACGTCCATTCACCTTCTAAAATAGCGCCGTCCTTAACTGGCACATAAACATGATAGCTAAGCACGGCATCATAGTCCGTGGCGGCGCGTGCGACCTCCCAAGGGATGTCGTTACCGATGGCGGTATTGGCCAGCACCAGCCGAATATGTGGAAAACGCGGTCGGTATTCCAGCGCCCAAACTTTTGCAACCGCTTCAGCCCAGCGCACCCGTTCGGCTATTTCTTGCGGGTTGTGTGACGTGGCGTTGTATTCGTTCCATTCCTCGACAAAATCGACATTGTGGGCATGTTGCTCGAAAGTGCCATCAATGAAGGTGTCGAAAAAGAATCGCGCCCGTTCCTCGTTAATTGATTCATCGCCACCGAATACCTGACCGCCATCATACCAATGACGCAGGACGGTAAGCACGCCCGAATTGTGCGCTTTTGCTTCTGACAGCAACTGCACATTGTCAATGGCTTTAACGACGTTACCCGCTGGCAACACCGCAACGGCACGTGGCCAATCTGGCACTGATGACTGAAAATGGAATGTCATTGGGTGGTCATCCATGCGACCAACTGGTCAGTGATTTCGGCGCGTGTGCGCCCGTTCGGGGTAGTGCCAACTGCGTCCTTGATTTGCGCCTGACTGTAGCCCTGTTGGGCAAGGTATGCCCGCAGTTGACCAAACTCCGCAGCTCCTGGAACGCCGTCTTTTTCTTTAGCCATCAGTTAGCCTCTCCATAGAATGTAATAATCGTTATCCGCTGCAATCGCGTCAATGGTCGCGGTCGGCGCTTTGACATTAATAGTAACGTTGGCCGGGTCAGGCAATCCTTCAGCGTTAGACCGCCCAACCACGTCCCGTTGATTAACTGCAAAGACATCAATCAGCTTAGGTCGCCAGTTGTCGCCGTCCGTCCCGCTTCCTATCCAGGGCGTTATAATTTCTGCTTCTTCCATAATTTTATACCGTTGTGACTAAAAAGTTATCCCAGGTCGATCCGGTGTTGCCGCCAAAAAGTCCATGGTTTGTTACGCTATTGTTAAATGTGCTTGTATACGTTATTTCGTCGCCGCCATTAATGGTACAAGTAAAATCGTCACCACTACACGTGGCGCTCAATGCGTGTTCAGCATCTTTTGCAACAGTGATTGCAGTCGATGCGCGGGTTGTGCTGGTTGTGTCCCGCTCGACTAGCTTTAATAACGTTGTCGAAAATTCAAGACTCCATTTACTTGTTGTGCTTGTGTAACGCATTGCCAGCCCGATGAATCCATCATTAGCGGTCGCAATCAGCACATCAGCCGACACAATCACATTGGCATTGCCCGCGTCAATGTCGGCATTTACGTCCCCGTCGTCGGGACTGCTGGCCTTATTGCTTTGTATGTCTGGTGTGCCAGTTCCAGCCGTCCAGCCGCCGCCGACCGTGTCAATGTCTGGTGTGTGCGCTGAAAGGACGGTACTATCTGAATCCGTGAAAGTGTCAGATACTAGCGTAGTCACGCCACCAACCACAGTCAGCGCCGATGGTGCCAACATGGTCAAGTCGAATTTTAAACCGCGACCGCTTAAAAAGCTCATATTACCCTACCCGAAACCAGCAAACCTTATCACCTGAATTGCTGGTATCAAACCATATTTCATTCAGGTTGTCGGCATAAATTGGCAACTGTTGGTCGGCACTCAATTCATAGTCAGCGCTTGTCACGTCACCCGCGCCGTCATTGCCCACGTAAATCAAACCGCCATTACCTGCCAGCGCCTTTACCATAAAATGCTTACCGCGCACGTCCGTACCTTGCACGGCAGTAGTGGCGGTTGTCACTGTGATTTGTCCGCTTCTTAATGAATTAGCCATAATTTAATCCTCTCTTTATATAGTCTCATTTTGTGGCGCAAATGACGCCGGTTTTGGTAGCCCAGGCGCAAACGTCGCCATCTGTGGTGAAAATGTATCTTTCTTTATACCCGCTGGCAGTGGTGCCGGTTGCGCTGCGATAATCTGACCAGCCACAAGGCCAGCTTTGCCAAGAATGGCATCGAGTCGCGTATCGTCTGCCGGTACAATCCTCAATGTATTGCTTCTAAATTGATAATCCATTGCGTAAATCCTGACCGATGTTTTACGGTCTAGGCTGTTTGAAAAAACGTCAGCATCAAGCGGTTGCCCGGTCAGACGAACATAACCGCCACCCGCTGCGATAACACGCCACAATGGCCATCTCGCCCCAGCACCATCCTTAATGGTACCACCACTGATAACAAATGATTGCTGCGTCACAGGCTCATCGAATAAATCTAGTATAGCGTCGCGATATTCTGCCGCCTGCGTTGCGCTCATCTCTGGTCTAATTTCTGTATATTTTACTGACCAGTAATCGGTTGCCGTTGTTTTTGCTGTTGACGATGACGCCGTGTATTTCGGCACCTTTAAATTAACGGTGTAAACGTCGCTCGTGTCCCATGTCGCGCTGGTGGTGTCTGTGAATTTTAGCGCCGTCGCGCTGGTCACACCATCGACAATATAAAGCGCGTCATCTGTAATGTTGACGACCTTGTCACCTGCGCCGACATTGTTGGCAATAAATGCCGCCGCGCTATCTGTAAGACTTGACACGCCGTTAAGCCCGGTATGTGTCCCTTCGAGTCGTTGGTATCCAATGGTTACATCTGTTTTTAAATTCCAGATATGCCGCGATATGGTCAACCCGTTAGGCGCTAAATCTTTAACGTCAATTATCCAATCTGGCGATGCTGACTTTGACAACGTTGTTAAATAGGCCAGCGGTTTTTGTGGGAGACTATTTAGAAATGGTTGTGACTTTAAATAAAAGTGCATAGGTAGATTGGCTGAATCGCCAACCGTTGCCAACTCCACGATACAATCACCGGACGGCGTGCCAACCTGACCATCTGGCAACCATCCCGCAGTTTCAACGCCTGAAGCGTTTATATTGCTTTGGTCGCTGTCTAGTATTGCCGGGGTCGCGTCGTCTATAATATCTTTAATCGTCACGTCCGTATCGTCACCGGGTGGTACTAAATCGAGGTCAGCCATATCAGCGATTGTGTAAAGGTCGTCGTTGATCCGTTTCCATAACCCTGCACAGATATACATAATAAGATTATTCTCAAGCGGTACAACCTCGTATACCTGACCCTCGGCAATTGGCTTGTCTGCAAAAGTATCATAGATAACCATTCGATGCCCCAAATGGTCGATATAGCGTCTATAGGCATCATTAGGACTGTCAGCCTTAATGGTTAGCTCGATCCGCTGTACGCCACCAGGAATAGCCCAGCGGATGCCCAGGTCAGCCACGCGGTCAAACTCATCAACTTTGCTTGGTGATGCAAAATCAGCGTCAAATAGTGCTGCTTTCAATTCCATTATTGTGTACCCATTAAGTGCCGCGTCCGTGGCTGTATCTCAATCGTCACGTCAGACGTTGTGCCTAATTTATGCTCGTTAAAGTCAGGGCTTGAAATTTCATATATCTGCATCATAAACCGGTTACATATCTCGCCCGGCTCAAGTTGCCAAATTGACCCTAAGGTGTTTCTATGGCTCATGCCGTCGTTGATATAAGCCTCTTGTATGCCATCGAGCCAAAAATCAGTATTGGTAATAATGTTCGAGTCAGAATTGACGCTCATGCCCTCATCAACAAATGGCAACCAGATACAATCCACCTCGTACAATTCAGTATTGGCGGCACCATCTAAATTAATGTATAGGTTGATGTTTTGCGGGTTCGACGTGTCAGGCACGGATGCAGGCAACACCTTTGCAAAATTAAGGGAGCCAAGGTCTACAATCTGCCAATCATTTGTGCTTTGAAAGCTGACCACGTCGCCAGATATTAATGTAATATTGCCACCTAATCTAACCTCCATTTGAGCATTTACATTTGCCGGGGTCGCCGCGTCCGTCTTAGCTATTAAATAAACACGGCGCGGGGTGTGGTAAAATTGACGCGCCGAAGCACCCGTATATTTAAATACCAAATCACCGCCGGTTGTACCAGCCCCTTCAGTTAGCCGCTCGTAATTACCACCCGACCGCGCAGCATCCACAACTCCCGCCCACGACCCACTATTCGCCGTCTGACTTGTGTTATCTTCAGCCTCGACCCAAATCAGTTGGTCAGCAATTAGCACGCTAGAATCACGACCACGAAAAGCCAAAACGCCTTCACTCGTTGCCGCTGCGTTTGTCACGTCAATTTTATACCGCGCCAATGCTGGCGCATCGCCCGGCAATAGGCAGATGTCGATATAGCAAATTTCATCCTCGTTACTACTGTCGGGGTCGTTGCGATTTTCTATATGCTTGCTACTCATCCAAGCGTTAGGCGCTGTTGTAGTACCTAGCTGAAGATAACAAGCGTCAATGTTGAAGGTTGCCGCGCCGCTGAGTGAATAGACCTGTAAGCGTACGTCATTACCGCTTGTGAATCCTGAAGCTGACACCGGCACCCTGTACCATGTATTGCCCTGTGTGTCCGTGCGCGTCATGTCGGACACCGTGCCGCTATCAGTGCTGTCAATGTCTGCCGTGTCTAAATCTGCCGCGCCGTCAACATCTCGTAGGTACACCCGCACAGTACCAGATTGCACCCACACCCAAGCATAAGCCACGGCGCTAGTATCACTTGTGTTTGCTACCGTGTCTGACCTTGCGCCCTGATTGCCGCCTGCACTCGTGGATATTTGCGATTGACCGCCGACCAAATAATTAGTGGTGTCCATCGACGTGGTGCCGCCGCCTTGCTTTGTCCAGCCATCGGCAATAGTGGCGCTTGTTTCATTCTGGATAAAATGTGGGCTGTTGGCTAAATCGTTCCGTACTGTAATCGTGCTGGATAACTCGCCAAATGGCTCAAGGATAAGCGTAATCTGCACGTCTAAGGCAATGCGCCTGTCCTGCGCTTCTGGTCTAAAATGGCTGAATGAATCGTCAATGCGTCCGTATTTAATGCGGTGTACTGTTGTGTTTGTAGTGCCGCTAATCTGCACGCTTAAATCAACGTCTGCAACATCGCCATTGTATTCAGCGCGTGCCGCATCAATCATTAATTGGCGTAATACTGAAATATTGTTTTGAATGGCGTCTTTATCATCGCCCAGGACAGTCATATTTAAAACAGATTGTCTATCCCCAGGCTCGACCCGTACCAGCGTATTTTGTCCGCTGTCGGGTGTATGCCACAAAAGGTCATCATTAGGGCTGCCCAGTGTAATATTAGTTATCTTGTATGTAGTTAAATCGTTTATGTTGGTTGTTATGCCATTCTGCATAAACCCGATAGTATCTGCCATTCTTATCCTTTCATCCTATCGCCTAAATTTGATGCTGTTATCGACGCTACAAAACGCCCCAGCGTTTGAGGTGGTGCCGTCAAGGGTGCAGGTACAGCCACCGAAACATTGATATTCCCAGCGCCACCGCTGCCGCCTTGTTGGTTGGGTGTCTGCACCAGTACACGCTCGCCGCTGGACACCGGGATGAAAAAATTGTCGTTGGGAAATCCGGTAGGTACTATCATGTCCATACCAAACTGAGCGGGTGGCCCAAGTGTGCCGTCTGGCGTTTCAAATTGGCCACCATTCCCAGATGTGCCGCCGCCGCCATTGCCGCCGCCGGGTGGACCGAACTGCAAATCACCGCTTGCTGTTTGGGTAATATTGTCAAGCGCTTGTTGCACGCGAACCAGCGCCGCTTCAGCCTCTAGCGTGTCAATCTCTAGCCTCAAATCGTCCGTTGCATTTATGTCCTCGATAAAACTTGCCAGCCTTGTCCTTACCCCTTCAATCGACAAATCACCATCGAGAAAGGCTTTTGTAAGCTCATCAATCTTGCCCTGAATTAGTACCGTTTGAAGCGCCGCCTCGACTGCTTCATCCGAATACAAGCCCAGCGCAGCACCTAATGCCGCAAGCTCGACGGCGCTGGCATCTTGTGCAACCGCTGCATCAAAAATAGCATCAGTCAACGCCTCTTGGTCAATGGTAGCTTCGTTATTTATTTCAGCGTATTCACCAGTGATGGCAACCAATGGCTCCATTCTGCCTTGCAATTCTGCCATCGTTTCGACTTCTTTTTGCATGGCTTCATTCAGCGCATCTGTTTCCAGATTGCCACCGCGTAATCCTAGCTCGTATTCCTTTAATCGTTTCGCTGCCTTATCGTAGCCATTCTGCAATAACCCAAGGTCGGCATTTTGCTCTCGTGTCCGACCACCTACAGTTATAAATTGTTGGCCTAAATCATCCAGGTCTTGCGTAAAGAATTTTATGTCACCAGACATGGCAGATACAAAATCAGCGCCTGAAGCGATGGCAACACTTAACTCTTCAACGGCGCCTGTTGATTGATTCAATTCTGCGCGGTGCTTGGCAATGGCCACGCCACCACGGTCTAATTGTGTCGCCAATTGTGCTTCTTTATCTGCTAATTCTTCTGTTTTATCACTTGTACGCGGTAATATTTCGGATGTCTTTCGTAATTCAGCATTGGACAATTCGGTCGCTATCAGCAGCGCCTTATCAAAGGATATAGTATCTGCAATAGCCTTGTTAGCGTTAAAGAATGCTTCCGTGGTCATGTCCAGGTTATCGGTCTGCACAACTAAAATCTTTCGCAAGTCGTCGGCAGATAGTCCCGCCGCTTCCATGCTTGTTTCCCATTCCTTGGCAGTGTCAGCACCCGCTATCATTTCGGTAGCCGTGTCAACAATGGCCTTTCGTAGCTCTTCATTAGCGCCGGTAAAGATACCAAAAAAGGTTTGTGTACCTTTGAATGTTGACGCTAATTTTTCCATTCGGTCGTCAAGGTTAATGGTAGCTTCTGCGCCGCTTTCAACAGCGCGTGCAAAGTCGCCCAGGACAAAAGCAACCCACGGCTCAAGCCCATCTGACAGCATAACCTTAAATGCGTCCGTTGCGTTTTGTACCCGTACCTCAAGTTGCGTAAAGGCATCAATCGGCACGGAATCACCGACGATTTCCATAGACTTTTCAGCCTCTTCCATGACAGCCGTCATAAACGCCGTTTCGCGGGTCATGCCTTCATTGGCTTCACGCAATTCATTGATTCTAGTGCGTACAGTACCGGCACTTATGCCAAATGTGTCTAGTCGAGGTATGGATTGATTCGCCAATAACAGGCTGAACTCCTCCATTGATTGCGTGGCGTCTTTACCCATCGCCGCGCCCAGCGTGACGGCAACCCGCGCCAATTCCGCTGCCTCATCACCAGTGTTGGCAAGCCCCATTGCTAGGAATTGATTGGCTGATTGCATCAGGTCGAGGTCTGACACCATGCCTTGCGTTGCATTGCGTAGGTCGCCCAAAAGGATGTCGGCGGTTGTACCAGCCGACACAGCCAGCGCATCAAAAGTATTGGCCACCTTCTCGATCTGTGCGCCTTCTTGCGCCAGGTCAAACGCTTTCTTGAATGTTGCACCGACCACCCCGACCGCAAACATTCCAGCCTCGACACCTTTTAGCGCGTCCTTGACGCTTATCATGCTTTTACTTGACTTCTGCCCAGACGTGTCCAAATCGTCAAGCGCTTTCTTTGCTTGCGTTGCGCCCTGACCTTTGAAAATGGTGTCAATTAAAATACTTAATTTAGTCTGTGCCATTTGTCCACGCTATGAAGTTTAAATCTGTTTCTTTCCATGCCATCTTGTTATGTGGCATAAATCCGAAAACGTACCAGGTGCGCCACGCCAATTTAATCAGCGTCATTAGCATATCATTCTGTGACATGACTGCGCCGTCCTCTGGCATTCTGACCCATTCGCCAGTTTGCATGGCTAGACATTTTCTAGCCAGCGACAGCGCCCATGGCTCAGGCTGACCATCTTCCTCTAGCCACGACCTGACATTAGCAGCAACGCTTTGCGGGGTAAAAAAGGGTAGATGTAACTGGCCACCTCGCCAGTTACCCAACTCTTTACCGCTGCTGGCACGCTGTCTGTTGACAAGTCGCCAATGGCCACGCCGTCAATATTCCATTTGCCAAACAGCGCAATCAGCTCGATAGCCGCCAGCCATTCAGCGTCGTAAAATTCAAAGTCAAACCGCCCCAAACCTTGAAGAGGCTTGATGGCTTTAGACCACCACGCTTTGACATGACGGTCTAAGACCGGGTCAGGTAGC
>Ga0255047_10002247_pt1 | contig 12919 bp, 16 predicted proteins | sample JV7_2_1_MG_FD_183640 | JGI IMG/M metagenome (GOLD analysis project Ga0255047, IMG submission 183640) | Seawater microbial communities from Jervis Inlet, British Columbia, Canada - JV7_2_1 | ecosystem: Environmental > Aquatic > Marine > Inlet | place: Canada: British Columbia | collected 2016-10-06
TCCCCGGTTCTCGCAGTCCATTTGCCGTCCTTGTCCGGGTAGACCTCTTCCCACTGAAAGTAGTCCGGTGACTTCTCCGGCCCGGGCTCTGTCAGCCGACCCCACACAGGCTCGACACCACGCATTGGAGTGAGGCCGCCTCCCGTGCTGCCGGCTTGGATCGTAGAGCCCGTAGCCCCGGATAGCTGCTTGCGCGTCCGGTCGATCTCGGCATTGAACTCGGCAACCGTGACCTCTTGGCCTGGCAGTAGTTTCGTGGGGCGTGGCATTTTATCCTGCTGGAATGGCTTCCTGATTCAGCTTGAATAGATTGTCGAACGATCCTTCTTGGTGCAGGTTGCCGACGGTCAAGGCCTCGCCGGGAAAGATCCAGTCGAGATTGAACGGCCCCACGTTGCGGGCGCCGGACTTGAACACCCGATACCAACCCGTGATGAAACCGCTTGGCCGCGTGAACATGTGGTTCCACGTTATCCAGCCGGACGGGTCCGGCTTGCCGTCGTCGCCAAAGAGTCTGTTGCTGGTCTTGTGGATCCACTTGAAGTTGAGCGTGATCTCATACCAGCGGTTGCCCTCTGCGTCGATCATATTGACAATGTCGGGGTCAACGAATTTGAGCGTCCCGGCTGGGAACGATAGCCCCAAGCCGTTTGCAGCCGGCGAACCCTGCGCCGGCCACTCCTCCTCATTGATGACGTTGCCGAGTTGAGAGATAGCCCCCCATGGAACTTCGCCGACGAGGATTCGCTTGATCGAAAGGTCTGACACGGGAATCTGGATCGGCTGCGCTGCCTCTGTCGGTATGTCACGAGTGTCGAACTTCTCGGCATCCACCGCAGCGTGCAGGCCGCCGGGCCACGGAAACTGCATAAATCCCGGCGTGAATACTGGGTCGATCCAATCCCAGATATTATCATCGTACGGCTCGTCACCTTCGCCCGTTGGCGTGGGTTGCCACGCGGTAATGAGCGGTCGATAGTGGGCTGTGATGACCGCCCCGGCCGTGCCTTTCTGGAGTGTCTCGGCTTGATTTTCCAGTTGCTCCTTGATCGTGACTGCGCCGCCACTTGATAGGCTCGGGATTGTCTTCGGCGCGTTCGGGTGGGCGAAGTCTACTTGCGTTTCGTTGCAGTAGGCGCTCTTGACGTAGGTGTCGCGTAGCGGTGGAGTCCGAGTCCAGGTGCCATCTTGATCTACAACCCGGCCATGCAACGCACGCTGGACGCTGTGGAAGTCTGACCACTTCGGAACGTGGAACTTGCGAACGATCTCCATCCCCGAATAGGTAGAGTTGTGCGTACGTCCGTGCTGCTCAATGGGCGGTCCCTCAAGTGTGTCCGTTAATTCGGCCATTACAACCTAGCTCCGGATGATTTCGTTGTGATCGCGTCTTTGATCGGCGCCCCCACCCTGGCAATGCCGCGCTGGACTTCCAACAGTTCCCGCAAGACCTCTTGGTCGCCGCCGCCGATCTGACCGCTGCCCGAAAAGCTGCCGATGGGTGCCTTTGGCAATGATTTGGCAGCCGCAAATCCCAGCCCAGCGCCGACGACTGCACCCGCTGGACCAAGCACTCTTCCAGCCGATGCCCCGCTAGAGGCCGCCTGTGCCGGGTCCAACCCTTCCTTCTCGACTACCTTCGACTGCTGCGGTGCCTGCGGCAACGGTGGTGGCTGGATCGGCGGGGCGACAGGCGGTAGATCGGGAGGCTCGACCGTCGTGTCCTGATTGACGAACTCCGAGTCTCGTTGCGTGACGGCCGCGGGCGGGGGTGGGGTGATATTCGAGAATCTTTCTTTCTCTTCCTCTGCCGTTCCGGCCTTGCGAAACTGGCCTCTTTCATTCCGTAACGGTGGCATTATCCTTCTCCCGGCTGATCGAACCCAAGCCCGCCACGGGCAATCATCACGTCGTCGACCCAGCGTTCAAGTGGTGTCGACCCTTTGCCACGCACGATCGCACGCAAGAGGCCATCGGGTGGCTTGCCCTTCGACGAATCGAGGGTCCGGGTCTGTGTGAGAATCACCCGCGGGCAGAAGTAGTACACGCCCTTGCGTGGCCCAACGTCGACCGGAATGGGTTGGTGGCGGCGGGCAGCGTTCACCCAGAACGAAGGGTCTCCACATTGCAGCCGTAGCGAAAAATGGAAATTGGTGTCGATCTCGGCGTGGCCCTCTAGCCGACCGTCAAGGAAGGGCTGTCCGTTGAATGTGTTTTCGGTGCCGCCCGCAGCCGCCGGCCTCATGTCCAGTAGAACAATGCAAGTGAACTCGAAATCATCGCCGGCACGATAGCGGGTCATCGAGCCTTTGCCGCCAGACAGCGGTAGTTCGGCGTTGTCGTAATCGTGGTTCAGTTCCCATCGCTCGACCTCCAACTTGCCGGGTCCGCCGGTCGTCTGGGTCGAACCGGTTCCACTGGATACCCACTCAACGTCCAAGAACCCACCGATACCGGCAATGGGCCACGTCACGCGCACGTCTCGCGGTTCGATCGGCATGGTGGCCCTTATGGATAAACTTGAACGTCATCGAGCATAGCTCGCAAGAGAGAGCTTCCTTGGCCGGCGATGTTCAGGCCAATCACTTTCTTCGTCCCCACCTCGAAGCGTTGTTCAGCTTCGCTCAGCAGGGATCTCCGGCCGATGAAACTTCGCACGGGCGTTGCTACCCCCAGGCTTTCCCAGTATTCAGGATCACCCACAAAGAACTGCATCCAAACGTATCCGCTCGACCCTAGCAATTGCTGCACGAATGCCAAGTTGGCGGGCTGCACTTGAAACTGTTCGGTTCCTATCAACGCTGCGGGGAAACCCAACGACAACCGATAAGTCCAGATCCCGCCGACGCGAGTGAAGCTAGACCCGCCGTTGTCGCCACTGTGGGTGGTGTCTTGATTCAGGGGCGTGTCGATCAGGATGCCTAGGTTCACGTCGAACAGCACGCCATCGCCCGGATCAAGCACCCCGGATTGGTCGTACTGCTTGACCTGGACGCTGGCGCCGGCAGAGGGAACCCATTTCCAAACTCGGCTGGCTCTCGAAAAGGGAGGTGCCATATCATTGCTCCTTAGAAGATATTGGAGTTGATGCCGATCCGGGCGTCGAACTGTGCCGCGATCGCGGTTGCGGTGTTGTCAACCATAAATGCAACGATGTTGCCACGGCTCGTATTCCACAGCGCGGAAATCCCGTTTTGCTCGGGATTCACAAGCGGGTTCTGGAGTCCGCCGTCGATCGACCACAAGAATGGGGTGTTTGCAGCGAGAGAAAAAGCTGCTGCCGCCCACTCGATCACGCCGTCGTTTGTTGCATCGGGCAGTACGCCGCTATTGAGCGTGAGTGTAGTGGTAGTCACCGGCGGACCGTCCGTAGTAACGGCTGCCGTAATCTCCCAAAACCCATCATTGCCGGTGCTACTGTTGATTCTGACAAAGTCGCCGATAGCGAACTTGTCAGACACGTCACCAGTGATCGTAATCACGCCCGTTACGGCTGCCGTTGCAATCGTGTAGCTGTAGCCTTGCCTGTGGGCGCTGGCGATCTTGCACACTGTCCCCACCGCTCCCCCACCTGCGACCGGGAAAGTATTTCCCAGAGCAAGCGAAATGGTAGTTGTCCCGGCGGCTTCATTGACAATGTCGACCAAATAGACACCGTCATCGGCAACCGTGCCCTCGACCCGAATCAAGTCGTTGACAAAGATTTCTTGCTCTAGGTCGCCCGTGTGCGTGATCGTGCTGGGGGCCGCGTTGGCGGTCTGCAAGATCGCAAAGCGGGTCTCTAGAACCATCACCTCGACCGCTTGATCGCAGATCATCGACAGCGATTGTAGGTCATAGGCTTGAAATAGTTCCGTCACCTCCTCTTCTGTCGAGGCCGAAATTTGCTGATCGAGTGCGGATGTGTTGTCTACGTCCATTGCTTCCGAACCACTGATTCCCGTCTCGTTTGCGATCCGAGACGATCGCGTCATATTGATCACTGTCATGGTTTCTACTCCAGTGCTGGTTGATGTTCGCCAAGCTCGAGCGCCCAACTTGTGACGCCCAGCAGTATATCTTTGCCCTCTGTGGTCTGTTCTGCATCTTCCCCCGATTCGGACGTGTCGGGATGCATATCTATGAAGTCGGCGAGATTCTCGTCGAGTGACGGCAACGCCCGGGGGCCAAACAGCCTGTCCCAGTAGCGATGAAAGGTTTCCAAGATCTGACCGGTTAGGTTGTTGCTCTCTTCCACCACGATCGTCAAATCAACCCGGTAGCTCACAAGTCGCGCCCCGCTGCTGTTCGGCTCCGATTCTATTTCGGTGGCGTTGAGTAGCCCGAACGGCTTAGGCTCGTCCCGTGCTGCGTCCGTCCCGTGGTGAAGACCTCCGACGAACCCAGCGGTTGCCAGTGCCGAGGCCATCGGATCTTCACTGGCGATCGCATTCAGGCTTTGTATGATCTTGTGGATTTGCGTCATGGCCCCACCTGACGAAGCTCGCATTCCATGACGGAGAACTCATTGAAATGCAGCCGGTTCCTATAGCTCACAATCTTGTATTGCTTCTCGTCCTGATCCTTGAGGATGTCGCCGTTGTTTACCTGCCCGATGTCCGTGTCAATGTAGATGTCGTACGACTCTACAAACTGATCTTGTCCGCCGTACTGCTCGCTGACCGATTCACGTAACATGATCTTTGCGGCCACGTTTGCAAACGCCACGTCGGCCGTAAGCGTGGCTATCTTTCCCAGGGCCGGGTCTTTCGTGTAGCCGGGCCGGAAAAGTGAAACCGTGTCGTCCGCATCGAACGTGTCCGCAATAACGGACGCGCGGGCCTGACAGCCCCAAAAGTCATTCTCGAATGGGTGGCGCACTTCCGTGATAACGTAGGTGTTCCCGTCCCCGTCGACCACGGCCGATCCCACAAACGGCCGGCGGCCGGCGGGGTAGAGTGCATCACCAACCGGGAACTGAAATTCCACGTTTCGGCTTAGGTACACACCCTCGGTCGGCTCTTGCTCTACCTCGTGCTCCGGCATCCGGTAGACGTTCAGCACATCCACATCGTCAAGCTCGACCGTCTCCAGGCCATGGAGGAAATACTGATCAGACGACAGATCGGGTCCTGGATCCAGGACCGCTTGGCCGGCAGCGAACCCAGCGGTGAATCCGGCAGCGAACCCGGCAGCGAATCCACCGCCGGGTGTTGCTCCGAACATTCCACTTTGATACATACCAGCCATTACGGGGGCACCGTTACTACTGCGGTCCTGTTGAATGTTCCGTCGATCGTCGCCGTAATCCGCGTGGTCAGCCCGTCAAGTCCAAGGAAGACTTCCGTACCGCTGCCGGCCCCAGATAGGATGCCGGCCACGGCCGCCGCGATGATCTGCAAGGCTTCCTGCGGTGTTGCCCCGTCGATCTTTCCTGCCAACTCCCAGACCTGCGCGGCCGTCAGATTATTCAGGGCAGCGATTGCCGCGTCTGTCGTTCCGTGCAGACCGGCGGCGGTTCCGGCCGCGTCGGGAACGGTTGTATTTGCGCCGTCGGTGCCACGCATGGCGGTTGTTGGGATCGCGGCTATACTCGCGTCGACAAACGCCGCTTTGGCAGCCGTCCAGACTGCCGAACTGAGGGCCGTTGCCGCCTTCGCTAGCGGTGTCAGGGTGAACGATCCGGCAAACCCGGTCGGGTTCTCGGCGTCGACCAGCAGCGTGCAGAAGACGGCGTAGGTGGCGTTTGCCGAGAACCCGTTGGCTGCCGTCGCTGCAACCGCGATCTCGTGGGCGCCCGCCGGGTAGTTCGCGTGGGTCAACAGCGTTCCGGTGCCGCTGAGGGTCGGGATCGCGCCGGCCGCCGCGCCGGCCAAGCGAACGTCATAGACCGGCGTAGCGCCGTCGGCCCCCGATCCGCCGGTGTCGTTGGCGCCAAACCAGAAATATACCGTGTCCTCGATCGTTGCGTGTTGGTGAATGCTCAACCGAATGTCCCTTTCAGCAAGTTGGGGGAACCCCCGCCACCCCCGCCTGCCCCGTTGTCGATCTGATCGAAGACGAGTTGAATCGTCGGTATCTCGGCCGAGTCTTGCGTCCAGCCGCCCGCGTCCGTCCGCGATGTTTTCTGAATCATCCCAGTGTGCCCTGAATCATCCAGGCCCATTGCCTCCCATACGTCCGTATCGCCGGCCCCGTCCTTGATGGGTGCATTATCCAGGTAGGGCAACCGGACAATCGCGGCGGTAGTTGGCTTGACCGCAACGCGGTAGGCGCCCGATGTGGACAGTGATTGCCCGACCGTACAGGGCAGAAAATGGTGTACCTCCGATGCGACCGCCCTCACGTCCGGATCGAGTGACCACGTTTGCAATGCTGTCGTTCCGTCCGTGTCGTAAAGAATCACGTCACAAGCGTTGTCCACTTCCAGTGACAGCGCGACTCCGCGCAACCTTACGGGGACCGGCAAGACGAAACGGATTCCAATCTCGTCAGGCGTGTCCGCGTTGTCGAAGTTGTACTCGCCTCCCTCTGCCGCAAGAACGTTCGGCATCATAGGGAATGTCCCGTCATCATAGCCAAGGTAGAACGGAAGCGCGCTTTCCCCGGTTCTATGAAGTTTCGTCCACGCCGCTATATACTGGTCGGAATATAGCCAGGTGCCAACGCCAACGTTGATGTTCGTGCCCCTGGCTAAGTACAAATCCCCGTCGACCCAGTTGGGGAAATCGAACACGACAGCATACATTCGCCCGTCCGTCACGACTGCGCCCACCTCGTCGAGCGTCACCTCTTGCCAAGTGTCGGAATTGCCTGGACCCCAAGAATCCAGGAATCGCGACCCGCCGCCGCCGCCGTCCGGAGTAACCAGCGTCCCGGACGGGTCGCCGTTTGCTAGGTCGATGGTTTCCAGGTTGACGTGTACGCCATTGTCGTCTTCTTCCGTGACGGTTCCCAGCCGGAATCCGATCTTGCTGATATTCCCGTTTTTGGGAGCGTAGAAGACGAACGCGACGCGGTGGGCAGTCGCGTTCATCCGCAACTCTGCCCGCGTGCCGATAAAGATCCCATCCGAGTTTTGAAACAGCGGCTGGGGCATGTACAGCGGAGGTATAGACACCAGTGCCATCAGTTCACAAAATCCTTGTCAACGTGTTCGCACCAGTTCAGTGATATTTCATGCATGGTGGCGTTGTTGGTGGATGCCGTAAGAATGACGCAATAAATTGTGTTCTCTTTCAGCACCCATTCTCGCTGCCCGCGAGATTGACTGTTCGCCACGGCCCCAAATGGTGGCCCCGCAGCAATGGCAATCGTCTCAGATTCCAGGACGGCTCCACCTGCCGCCAAGTTTGCCGCCGCCGCTTCGGTTTCGTCATACGTTGACACGGAATTCGACGCGACCAAATCTTGATCCTTGATTGCGCTGGTATTGTCCGAATCCCGAAACCTATTGAGGGGAGCTTGGGCCGTCCCCTGATTGAGTACAACTGTCGGGTTCTCGCGAAACTCAAACACGCTTTCATCGTCCGCCCGAACGTCGATCGTCATGTGAATGCGGCCCGCCGAAGCGCCCGGGGTTAAGAACGCTATCGCCGTCTCCTCTCCGATATTCGTTACGGCGCCTTCGTAGTGGGCATTGAACTTGTCGCCCTCGTGAAGCTCGTGATGCTCAAACTCAATCTGAATTGCCGCCCCCGTGATCTCGTCCACCCGTGGCGTTACAACAGGCGTTCCCATGGACTTCTCCTAACTTAGTAGATGGTGGCTAACGACTACCGGCCCTTTTTCCTGGATAATCAGCATTCGCAATTCCTTGATCTCTGCAAGAAGCGATTTGCGGTTTCCGGCATGATCAAAGGATCGCCCGCCCGCGCTGTGCGTGGGGTGGGCCGATGCTGCTTTGTATTCAGCGAGCTTCTGAGTCAAGAGTGCTTGCAAGTCTGTAAGCGTACTCATTCGCTGTCACCCTCCACGCGACACGCTGCCGTGCAATCTTTGCACGGCAGCGTGTCGATACTCTCTTGGATGTGCCGCAGATGGTTTCCGTTGATCTTCGCAAGGTATTTTACGACCCACGAAAGGATTCCAACCAGAGCCAAGCACAACACGCCTAAACCGATTTTCTCAGGGTCCATGGTGCTCTCCTAGCTGGCTACGGTTCCCCCACTGCGGATAACGACGCGCGGTTCCACTGCGGCCGGCACGCCGTACTCGCCGACCTTCAGGCGGAACCAAACGTCAGAGGTAAACTGTGCCTCGTTGTTCATCGGGGCTTGCTCGCTGAAAATACCCCAAATCTCTTTGTACTTGAATGCCTTCTTGAAATTGCCGAAGAACCAATGAGCGTTAGCCAAGGCTCGCGTGCCACTGGTCAAGCCACCCTCTCCGGTGCGTGCCATCAGCCTGCGGATAAGATGCTCACTCCGAATGATCTCCAGATCGAACGGCAGCCGGTTTCCGCTGTTGATTCCCTGGATGGCAGGGGCGTTCGTTATGTCGCCGTCGCGAACCTGGATATTGCTGACAATCGACTTGGCCTGCCACGAAAGGTCACGACCGCAGAGGATCGTAGTGGGCGTGGTGTTGAGTGGCTCGTTGATGTCGGGATCGCTGATCGCGTTGAACTGCTCGTCGAGCAACCGAATATCGGTCAAGTCGGTCAGGATCTCGGTTGCAAGGTTGTCGAACCCCATGTTGGTACCGGCCGCCGAGTCCGCGTAGGTTGCCCTGGCTTCATTCTTGCGAACGTAGCTTGGATCGGCACCAATCACCGTATCCAAGATCCTCTTCTCTTTGTTCAGGCCAAGCGCTTCGCCAGCCGATCCGGCACGCTGCAAGAGCAACCCGGTTCGGTCCCGCTTGATCATCTCCCTTGTGATCTGGAGAATCCTTCCTCGCTTCACCGCAGCCGGCAATCTGATAATTGACGGCTGCAAACCGATCAGCGGGTACGGGTGGCCCTGGGGAACCGGCGTGTCGAACTCGTCCGCCGCCACGGCAACGCCCGGTATCTCTTCCGTCTCTTGGATGTCCGACGGGAACACGGTCACCAGTTTGTCGCCAACCAATGACGCCAAACTGTAGGCCTCCATGACAGCGTTGATAACGAGCTGCTCGCCGATCAGGGCAAAGTCTGCCGTAGTGACGTTGCCCGCGCTTTCGGATACCTGCTCACCGCGGAGCATTTCGCCGCCATCCGAAACCAGATTCTCGAAAAGATCGAGAAGCCCGAAGTCGCTGGGTTTCATCCCCTCGGAAAGCTGGTATCGCATCTGGTCTTTGATGTATTCTTTGTAGTCGTCGATCGTGCCGGCTTTCTGTTCGCGCTTTGCAGACGCGATCATGTTCCGCAGATTGCGTGCTCGGTACTTCGTAGACATGGCTTATCCTCCAAACTGGGAAAGGGCCCTGAGTTGCCGGCACTTCAACTGCCGGATCTCAAGAGTGATGATGTCGGTGATGTTCTCCGTCGCGATGCCGAAGTTCATCAGGTCCGTGTTTGCAGGCGTGATGGCGGAGGCGGCATTCTGGTGATGAACAGCCACCGTCTCGCCGTCGATCGTGAATTGTATGTCGGCGTCGAAGATCACCGCCGTAGTGCCGCCGCGAGGGCCAGTCGGAACCCAATCGGCTTGCAGTTGGTATCGCGTGCCAACTGCAATATCGTAGTCCCGCCGCGTGATCGTGTTGGCCGCCGACAGTTCGGTAACCTGCACTACGGTATCATTGTGCATCGACACCGCATAAAGTCGGTCGTCATTTGCGAACGCGGTGCCGCCGGAAGCTGGGGTGTAAAAGCCGAAGTGCTGGCCGGTCGCCGCCATTCCTGCGCCAAGCGTGACGATCGGAGCCGTGCCGGCTCCGATCATGTCGTTTCGGCAACCAACGAACAGGTTCAACTCGGTCGCCAGCAGTTGGAACGTAAGGTCCGCGATGAACCGGATGGGCTGCCCAATCACCATGTTGAAGTTTGCGCCGGAGATCAGGCTATTCAGCTCTGCCGCACCTCCGGTGTGGCTATAGAGCCACTGGCCCTCGAAAACGTCAGCCCTGGCACACGTCCCAGCGACTGGCGCCGTGAACGTAAATCCATTGTCCATCGGGACCGTGGTTGCTGCGACTGCCGCAGCCGTGTTGGCCTCAACCCCAAAGCTTTCCTCGTTGATGAAATCGTTGCGAAATCTGGAACTCATTATTCGGTCCCTCCCGCTACGCCTAGAAGACCGGCAGCAAAGTCGGCTCGCGAGTGACCGAACGTTGCCATCTGCTCGCCGTCGCCGTCGCTCGCGTCAACCTGTTCCAAGGCAGACGCTCGGCCCTTCGCGGCCGGCGGCGTGGGTGGGGCGCTCATGCCTTCGAGCAAGGCCATGATTTTGCCTTGCCCTTCCGTGATCGCTTTGATTTGCTTGGCCTGGGCATCCTGCGCCGCGGCCATTTCGTCGAGTGTCATTTGGTCGTCTCCCTCGAAAAGGTTCTTGGTGGTTCCGGGATTATCGACAAGGTCAACGCTGTCGACCCTGAGGATGTCAAGTATTTCCGTCTTCTCGTCGTTCAGGACACAGTTCGCGTTGTGGCTTAGGCCGAAGTCGCGGCCATCACTTTCCACGATCATGCCGGCCATTCCGTGAGACTGCTTGACGTGCAAGTCGCCAAACAGGCCGTCGTCCCCCTCGTGGACGTTGGAGATGTGGCCGAAGTGTGATTTGTGCTGCCGTTGGCCAAGTCGTTTCTCGCGCTCGCTACCGTGGTAGATGTATACGGGTGCATTCTCGTAAAGCGGGATAGCTCGTGCGAGCATCGCCTGCGGATAGTCGCGGCCCTTCTTCGATCGAGTGCCGATGATCTTGACGCCCTTGATCACGCCGTCGACCACGGGGGCTCGGCTGTATTCTAGGAGTTGGCAAACGTGGCTCATCAACTCACCCTTTCGCTTTCGCCGGATTGCTGGCTTGCGTTCTGCTGTGCGGTGTCGTCCTCGACTTCTCCTTCCATGCCCAGCATGATCGACGGCGGTTGAATAGGGTCAACTTCCATGTCGGCCAACTCTTCTTCCCGGTCCAGGTCTTCGCGTGCCGACCATGAGGAGTTGCCGAGTATGCCGTGATCTGAGAGCATCGCGTTGCGCTCTGTCTCTTCCTTGGCCTTACGTGGCACCACGGGTGGCATCTCGACGGAGACTTCGATCTTGTCAAGAAGGTTCTCGCCCTCTGGCAGCATCCCATTGACCGCAGCGTCCTCTAGCACACGCTCTATCAGCCGTATGAACTCATTGCGATAGAACCACTGGCGGGATTCCATGGCACGGACGAACGGCGCTTCCGCAACGAGGGCCGAAGCCAGGTTCGCGTTGGAGGCGTCACCGCTCACCAACCCCTCGGGGAATTGCCACCGGGCGCCGATGTTGCGCAGAGCGGCTTGCAGAACTTGGATGAGTGTTTCCGACTGCCCGGCCCCAGCGAGTGGTCCGGCCGTGTACGTTGTACCGTTCGGCACGTTCAACTCTTCCGGCCCGTCGAACATGCGAGCCGTGGTCCTGTTGCCCGTGCGGGTGGTGATGTTCTCGCCGCCGATCGGCGAAGGCAACTGGGCCACGTCCATGCCTTCGCTGTGCTCGACCACCCACGCCACCGACGCTTGCACCGATGCAGACTCTGTCAAGTTGCGTAGTAGCTTCTTGCTCCTCGGGATGTCGTTGAAGACGGAATGAAAGTCTGACACGCCACGTTTCGCGACTCGATCGACGTTGATCTTGACGTGCCAGACCTCGTCGGCGTCGAAGACCTCGTGATTTAGCGTTGTGTCGTTGTGCTGGGAGACAACGTTGAACTTGATCGGCTTTGATGTGTCTCGCTTGCTCGTGAGAATTCCGAACTTCCAAGAAGCATCTCGGCCGGTAATCCCCATCTGGCCATTAAGGCTGCCAGAGGCTCCCTGTGGGTCACGGATTTGCTCAGGTTCGACGGCTCGTAGGCCAAGCATTTCTGTTTTATCGTCCGGCTCCATGATTACGAATGATTCGCCATCGCGGCGAGTGCGTCGGAAGATCTCCTTCTCCCAGCCGTGCCAGTCAACGTCTTTCATCCATCGGTCGAGTAGCTCTTGGGCCTTGTCGACCAGCGGGTTCGATTCTGGGACAACTGGGGCGTCTGCGTCATCTCCGGGGGTATCGGGGGTAGTTTGCTTAGATACCCCCGAATTACCCCCGTTTTTCTTCTCCACGATCTTGTACGTAAAACCCGTGAAGATCGCGAACTGTTCAAGCACGTCCAGGATGTTCACGGCCGTCGGACAAACCGCCTCGAGAGTCCGGGCAGCGTCGACCATCTGCCAGTGTTGCTGCTCTGTCCAGTAGAACGGGGGGTATGCTCCGTCGCGGCGTGAACCCACCCGTGCAGCGTGCCGGCCCAACGAGGTGTAGTGGTAGAGATCGTTCGCGGCCGACCCTAGACCGCTCGCAATCGCCATTCCAGCTTGGAACGGATCGGCCGATTCCCAGTTGCACGACTCCAGGAGTTGCTGATTCTCGGCTGTCTTGCGAAGGCTCTGGAGACGCCTTTCAGATGCTTGCAGACGGAGAACGTCGGCCTGTTCCTCGGCCTTGTGGATCTCGGCAAGCGTTTGGAGATGGGTAAGCACGGCGACTCCCTTCCCTGGGAATCATACCGCCGTGCCTACCTATTGCAAGGGCAGTGTTTGCCTATTTATTGGGCAGTACCCCCGCTTGTGGGTGGAACGCTGGCAAAGCAAACACAGCCGGCAGCGGGGACAACCAGCGAACATCGAGTCTCGCTGTCGATGATCACGGCAGACGGGAACACTCTCGGTACCCGCGTAACGATCTGTCATTGATGTGGTCGAACAGGTTGGTTGGCATGATCAATCCTCCGGCGATAGCTTCTTGCAGGTGATCTTGGCGGTCGACTTAGGCACTCCGCGT
>Ga0255047_10002248_pt1 | contig 12919 bp, 13 predicted proteins | sample JV7_2_1_MG_FD_183640 | JGI IMG/M metagenome (GOLD analysis project Ga0255047, IMG submission 183640) | Seawater microbial communities from Jervis Inlet, British Columbia, Canada - JV7_2_1 | ecosystem: Environmental > Aquatic > Marine > Inlet | place: Canada: British Columbia | collected 2016-10-06
GGGGTCACGATTTTCCGGGCACAAAAACCATCGGGCGTTTCGACGGGGACGATCACGGTTTCTTTGCCATCGAATACGGACCCGGCGATCGCGGCCGTCATTCGGTTCACGGGCGCGGCTACCACCGGCACCGATGGCAGCGGCGCGGCCGAAGTGACAGCGACCCATACCGGCCCCGATCCTGACGATAATGACATGCTTGACACGATCTTGCCGATCACCGCTGGCGGGTGGGATGTGGCATTTGGTTGGGCGCGAAATGCGGTGTTCTCAACGGTAGCGGGCGAAACGGCCCTGAGTATAAATAATACGGCCGGGTCCGGCGGCGATTTAATAACCGGGCACGTCTGGTATGTCACACATACGACCGCCACAACGCAAACGCTAGGATCGCTCAACGACCTAAGCGAGGCACGCGATTGGGCCATGGGCACAGTCGCGCTAAAGGTCGGCGGCTTGACCATTGAGCCGACCGGGATAGCTTCGGCGGAGGCGTTCGGGACGCCCACGGTTGCGGTCGGAGCGGCGCAGATTTCACCGACTGGCATAGCATCGGCGGAGGCATTCGGCACGCCCACGGTCGGCGTTGAATTGCATATCGAGCCGACCGGAATTGCGTCGACCGAAGCGTTCGGCACGCCCACGGTTACTACGCATTCGATCCCGGTTCCGACCGGGGTCACGCTGACCACTACCGACGAAACGCGAATAGAAGTTGGCTGGACTTGGACCGGGACCGACGATTTACAGGGGTTCGCGTTATACAGATCCCCCGACGGCTTGACGTGGAACACGGTCTATAACATGGCATTTGACACGGCCACGACCGCGACACAATTTTCCTATTTTGACGGCGGCCTGCGGCCGCGGACCACGTATCATTACAAGGTGCGGGCCTGGATTGCCCGGCCGCCGGAAACGATGTAACATGGCCGATCTACAATATAGCGCGGGGTCGGCGTCGGCCTCCGCCACAACCGACGGATTCGCGCGGCCGGTCAGGCGTAAGCGGGGTTTGCTCAACGTGTCAGTTGAAACGCGGCCGCACGTTGACGATAAGGGCAACACGCCCCACAACACCAATTCATTTTTCAATGTCACGCCCTATATAAAAACGGTGCAATGGGCCTCAGACCAACACGGGTTTGCCGATTGTATTTTAGACATTACGTTTCTTGCGGATCGGTCGTTTCGTTGGGCGGCGCGGCATATGGGCCGGGTCTACATTTCCGGCGACGGCGACTATTCGTTTTTGGGTTATGTGCGAGACATTCGCGCCACAAAAGACGGGGTCCGGCTGATAGCGTTTGGCGGTTGGCGGTTCCTGTCTGATTTCCAGTATACGGCGTTTTGGTCTTCCAACCGGCTGGAAGATTGGCGGTTGTTGTCGGTAGAATCGGGCGGCGGGTCGTCGGGTATTACGGGCATTACGGCCGACCCGGGGAAATTCAAGACAGACAAAAGCGGGCGGCTATACGCGACGGTTCCGAACGGAGAGCGGTCCGGGGCAAAGGACGCTGCGTTTGGAATTGATGCGTTCGAGTCAGCGCAAGCGGGCGGCGGCGTGGCCAATATTTCATTTACTTACAATATGGGGTTTGTGGCCGGGGGCGTTTTGACATCGGCAAAAGTTGAGACCCGATCATATGGTGGCGAAGGTTGGACGGGGGCAGGAACATTAGATAATACACTAACCGTCAACGCGACAACCACGACGCTAGTCGGAACGGCCTCCGTTGATTTGTCGGATAGCGAATCGGCGCTAATTTCGTTCACGCCAGAGGGGGGCGGGATTTTCACGGGGACTACGGGCGAAACGTTCGCCGAAATCACGGCCGTTCGGGCCAAATTTGCATCAGGAACAAATAGCGTGACCGGCCAAGATATAATTGCTAATCTGTTAGTCGAATCGGCTCAGGGCGATTGGGTGACTGATACGCGGGACTCGGGCCGGGTGGCCGATCCGGGCTTTGACATTCTAAACGCGATCTATGTCGATGAATCGCCGGTCAAGGTTGCCCAAGGACTAGAATCAATTGGCGACGGGGCCGGTACACAATGGCGGCTGCGGTTTTGGGGGCGGATAGCCGAATTTCAGGCGCAAGGATTTAATCAAAGGCATTGGGTCGCGGTCGTGCCCGACTTCCGGGTCGAAAGCAGGATCGACAACATACCAGCATCGATCCGGGTAACATACGACAGAAAGGACGGCGGCCGGGTATTGGTCTCGGGGGTGAATACACCGGGTCTATTGTCGCGGGCGTTGTTTCGCCGGCAGACCGAAACCATAGACACAAAGACCACGGCCGACGCCGAAGCATTGCGGGATTTCTGGATTGACACCACGGACATGGGCGAGACGGCCGCCAAGGTGACAGTCACGGAAATATTTGACCGGGCGTCGCGGGTGCGGGGCGACTTGCGCGAAGTCCGGGCCGGGGACACGATAACGATTTCGAGTGTTCCGCCGTCTATGGGCAGCGCTGGCGGCGAAACGGCATTCGAGATCGGTCGGGCCACATTGACAAAGAACGGCACGGCCTTACAATTAGAGCCAGAAACGGGCGAACGATCCGCGGCCCGACAAATCGCGGGCGCCACATAAACGGAGGGCCAATCCAATGGCCAAGAAAAGACAACGGCGCAAGGCCAAACCCAAACAACGGCCGGACAAGAAACCGGCCGCCACATTCAAACCACCGCCGGCGCGGGTGATTCTAGTGATCGGCATGGGCCGATCTGGTACGTCCCTGCTAGCGGGCGTCTGTCACCATTTGGGCGTTTTCATGGGCGATCGGTTCATGCCGACCGACAACAATAACCAGTCCGGCACATTTGAGGACATCGACTTTTTCAACGTCAACCGGGCTAAAATGCGGGGCGTCGGCGTTGACTACCGGAGGTTGATCACTGACCGGGGAAACCTGTACAAAATTTGGGGGGTCAAAGATCCGGCGTTGGTTCATGTTCTGCCGGACCTTTTGCCATTGTTGGGTGACGACGTTCGGGTCATTCATGCCAAGCGAAATAATAAGGCGATTATGTCCAGCTTTGAGCGGGCCTATAGCCAGCCACGGGCAAAGGTCGTTGAATGGTTTACCAACCAGGCGGAGGCGGTCAATCGGGCCGTTGAACAACTGCAGGCATTCAAGGTTCCGATCTTGTCGGTTGATTATGAAGCGCTAACGACGCAACCGGCCGAGGCCATGCCCCACATAGCCAATTTCATATATGAGGGAACCGGACAGGAACCGCCCGACCCGGCCGCGGCCCTGGCACACGTTGACCCGACCTTGCAACATTGGGATCACGATGGTAAGTGGATAAAACGAATATCGGCCGCCCCGGCTACGGGTTGGGGTTCGGTGGCGGTGGGGATCAGGGTTGGCAAACACCCCGAGCCAGCAACCTTTATTGATTGGACCGGGCTAGTTACGCGGGGGCTTGACCCTGGCGACACGGTCCTGATGCCGCGGGCACACATGCCGGCGCATTGGGCGGCCGATGCGTTGGTCCGCGATTTCCTGAGAACCGACAAAGACAGTTTGCTAATGATTGACGACGACATGACATTCGCACCTGACGCCCTGGCCAAGTTGCGGCACAATGAAAAGAATTGGGATTATGACATCGCGTTTGCCTTTTGTACGTGGCGGACCGAACCGCCCAAGCCGGTTATCTATAGGCTGGTTGACGAACAACCGCCCGAACCAATGTCGCGGCAAGGCGAATACTATATTCCCGTCGTCAATTTTCAGGACGGCGAATTAGTCGAGCCGGACGCGGTCGGGCTTGCCTTCACTCTGATCCGGCGCCACGTTTTCGAGGCTATGATAGATCACGATTATGGCCCCGTATGGCAATACTGGTTTGAATCCCTGAGTCGGCGCGACATTTTTCGCGAAACGGCACCATCGCCGGACGGGGATCTATCGCTGGAATTTACATCATTTTTCAATTACGGGGAGGGCAAGGAATCCGACGACATTCCATTTTCGCGGCGGGTTCGCGAATTAGGCTATAGGATGGTTGTCGACACGTCGGTCATGATCGGCCACATAGGCCACCAGCCGCTTGGCTGGCCCCATTTCAAGCGCTGGCGGGCGGCCGAACAACGCAAAACGCAAACGCCCTTTGATGTTCAGGCGTCCAAACTTATCCCGCTATTAAAAGAAGCCTTACCGAACCTTGACGAAAACAAAGCCGCGGCCGAATGGCTATTGGAGAATCTGGCGAAGTGATCACCGCGGCCCCGCCGATCCTATATGATATTGTAGTATCGGCCGGGTCGGTGCGGCTGGTTATTGATTGGGAATCCGAACGCGGGTGGGCCAAGAAATACGGACAGGCGTTGGCCGCGGCCGAATGGATCGCGCTACGGCCGCGGCCAGGTGCGGGGCTGCCGCCGGTCCTGGTCGCGCTAGGGGCGGGGCGGCGCTGGATTATCACGACCCGGGTTTATCGGGAAAGCGGCCGCGGCGTTCGGGTTTATGGGATCGGCTGGCAAACGACCGTTGGCGGCCGAAACATTAAGTCTATACTCTGGACATATACGGACGGATCTGTCGAACTAAGTGAATCCCCTGGACATGTGCGGGGCGGGATTGCACCAATTCTATAATTGGGGGTTGACAGCGGGTGTAACCTGTGTTACACTTCCTGTATGGACGCGAAACGACAGGCAAAAAGAGGAAACGAAATGAAATACACAGTTAGCCATTACCATACTAGCGATAATACTCCCTCAGTGTTGCTCAAAACCGATAATTATAGCGATGCAGTTGAGGTAATGTGGGCGACTAGTGACCAGTGGGAAACGGAATTTCTTTTAAAAGTCGGGTATATTAAGACGGAACTAAACCGACATGAGTACAACAATTTTAATGGTTGGGGCATGGCGGTATACATTGACAAGGCCGAATAGCTAGCAGACACGCCAAGGGGGCGGCCGGGAAACCGGCCGCCCCTTTTTTGTTGGGACGGGGCGGCGGGGTTGACTTGACGCGGGCAATTGTTTAATATAGCAAAATGAGCAGGCACCGCATAGGACTTAGGTAACGTTGACATCGTCAGGGGCAACCGTATAACATGGAAACAGGAACAGTCCCCGCCGTATTGGCTGGTTTTGCATTATTCCTGTCGTTGATTTATGCGTTGCGGGCCAAGCTGGAGAACAACGGCAAGGCGGCCGGGAAACGAGCAAAAGCGTTCGCGTGGTTTTTCAATGCGGTTATATGGGCGGCTTTCGGTTTTCGCGTGGGGGGGTTGCAGGCTGCGGCCTATATGCCCTGGCTGACATCGGGTTGGCTAATGATCATGGTTCTTGACGTTGTTTATCATATTGAGGAAATCGCCGACGTTCTGGCTAACTTTCGGAAATTTTGCGGCCGCCCATTTGGCGCCGTGAACGGGGCACGGAATGCCGCCAACGAATGATTATTTTACGCCGGCTATCCAAATTATCACGGCGGTTGTTGCCATTGCGACGGCCGTTTCGTTATTGCGGGAACGGCGCAGCAAATTAACCGTGGCGCGGTCGACAATTGACACAAACACAATAGAATCCTTGGCGCTATTAAACGACCGATTACATAAGGCATTAGGCGATTGCGAACAGAAACTAGCAGACGAACGGGCGCGGGAATAGCGCCCATAGGAGAATGTAAAATGCCACCCGTTGATCCTGGATTTTGGGACATATTTTTAGCCGTGTTCAAAAGCAGAAAGACAATCATGGCCTTTGGCGCATTGGCGACGGTTGCGGTTCTTTGGGCCGTTGGCCTGGCCGGGCCGACTGAGTTTTTCGATGCTCTAATGGTTCTGGTCGGACTGTTAATCGGCGCTACGGCCGTCGAGGACGCAGCCAAGAAGCTGCATAAGTAGATAGCAACATCGGCCGGGGATCGCGGGCTGGCATGACCGCCCCGCCCCGGCCGCTTGTCGCCCGGCCCACTATAGCCAACAACGCACAATGGCCGGACAAATACCGCGGGCGGTCGTTTTCGCCTAATGCAGCGCCCGCCCGCGTGTTGCGACCCCACAACCTAACAACCGAATATTGAGGATCTGATAATGGGCAATTTCAGCAAGATCGGGTTTCATGGCGAGAATACAGGCATACAAGAATACATGTCTGCGCTGGACGCGGCCGGCGTTCCGTTTCACATTAAGTTTGTCGACGACGCGGGCGCGGCCGTGCGGGCGGCCCAAAAGTTTACGAACGCGGATCACACAATAGTTTTCCGCTATGTTGACCTACCGGGGGCGCCACAGTCCTACCCTAACATAAACAACGACCCGGCCGTCGAAGCCGCCGAACATTGGCAGTTGATGGTTCATCGCATGGGCGCCGATTACGCGGGCTTGCACGACAACCGGGATCGGATCTGGATTGAGCCGGTCAACGAAGTTGAAGCCAACCCGGGCGCGGCCTGGTTGGGCGAATTCTGTTTCCATTTGGCGGTGCTAATGTCGGACCGGGGCTGGCGGGTGGCGTTGGCCGGGTTCAACGCGGGCCAGCCCGAGCCAGAAGATTGGGAACCACATTTCGCGCAATTCCTAAAAGCGGCCGCGCGGCGGCCGAATCTGATCGCGGTCAGTTTACACGAAGGCAAAACAAAACCCGAATGGGGCGACTATAACGAACCGATCCCGACTTGGGTTCCCTGGATGGTCGGCCGAATGGAATTCCTATACGCGGCGTGTGACCGTATGGGAATCGCGCACCCGACGACCATAGTTTCTGAATGGGCTTGGGGCTACAAGGACATGCCCGACCGGGATCAGGCGGTCAGTGAAGCCAGGGAACTGGCGACCCTGTACGCGGCGTTTCCGGCCGTGAGATCGGTTCACCTTTGGACCTTGCACCGTGGGGAGGACTTTGGGAATTTGCGTGAACAGTTGGCGCAAATTATCCCGGCCGTGCGGGACATTAGTCTATATGAGCGATTCCCGGGTCCGGCTGGCAATAGCGGCGACGACCCCGACCCGGGCGAAGATCCCGACGGCGACGCGGAAAATCTGTTTGAAAACGCCAGCTTTGAGGGCGGCCATTACCATTACGGAGACAACAACGACGGGGCCGGCGGCATACGGGAAATACAGATCCCGAACAAGTGGCGGGCCAACTGGTTTGAAAACATTCCGAACCCGTTTCCTGAGGGCTGGCCCTGGACGCGGCCGGAAATGCGGGTTCTGCCGGCCGAACAATTACCCGAACATGAACGGCCAATTTTCATTCGTGACGGGTCACACGTTCTGAAATTGTTTGGCCCCTCGGGGGCGTTTTGGGCATTCATAAAACAGGCCGTTTTGTATTATTCGCCAGATCGAGTAGATGGATGGGATTATGTTGACGTTGTAATTGAGTTTCGTTGCCCGTGGGCAATCAAGGCGGCCGGGTTTTTCATTGACGAACCGATCGCGGAATATGATCAGGCTACCGGGGATCTTACCGTCCGCGTTTTTGCCTTTCCCGATCTGGTCGTTGGCTATACGGAGGGCGGCGGCAAAATATGGGCGCCTGACCCGTCAAGCGGCCAAATCAAGATCGAAATAAACGGCCGGTCGTCGGGTTGGCATGACATGCCGGCCCAAGGGGGTTATGTAATGGTAGAAGAAACGCAAAACATTTTCGAACCGGAAAGCGGCGGCGAACCTGAGCCGCCAACCATCCCGCCCGGCGTTGGCGTGCGGGAATCTTACGGCCGCGAAACTTGGGTAGTCCCATCCTATGCAACCGACGAACAGTGGGCAAAGATTGCGGCCAAAGCCAAAAAGGGCGGGCATACGATCAGCGGTTCATACGACGACGCCGGCGCCGGTCTGTTGAGCCGGGACGTTCCGCCGTCGTGGGTGGCGGCCGGGGTTATTGGCCTGCAGTATAAAAAGGCGGTCCTGTGGGGGATCGGGTTGGATAAACAACCAGAATTCTATAGCTGGTTTCAGGAACATTACGCGGGGACGGCGATCGAGTTTCGGCCGTTTCCCGACGACCCCGAGCCGCCGGCCCCGGCCGCGTTTGCTTTCGAGGCCTGGCCAACAGAATATCGGGTGATAACGCAGACGTTCGGGGCGCGGCCGGAATATTACGGCCAATTCGGCTTGCCCGGCCATGAGGGAATTGACATACGCGGGCTTGAAGGAACGCCGGTCTATTCAGTTGCCGACGGGATCGTTTCAGACATTCGCTATGTTTCCACGGGTCACAATTACGGCCGATTTATACGGATCAAACATGCGGGCGGATACGAACTAACACACGCGCATTTGAGCCGCATAATGTCAGAATTGGACATAGGGTCAACGGTTCGGGCGGGCGAACAAATAGCTTGGGCCGGGGATACAGGCAACGCCAGCGGCGCCCATTGGCATGGGACGCTGAAACACGATAACGCCGAACCCGGCGGATCGCATTACATAGGCTACCCGTACAGGATTGTGAACCCGACGCCCTTTGTCGATGCGTTCCTGAGCGGCGGAGGCAGTCCGCCAAACCCTAAGCCGGCCCCCGCCCCCCTGTATGGCCTACATATGAGGGCGGACGGGGGCGATTACAAAGCATCTGATATACGCGAATCGGCCGACTTGCGCGGACGGCTGGCCAAGGTTCTGTCGAGTCACTCGACGGCCTCGGTTCGGTCGTTGCTGGCCACAAGCCCGGCGGTTGACCATGTAATTATTCGGGCTTTTTTGGACTTTGGCGGCCGCGACGTTTCGCCGGGCGAGTTTGTCCAATGGACTATAGCCGACGTGAAACGGCTGGCGTCGGTCATGGGGGATCGTTGGTTTGGTGTCGAATTGCACAATGAGCCAAACTTGATCCCCGAAGGGTTAGGGGCGTCATGGGACGACGGGGCAGAATTCAACGATTGGCTATCAGAAGTTCACGAACTGTACCGCAAGGAATTGACCGGCGTGCGGTTCCTGTTCCCGGGTCTGTCGCCCGGCCCGGCCGTCCCCGACTTACGCCAACAGGCGCAGACGTTTTATGCGCAATGCGCGGCCGTTATTGACAAGCTTGACGGGGTCGCGGTTCACAATTATTTCAACCCGGCCGCGGGCTGGTCGGTTAATGGCGCGGTTGACGAAATCAGAATGTGGGCCAAAATATTTTCCGGCAAGGACATTTGGATTACTGAGGCGTCGCAGAACGGAGGCCAGGACGCGGCCGAAAAGGCGGCGAATTATGCACAATACATACAGGAATTAGGCGCGGCTAATCTGCAAAACTTGCGGGGCGTGGCGTTTTTCATATCGTCCGCTAGCAATCCCGCCTGGGGTTGGGCGCCAGGGGGAACCGGGGAAACTTGGACCCCGATTGGTATGGGCGCAAAGGTCGCCAAACTATTATCCTGAGGGGCAATAATGAGAATCATTGACACGATCCGCGGCCGCGGTTCGCGAACAAACGCGGCCGCCCAATCTGGCGACGGGGAGTATATTTTAGCTAGTATCAGCGACTTGCACGGCAATTCGACTGTTGGGCTTTCCCCGCCATTTTTTAACAACGACGACGGGAACGGGTTTGTTGCGAACAAAGCCGGCGCGTGGCTCTGGGTGGTATACAAGGATTTTTGCGGGCGGCTGGCTGACGTTCACGCGGCCGCGGGGCCGGGCGTGCCCGTGATTGGCCTGATCAACGGCGAAATTGTCGACGATCTGTACCATGCAACGACCCAATTACTAGTACAAAACAAGGCCGACCAGATCAAAATGGGCTTGCGGATCTTGCGGCCGTTTCTTGACGTTTGCGATCGCTACATTGTCACCCGGGGCACGGAGGCGCATTCGGGATTGGGGGCTTGGTTGGATGAAACAATCGCTCGTGAAATCGGCGCGGAGGGGCCGCAAACCCAAGTCGGCCCCGACGCCCCATACATCGACGCCTACGGCCAAGAACAACGGCCGTCGTCTTGGAATATTTGGAAGGCCAAGATCGGCGGCGTGCGAATTGACGCGGCGCATCACCCGGGCGTGTCGTCTCGGCGGCCGTGGACCCGGGGCGGGGAAGCCGTGAGGCTGGCCCACATAATCCGCGATCGCTACGTTGAGGCCGACATGAAGCCGCCCCATTTGGTTATTCGCGGCCATAACCACGTACACGCCGACAACGGCCAAAATTCGTCAACGCACGTCGAGATCCTGCCGTCGTTCCAATTGACAAATGCATTCGGCTACAAAATCGGCGGCGACTGGCTGCCGGTCGGGGGCATGATAGCACACATAAAAAACGGCGATTATACGCTAGAGAAACCCGGCAATATTCCCGGCAAACCTTATTATCGTTGGCCAATAGTTGAGGATGATTTATGGACACCGTAACAGACTCGAGCGCGACTACATTTCAGTTTTCGGAATTACTCGACGAATGGCACCGGGCAACGCGGGCAAAAAACAAATTCGTCATTGACCCCGAGACATTCACCAAGCCAGAACTAATGGCTGTGACTGGGGAAGGCGATCGGCTGGCCACGCGCAAGATCGCGCAAGGGCTAGCCGACGGGGACATTGTACGGGCTATGGTCGACCGGGACTTTGGCGCCTGGGGAACACAGGCCATACGCGGCTATAGAATCGTGGCGCCGGCGGCCGAATGACCCGGGGGTGGGCATTGAAAGCGGCCGCCGCGGCGGCGTTGGTCGTGGGTTGGCTGTTGTTGCTGGCGCCGGCCCCCGCCCCCGAGCGGCGTTGTGTGGCCGGAATGACCAAATTCGGCGACATTGATCCCGCAACATACGCGGCCTGTTCCTACCGTTGGGACAACCCAAAACCGCAATTTGTCGAGGGCGTGCAAACGATCAGCATGATCAAGACGCCCAAGTCCTTTTTGCCCGCCCCGGCACTATTGGCTGAATGGGCGGAGCGCAGCGGCAACGACCGACAATACTTGCTGATTTTCAACGAATGCGAAGAGCCGCAACAATGCGACACCGATCCCGACACGGCCGCGCGGTTCTTGCGATTCGTTGAGGATAAGTATAACCCGGCCGGGTTCCGGCTGATCGTAGGTGGGTCGATCATGTGGTCGGGCGGCCGCGATTGGATGAATGAATTCATGGAAGCTTACCGTGCGCGGTTCCGGGTTTATCCGCGTGTGGCGGGGTTCCATTTCCATTTGTACGCGGACACACAACCAACGCCGGCGGCCATGGCGGCCGCATTAGTCCGTCAATTGGACAATGTGCGGGTGTTCCTGGGTCAGTATGGCGATCCGGGCGGGCAAGTTTGGATTACTGAGTTTGGCTGCTTGTGGCGTACAACGTGTACTGAGGAATACACGGCCGAACTATTGCGGCTAATGACCGAATGTTTCGATCGGGTCGGGTGCGGGGCGTTTGTTGATCGGGCGTTTTGGTTTACGGCGGGGGAAGATCGTTGGCCACAAACAAGCCTTGTCGACGCGGCCGGGGATTGGACGGCTGCGGGGCGGGCGTGGCGCGATTGGCGGCCGAAGCCAGCGCGGTCTCTAAGGCGCGTTTTCTTGCCCCTGGCGATGATTCCGGGCGACCTTGGTATCATTCACCCCGATGACCGCGACAATTGCACTCCGCCGTTTTTTGACTGTATCGGATTTAGTTTCCCCGGCCCCTAGCATCAATTCTATAATTGGGGGTTGACAACGGGGGCGACTTGTGCTACACTTCTGGCATGGACGCGAAACGACAGACAAAACGAGGAAATGAAATGAACGCTAGCCAAAGATTCCCCGAGTTTGCAAAAGACCTTACAGAAAAAGCCCAAAAGGCCACGACAGAGGACTTGACCTTTGCGCTGAATCAGGGGAAGAAGGATACAAGGCAGGCAGAATATACTCTGGAAAAGGCGGAGCAGGGAAACTACCAAGCGGGAAACGCCCGGTTCTTTTGGGCGCAAGCCAAAGATACTCTGGAAATGAACGAGTTATTTTGCTCTACACTCGAAAAGGAATTGGCGACCCGGTAGCGGGTAACGGAACAGACAACAAACAACCGGGGCGGCCGACAAGCCGCCCCAAACTGAGGAAAGGAAATGAACCAACAACAGTTTAGAGAATTACGCGGGCACGCAGTAGTACAGGACTTGACCGGCAATCGCGGCAAGGTCACGGCCACGGCAACGGGCGCAACCTTCGGCCCCAAAAAGGTTCAGATAACTTGGGGCAACGGCCGGGTTAATTATGTTGATTTTCACGACACAAGAACGGTTGCGGGATTGCGGCAAGTGGGGCGGCGGGTCCGGTAGACAACAGGCGGAGCGGGTAATAGGGGGCGGCGAATCGGCCGCCCCTTTTTGTTGTCTAGTGGACGCGGAGGGACTCGAACCCTCGTAACGGTTGGCGGTTGCGGGGACTTGACCAGAACCCGGCCGACGAACCGACTTTCCCAACGATCGCGCCCAATGTCAAAATTCGCCCGTGGGGGCGCTTTTTGCCCCACATGCCCAATCGTACCAGATCGGCCGCCAACGCCCAAATAGCGCTATTCTATGGTCCTTAGAGCCAGCGCTGGCGGGTTATGTGATTGAACATTAGAATGGGGGGATCATATCCTCAACAGTTTGTAAAGCGACTCCACTATTCACCATGTCTCCAGTTACGCGAAGAACGAACCAGCCCAAAATCGCACCAGCGTTATATTTCTCACAGTCGGCCTCAAAGCCGCGGCCGGTCGTGTGGCGCGACTTTTGCCACGTTCCGCCCTCGACTTCAACGGCGATTTTCAGGGCCGGCCAACAGAAATCAAAGCGCCAACGACGGGTCGGGTGAAACCGGAATTCGGTTTCGTATTCGGGAAACCGGCCGGCCTCGACGCGGGATCTTAGTTGAAGGTCGAAAAACTGTTCAAGCTTGGACTGTTTCGGCATGGCCAAATGTTGACCCGCGTCAACTTACATCGGCTATAACGGTTGCAACAAATTCTGTTTCTTGTAGTTTTCGCCA
>Ga0255047_10002249_pt1 | contig 12919 bp, 13 predicted proteins | sample JV7_2_1_MG_FD_183640 | JGI IMG/M metagenome (GOLD analysis project Ga0255047, IMG submission 183640) | Seawater microbial communities from Jervis Inlet, British Columbia, Canada - JV7_2_1 | ecosystem: Environmental > Aquatic > Marine > Inlet | place: Canada: British Columbia | collected 2016-10-06
CCATGTCGGGGTTCCTCCCGACGACACACCTGCACATCGTGCGATGACAGCGGCGATGTCGCAGGGTGTTCCGGCGAAGCCGATCGGGTCGCCGGAGTCCGGAGATCTCCTCATAGATGCGTTCGTGGGTACCGGCTTTCGCGGGGAGTTGCCGGCCGAAGTTGCAGCATGGACCGAAGTTCAATACCCGGTCCTTGCCGTTGACGTCCCGTCCGGCCTTGACGGGGATAGCGGCCACGGCGTCGGCGCGGTCTTCCGAGCCAGACGCACGGCGACGTTCCACATGTACAAGACCGGTCACTTCCTGGGTGATGGTCCGGATCTCTGCGGAGACGTCGATCTGTACGACATCGGCTTGGACGGTGGCGAACCAGCTATGTATCGCATGACGGATTCGGACGTGGTGATCCTTCAGAGACGACGCACGATGCACAAGTGGTCGGCGGGAGCGGTGGCAACAATAGGTGGAGTGCCCGGCCTCACCGGCGCTGCGCTCTTTGCTGCCCGCGGCGCAATCGCTGCTGGTTGTGGCGCTTCCGTTCTCTTCACCACCGCTGCAACGTCGAGTGGGTACGCCGCTGCTGCGCCGGACATCCCGCAAGTGCAGGCATCCGAAACGACATCGTGGCGCAATCATGCATCTGAGGTGCTTTCGTTGCTCGGCCGGTTCGATGTGCTCGTGATGGGACCAGGTCTTGAGCCGGTGGCGTCGGAGTTCGTGGAACACATCCTTGATGGTTTCGACGCTCCCGTGGTGCTTGACGCAGGGGCCCTCAACGCTCTCGCGCGGCTCGATGTTCTCAAGCGCCGCAGCGCACCGACGGTGCTGACCCCACACGCAGCCGAGTTCAAACGGCTCGCAGGTGCAGACCCGGATGCGATCTCCGCTCGCTGGCTCGCCAACGAAACGGGTGCGACGCTTCTCCTCAAAGGCAATCCGACCCTTGTCGCCTCAGATCGAGTCTTGATGGTTGACACGGGTGGTCCTGAACTTGCCACGATCGGAACCGGTGACGTGCTCGCGGGGATGATCGCTGCATTCATCGCAGGCGGCATCGATGCACCTACCGCCGCTGCCTCTGCTGCCTACATCCACGGTGTTGCCGGATCCACCATCGCGACAACCCATGCCGTGACGCCTGAACGACTCATCGATGAGGTCTCATCGGCCATAGCCGTCCGTCGCTCGGGACAGCCGCGTTCCCTCTGAAAGGGACGCGATGGCGGATCGCCGTCGAACCAGCGGATTCAGGCTGAAGGTGGGACCTGGCCATCTCGGGATGGGCGACCGGTAGTGTTCAGCGCACTCCTACGAGCGAATCGGAGCACCATGCGCCCATCGTGGGTCGAGATCGACCTCAACGCAATCGAGCACAACGTGCGTCAGATCGCGAGCGCGATCGGTGATGCTGATCTGTGCGCTGTGGTCAAGGCGGACGCCTACGGGCATGGCGATATCCCGGTAGCCGAGGCCGCGATTCGTGGAGGAGCCGGATGGCTTGCGGTTGCCCTGGTGGAGGAGGGTGTGCGACTGAGGGAAGCGGACCTTGATGTCCCGATACTTGTCCTGTCTGAGCCCTCGCTCTCCGAGGTCCTTCCGATAGTGGCGCACGGCCTCACCGCTACCGCGTACAGGGCAGAGTTCGTGGAGGAGTTGGCATCAGCTGCTGAGGGCGCTGCGACGCTGCCCTACCCTGTGCATCTCAAGCTCGATACGGGGATGCATCGTGTGGGTGCCCCGCCCGTCGAGGCGTTCGAGATCGCCCGGATGATCGACAACGATGACCGACTGGTGTTGCAGGGCGTCTATACGCACTTCCCTGTCGCCGACGAGGACGCGGCGTACACCGAGCTACAGAACGGGGAGTTCACGGACTTCGTTGAAGCGCTCGAGGCCGATGGCATTCACCCGAAGGTGTTGCATGCAGCCAACACCGCCGCCGCGTTCGACTTGCCCGACACTCGCCACGATCTGTGCAGGGTGGGACTCGGGATCTACGGGTTGAGGCCGCACGAGAGCAGCGGCACCGCGATCGATCTCAAGCCGGCAATGCGTGTCGTGAGCCACGTTGCGTATGTGCGTGACCTCCCTGGGGGATCCAGGCCCTCGTACGGGCGGCGAAGGCCGATGGAGTTTGCAGGCAGGGTCGCGACGGTTCCGATCGGATATGCCGACGGTGTCCCTCGAAGGCTTTCAGCCACTGGATCGGTCCTGATCAACGGCAAGCGGTATCCCTTTGCCGGAACCGTGACGATGGACATGCTGGTTGTCGACGTGGGTCGTGACGATGTGTCGGTCGGCGCGGAAGTTGTCCTGATGGGTCAACAGGGCGAAGCATCCATCTCAGCCGACGAGTGGGCAGCGCTCCTCGACACGATCACCTATGAGGTCGTGTGCGACTTCGGGCCTCGTCTCGTGCGCCGGTACACAGGAGGGGGCCCCAATGGCTAATGGGACCATCACCGACGTTGATGGAGTGTCTGTCGGTCACTACACCGACACACACGCTGTGACAGGCGTCACCGTGCTGACGTTTCCCGAACCCAACATCGGGGTCGTGGATGTACGCGGAGGAGCCCCTGGGACGCGTGAATTGGCGATCTTTGGAGACGCGATCAAGCCTGTGACTGTGAACGCGCTTGTGTTCTCCGGGGGTAGCGCTTTCGGGCTCGCCTCGGCCCACGGTGTCGTCGAGGAACTTGAAGCCGAGGGCAAGGGGGCTCCAACGCCGACGGGTCCCGTGCCAATCGTGCCGACGGTGATTCTCTATGACCTGATGGTTGGTAGCTCTGATGTGCGTCCCACTGCCGAGAACGGGAGGGCCGCCTACCTCGCTCGTTCAAACGAGCCTGTTGTGATGGGTTCCGTTGGCGCAGGGACCGGTGCCACGGTGGGGAAGCTCGCGGGTATCGAGCATGCGACACGGTCAGGAATCGGCTCGGCCTCGGTGCGGGTTGGTGATGCAACCGTTGGCGCCCTCGTGGCCTTGAATGCCGTTGGTGATGTGCACACCCTCGATGGCGAGCGTCTCACCGGGTCTGAAGAAACCGACATGCTTGCGCGTCAGAGTCTCGGCTTTGCCCAGAACACGACGCTTGTAGTGCTGGCGACCGATGCCATCATCGAACGCAACGAGATGCGAAGGATGGCTGTGAGGGCACACGACGCTCTCGGTGCGACGATCAGACCGGCCCATACGCGCTACGACGGTGACACTGCATTCGTCGTGGCGAACGCCGTTCATGAATCAGGTATCGACGGTCTCGTTGAAGCCGCGTTCGCAACTGTCGCCGCTTCGATCATTGCGGCCATCGAGTACGCGGGGCGTGCGTGATTCCGGACCTTGCGACCGTCGAGTCGCTCGAAACCCTCGCATCTGTCGCCCAAGGGTGTACTGCATGCTCCCTCGCCGGTGGACGGACGAACGTCGTGTTCGGTGCCGGATCGGCTGTTGCGGACGTGTTGATCGTCGGTGAGGGGCCGGGGCAACAGGAGGATGAGGAAGGGCTCCCATTCGTGGGACGTTCCGGCCAGCTGCTCAACGAGCTCCTGGGAGAGATCGGGCTGCAGCGCGAGGACGTCTACATCGCAAATGTGGTCAAGTGTCGCCCCCCCCGCAACCGTGACCCGAGGCCAGACGAGATCGATGCATGCAAGGCGTATCTCAGAAGGCAGATCGAACTCATCGACCCGACGGTCGTCATCACGCTCGGCAATTTCTCGACGAAGCTCCTGCTCAAGACGACGACGGGTATCACGCGCATGCGTGGCAAGGCCTATGAGTGGTGGGGCAGATTCCTCGTGCCCACCTTCCATCCCGCTGCGGCGTTGCGGGGTGGAGAGGGGGTCACAGACGATATCCGGGCAGATCTCGTCATCGTGCGTAACATCCTCGACGGTAATCTCGAGTACATCGATGAACGTTGAAATCCGAACCTCAACTCCAGACGAGACTCTGTCTCTCGGACGTAGATTCGCGGCACTGCTGACCGCAGGTGACATCGTGGCGTTGTCGGGACGGCTCGGCGCCGGCAAGACACTTTTTGTCTCTGGCGTTGCCAACGGGCTTGGTATCGGTGCCCGGATCACGAGCCCAACATTCCTCATCGAGCGGATCTACTCGGACGGGTTTCTTCCATTGATGCACGCGGACGTGTACCGCCTCGGATCAGTCGCTGAATTCGAAGATCTCGAGCTCGCCGACGAGGGCAGAGATGGTGCCGTACTCATCGAGTGGGGCGACGCGATCGCCGAGAGCTTGCCTGAGGACCATCTTGTGATCCGTTTCGAGATCGACGGCGATGACCGGTTGATCAGTTTCCAACCTCACGGAACTTGGTCGGAACGGGATCTTGGGGTGCTCACGTGAAGATCCTCGCCATCGATACGGCCACGCCGGCCTCCTCGGTCGCCATTGGGGAGGATGACAGGCTTCGAGGGATGTCCGTCAACGTTGATCGAAGGGGACACGTCAAGTTCCTGATTCCGGCCATCGACTTCTGTCTCGAGCAGGCAGGATGGTCATCACGGGATATCGACCTTGTCGCGGTTGACATCGGCCCGGGTCCCTATACCGGTCTGCGCTCGGGAATCTCCACGGCCCAGGCGTTCGCCGCAGCAATAGGCGCACCGATGGCGACGGTGTCGTCGCTGACGACAATCGCACTCAGAGCTGCGACCGGCCGCAGGCGGATCTGGCCCATTGTTGACATGCGGAGAGGTCAGATCGCTGTGGCTCCGTTCACGCCGCTTCCTGGAGGCGTCGCACCAGACGGCGATCCCGAGGTGGTCCCGGCCGGGGAGTTCAAGGTGATTCTCGAGCGAGAGGTCGGAGACTCCCTCGTTGTGGGTGATTGGCAGTCTGTTCCCGACTCAACATGGACCGGGCTGCATCGGGTCCGTCGGGGGCGACCGAGATACCCATCGGCGGAGACGATCCTCGAGATAGCCTCGATGAAGGCCAGGCACGGCAAGACGACTGACCCTGATGCCGTGCGACCCGAGTACATGCGAGAGCCAGACGTGCAGATCAACTGGGAGGCATTTCGTTCAGAGGATGCGTGGCCACGATGACCGTAGACATCCGGGAGATGACACGAGGCGACATTCCATCCGTTGCGGCGCTTGAAGCTGCCGTCTACGACCAGCCGTGGCCTCCTCGCGTCTTCTTCGACGAGCTCGCCACGGACAATCGTGAGTACGTCGTGATGACGAACGGCGACTCGCGGATCATTGGCTACGGCGGGCTGCTCGTCTTCGACGAGGACGCCCACATCACGACGCTCGCAGTGGCGCCTGAGGCACGTGGCCGTCAGCTCGGGAAGCGGCTCATGCTGGCACTTGTAGACGAGGCTCTCGGCGCCGGAGCCAGACACCTGACCCTCGAGGTGCGTCTCTCGAACTCGCCCGCTCAAGGTCTCTACGAGCTGTTCGGGTTCGCCCCCGTCGGGAAACGCAAGAACTACTACAAGGACGAGGACGCCCTCGTCATGTGGGCGACAGACATCGATGCGCCGGATTATGCGGCCAGACTCATGTCGATCCGGTCGGCCGTCTGCGGAGAACAGCCATGAGCGCGCCACTTGTCCTCGGATTCGAAACAAGTTGTGATGAGACAGGTGTTGCTGTCATCGAGGGTCAGGAGGTTCGCAGCTCCGTCCTCGCAAGCCAGGTCGACGAACATGCCCGATTCGGCGGGGTGGTTCCCGAAGTTGCAGCGCGCGCCCATGTCGAGGCGATCAGACCCCTCACGCATCAGGCGATCACACAGGCAGGCATCCATCCTGATGACATCGACGCAATCGCTGTCACGCAGGGTCCCGGACTCATCGGGCCACTCATGGTTGGCTTCTCGTTCGCAAAGTCGTTTGCATACGCGCTTGGCAAGCCCCTATACGGTATCGACCACATGGAGGGACATCTGTTTGCGCCTCGTCTCTCGTTCGGTGACTACGAGCCTCCCGCTGTCGTGATTCTCGCCAGCGGTGGCCACAGCCAGATAGTTCATGTGAAAGCATGGGGTGACTACGAGGTCCTCGGCGGAACGATCGACGACGCCGCCGGCGAGGCATTCGACAAGCTCGCCCGATTCATGGGCCTCGGCTTTCCCGGTGGCCCTGCCATTGACCGTGATTCGGAGGGCGGAAACCCCGAGGCGATCCGATTCCCGAGAGCGTTGCGTGATCGCCCCTATGACTTCTCCTTCTCCGGGCTCAAGACGTCCGTCGTGACCTACCTCGAGAAGGCACGTGACGCCGATGAGCTACCGTCGCGCTCGGACGTATCCGCGTCGATTCAGGAAGCGATCGTCGATGTGCTCGTGTCCAAGACATTCAATGCGGTGGAGGCCACAGGTGTTGAGGTCGTGGGCGGCGGCGGCGGAGTGCTCGCAAATCGAAGGCTGCGCGAGCGGCTAACTGATGAGGCGCACACGAGAGGAGTCGGACTCTTTGTCCCTGAACCTGCGTTGTGCACTGACAACGGAGCGATGATCGCAAGCGTTGCTGCGAGCAAGATCGAGAACGGTGTTCCGGGGGACGATCTTGTGGGAGATGTTGCTCCCGGACTTCGGCTCGACTCGTGAACGGGGCGATCAGGCTCGGAAGGTTTGCAGGGGTCGATGTCGTCGCCGATGTCTCAGTCTTCCTGCTTGCCCTGCTCTTTGGTGGAGCCGTGTTCATCCACCTCCGGCAGGCGCTGCCAGATGCCTCCCCGGAGAGCGCCGGAGTCCACGCCATGCTTGGGGGCGTCGCAGTTGTTGGCTGCGTGTTCGTCCACGAGGCCAGCCATGTGCTGGTAGCTCTCAGACGAGGGCTCTCGGTTCGTTCGATTCGGCTCTACGTGTTCGGTGGTTACTCGGTCATCGACGGTGTGCCAACCCCCCGCACCGAGTTCCTTGTCGCAGGGGCTGGACCATTCGCGTCACTGCTCCTTGGCCTCGTGATACTGGCCGGTCCTTTCTTCTTGGGCACCGACAGTCTTGTCGGGTCCACCCTTTGGTCTCTGGGTGCGGCGAGTGTCGCAATAGGGCTCTTCAATCTCCTTCCGGGCTTCCCTCTCGACGGAGGGCGGATCGTTCGGAGCATCCTCGCCGCGGGCGGTCGCGACCGTGTGCAGGCGACCCACGTTGTCACGATCATCGGCAGGGTGCTGGGTGTCGCGTCGATGATCATCGGTGCGTATTTGCTCGTGACGCGACACACAACCGGGCTGTTCTGGCTGGTCAGTGGCTGGTTCCTGACAACAAGCGCGGTGTCTGCCGGAAGGCGGGAGGAGCTCAGCGCCGCGTTCGACGGTATGGCGGTGGCTGACATGATGCGTGAGACCGCTGAGGCGGTGGACGCCAACTCGACGATCTCGGATCTGCTCGACTCGTATGTGGTTGGCCCCCGTCTTCGGCCCCTGCCGGTGCAGATGTCCGGCAGGGTTGTTGGCATCATCGGACAGGAGGAGATCGACTCGATCTCCCCGAGTCGCTGGCCGTCACTTCGAGTTCGAGCGCTGATGACACGGATCGGACCTGCAGATGTCGTTGAGGCAGACGCGCCTCTCGAGAGCCTTCTCTTGCGACCGGCAGGTGCGAGCGGCGGGGCAGTGGTCGTGAAGGACGGCATTGTTGTCGGCATGATCGATGGGGTTGCCCTCGCGTCAGTGCTTGGCCGGCCGTAGGCGGAGTCCTCAGTGAAGTGGGGACGCGGTCGTGGTACCTGTTCTGGCACTCTCGTCGCGAGAGTGCCAGAAACGCGTTACGCTTGGCACTCGTAAGCACCGACTGCTAGCTCGAAACAAGGAGATGTCGGATGGATCTAAGGCCTTTGGGCGACCGCATTGTGGTCAAGCCTCAAGACGAGGAAGAGAGCCGCACCGCAAGCGGCCTCGTGATTCCGGACACCGCCAAGGAGAAGCCCCAACTGGGCGAAGTCCTCGCGGTTGGCCCGGGTGAGTTCAAGGATGGGGAGCGTGTCCCTGTCGATGTCAATGTCGGAGACGTCGTCTTCTATTCGAAGTACGGCGGCACCGAGGTGAAGCACGACGGTGAGGATCTGCTGATCCTCTCAAGCCGTGACGTGCTCGCCATCTTGGGCTAGAAGGGGATACCTACATGGCAGCCAAAGAAATACATTTCAACGATGATGCCCGTCGTGGCCTTCAGGCGGGCGTGGACAAGCTCGCTGACACCGTCAAGGTGACGCTCGGCCCGAAGGGCCGCAACGTCGTCCTCGAGAAGAAGTGGGGCGCCCCCACGATCACGAATGACGGAGTGACTATCGCCAAGGAGATCGAGCTTGACGATGCGTTCGAGAACATGGGCGCACAGCTCGCCAAGGAAGTTGCGAACAAGACCAACGATGTCGCCGGTGACGGTACGACAACGGCGACGGTCCTCGCCCAAGCAATGGTGGCCGACGGTCTCCGTCTCGTTACCGCCGGCGCGAATCCAATGGAGATGCGTCGCGGCGTCGAGGAGGCGGTGGCCGCAGTCGTCGGTTCAATCGAGGAGCACGCTACGCCGGTGGGCTCGGATGATCGCGATTCGATCGCTTACGTTGCAGCCAACTCGGCCGCAGATGATGAGATCGGTGCCCGCATCGCTGACGCGATGCACAAGGTCGGCAACGAGGGTGTAATCACCGTCGAAGACTCCCAAACCTTCGGCGTCGAGCTGGACTTCACGGAGGGAATGCAGTTCGACAAGGGCTATATCTCGCCGTACTTCATCACGGACGCTGATCGTCAGGAAGCGGTGCTCGAGGATCCATACATCCTCATCGCGAACCAGAAGATCGGCTCGGTCCAGGACCTCGTTCCCGTGCTCGAGAAGGTGATGCAGACCGGCAAGCCTGTTCTGGTCATCTCTGAGGACGTCGAAGGTGAAGCGCTCGCGACACTCGTCGTCAACAAGATCCGCGGGACGTTCAACTCCGTCGCCGTCAAGGCGCCCGGGTTCGGTGAGCGTCGCAAGGCCCAACTCCAGGACATCGCAATCCTCACGGGTGCAACAGTCATCTCTGAAGAGGTCGGACTCAAGCTCGAAGGTGTCACCATCGACATGATGGGAACCGCTCGCAAGGTCGTCATAACCAAAGATGACACCACAATCGTCGAGGGCGCAGGATCGAGTGCTGACGTCGAGGCACGTGTCAAGCAGATCCGCCAGGAGATCGAGAACTCTGACTCGGACTGGGACAGCGAGAAGCTCTCTGAGCGCCTCGCCAAGCTCAGCGGTGGAGTTGCGGTCATCAAGGTCGGCGCTGCCACCGAGGTTGAGCTCAAGGAGAAGAAGCACCGCATCGAGGATGCCATCCAGGCAACCCGTGCTGCAGTCGAAGAGGGCATCGTTCCCGGCGGCGGTGTCTCGTTACTTCGCAGCCAGGCTGCGATCGACAAGCTTCGCGGCAAGAGCGACGACTGGAAATCTGGTCGTCAGATCGTGCGCAGGGCGCTCGAATCCCCGATTCGCCAGATCTCTGTCAACGCAGGCTACGAAGGTGGCGTTGTCGTTGACAAGGTGAAGAACGAGCTCAACGGCAATGAGGGTTTCAATGCCGCCAGCGGAGAGTTCGAGGACCTCATCAGTGCAGGGATCATTGATCCTGCAAAGGTGACCAGGTCAACGCTTCAGAACGCAGCTTCCATTGCTGCGCTGATCGTCACGACCGAGGCACTTGTTGCTGAGATGCCTGAGGATGCACCCGTAATGCCGGCAGGTGGCCACGAGCACGACGGCGGTGGAATGGGTTTCTGATCCAGGCCAAAGCTATGGGAAAGGGCACCCGGAAGGGTGCCCTTTCCCATAGGCGGCCTGGAGTTCACGGTTCACGGTTCACGGTTCACGGTCGACCGTAGACCGTAGACCGTAGACCGTAGACCGTGAACCGGCAGCGTCAGCTGCCGATCAGCTGCCGACCGGCTCCATCCCGTCGATCTTCTCGTATGCGGCGTCGATGATCTGGACCTCGAGGGAGCTGAGCGCTCTGGCGAGGGCAAGTTCCTCTCCGACGAGAGGGATGCACGGATCTGACGGGTTCCGTTTCGCCCTTCCAGTCGCAGTGAAGTGGTCACCTCGCAGATCGAGCACTGCGTGGACCAGCGTTGTGGTGTCGTCCTCGTCGATTCCGATCTCGATGGTGATGTGCTTGTGCATGTGACCTCCAGTGATCGACCTGCGTCAATCATCCCTGAGATTTGCGGCCCTGGCTAGGGTTTTTCGGCAATCGCCCATGGCTTTCGGTTCATAGTTCACCGTCCACGGCTCACGGTTCACGGCTTGCGGTCGTCGTCCGTCGTGTGACATCCGTGGCTAGTGTTCTCTGGCACAGCTAGCGATCGGGTACAACGATGACTCTGGAACGGGGGATGTTGGATCTTGAGGGCCTGGATGCGCTGGTCGAGTCCGGCGACATCGATACGGTCATCGTTGCTTTCACCGATCACTACGGAAGGGTTCATGGGAAACGCTTCGATGCGTCCTTCTTCGTCAACGATGTCGGCGAGGCAGGGACCCACGCATGTGACTATCTGCTCACGGTGGACATGGAGATGAACCCCGTTCCCGGGTTCAAGTACGCGAATTGGGAGCTTGGATACGGCGACTTCCACATGGTTCCCGACATGTCAACCATGCGAGTTGCCGACTGGCTACCGGCTACGGCCATCGTTCTGTGTGACCTCGTGAACAACGAAACGCATGATCTTGTGCCTTTTGCGCCACGGTCGATGCTGCGTAGGCAGATCGAACGGCTCCGGCCCCATGGACTCGCAGCCAAGGCGGCTTCCGAGCTCGAGTACTACATGTACGAGGAGTCATACAGGGAAGCTGCGGACAACGGATTCAACGACCTCACCTCTTTGGGTTGGTACAGCGAGGACTACCACATCATGCAGGGCGGGCGTGAGGAGTTCTACAACGGCACTGTTCGGCGCCATCTGTCGGCATCAGGCATTCCCGTCGAGAACTCCAAGGGCGAGTTCGGGCGTGGCCAGCATGAGATGAACATCGGGTATTCGGAGGTTCTCGAGATGGCCGACCGTCACACGATCATGAAACTCCTGATGAAGGACGTCGCTGATCAACTCGGTATCAGCGTCACATTCATGGCAAAGCCAGAAACAGACCAGGCCGGCTCGAGCTGCCACATCCACCTGAGCTTGTGGCGCGAAGAGGCGAACGCGTTCGTGGGTGACACCGAGATCGGGCCGATTCGATGCTCGGACACGTTCACTCAATTCCTCGGCGGATGGATGGACCATACCGAGGAGTTCATGCCCTTCTACGCCCCCACGGTGAACTCCTACAAGCGGTTCCAGGAAGCCTCTTGGGCGCCGACGAACATCGCTTGGAGCTACGACAACCGAACAGCCGGTTTCCGCGTCGTCGGATCGGGCCCGAGTCTGCGAATCGAGTGCCGGATTCCGGGCGGAGACGTCAACCCATACCTTGCATATGCAGCAGCGCTCGCTTCTGGGATCGATGGAATCGAGAATGCGACCGAGGCGCCCGAGATGTTCGCAGGTGACGTGTATGCGGCACAATGCCTTCGCTCGGTTCCCGGAACACTCACCTCGGCAATCCCACCATTTTCGACGAGCGGCTTTGTCGCCGACGCGCTGTCCGGAGAGGTTCAGGATCACTATGCGCATTTCTACTCGGTTGAGGCGGCTGCCTACGACGCCGCAGTCACCGACTGGGAGCGTGCCCGGTACTTTGACCGCATTTGAGAGGCTTCTTTGACGCGAGAACGGAGACATACATGAGCCGTCTGGCAGACAGGGTTGCGTTGATCACGGGGGCAGGTAGCGGCATAGGGCGTGCCTCGGCGACGCTGTTCGCACAGGAAGGCGCACAAGTCGTCTGCGTCGACCTCGACGCATCGACCGCCGCGGCCACCGCTGCATCGATCAACGACGTTGGTGGCGACGCCGTTGCGGTGCGTGCAGATGTGTCTTCGTCAGCCGACTCCGAGGCGATGGTACGAGCCGCCGTGGAGGCATTCGGCGGGCTGCATGTGATGTTCAACAACGCCGGCGTCATGCTCAGCGATGACGGTGACACCCAGTCCACGACCGAGGCCATCTGGGATCTGACCATGAATGTCAACGCCAAGGGTGTGTTCCTCGGATGCAAATACGGCATTCCCGCGATCAAGGAGTCCGGCGGAGGTTCGATCATCAACACAGCCTCCTTCGTCGCTCACCTTGGCGCGGCGACGCCCCAGGTCGCGTACACAGCATCAAAGGGCGCCGTTCTTGCGCTGTCGAGGGAGCTGGCAGTGGTGCACGCGAGAGAAGGCATCAGGGTCAATGCTCTCAGCCCCGGCCCGCTGCGCACCGAGCTCCTCATGAAGTTCCTCGACACGGAGGAGAAGAAGCAGCGCAGGCTTGTCCACGTGCCGATGGGTCGGTTCGGACTTGCAGAGGAGATGGCGAAGTCGGCGCTGTTCCTCGCGTCAGACGACTCGTCGTACATCACAGGCAGCGAGTTCCTCGTCGACGGCGGCATCACTGCTGCATATGTGACTCCGAAGTGATGTGATGACCGGAGGATTCGAAGGCATCAGAGCGATCGGAGATGCGCAGGCCGCCGCCGATTCCGGTACCGCAGGCAGGCTCTCCTGTGCTGTTCGCGATGTGATTGGGAGCTGATATGCGTATCGGGCTTCTTCTTTGTGACTTCATGCCGGACGAATACCTCGCGATCGCCGGTGATTACGTCGAGATGTTCACGGTGTTGTTCCACGACAGGGACGTCACGATTGTCCCGTTCGAGGCGTACAACGGTCAACTGCCGGAGACCCCGCTCGATTCTGACGGGTACGTCATCTCCGGTTCGAGGGCGTCTGTGTGCGAGGATGAACAGTGGATCAGGGATCTCGAGGAGTTCATCAGGGCCTCGGTCGAAGCATCTGTTCCGATCTTCGG
>Ga0255047_10002250_pt1 | contig 12918 bp, 10 predicted proteins | sample JV7_2_1_MG_FD_183640 | JGI IMG/M metagenome (GOLD analysis project Ga0255047, IMG submission 183640) | Seawater microbial communities from Jervis Inlet, British Columbia, Canada - JV7_2_1 | ecosystem: Environmental > Aquatic > Marine > Inlet | place: Canada: British Columbia | collected 2016-10-06
GGAGCTGTTACACCCCAAACCGAAGCCGGGAGGCTCTCCCTTTGTCAACAACCTCTAGAAGAAGGACACCTAGCCGAGCGGCACCATCCTGCCGATTCGCTTTCGGAACTGGATCTGCTCCGTGTAGCCGACCGACCGCGCCAGAGCCAGCGCCTTGTCCCTGTCACGGGCCGTGTTCGTGGGCACATGGGCATCGGACGCAAGCGTGATGGGGACCCGGTGGTGGTAGAACCGTTGCAGCAGCGGTTTCGCCGGGTACATCTCCTGCGCCTTCTGGTACAACCCCGCGGTCGACACCTCGACCGCAGTACCGCCCCTCGCGGCGGCAACGGCAAGCGCCTCATAGAGATCCGAGGGTGCATCCGCCAGTCGGAGACCCTGCTTCTTGATGACGTCGGCATGCGCCAACACATCGAACAGCCCGGATGCGGCAAGCTCTGTCTCGATGCGGAAGTAGTCCTCGTAGGACTGCACAGGTCCACGCCGGTCGAACTCGAAGGCGTGATCGGGAAGATCGACACCCCACGCTCCGACCCAGTGTGTCGATGCAACCAGGAGGTCAAACGGATAGGGCTCGAGGAAGTCGGCGACCGGCTCCGCTGTCTCAGGGAAGAAATCCACTTCAAGCCCGAGAAGGACAGGAAGCCCCCGATCCTTGGCATCGACCACCGCTTGGACATATCGCTCGAGTGAGAGCACCCGCTCTGCACGAACGTAGGACTTCGCATACTCGCGGAGATCCTTGCGAGGGTCAGCCTTCCACCACTTTCCGAGGACAGCCCTCGATTCCACACATCGGTACAAGTGCTCGGTGAAAGCGATCTCGTTCGCTCCGCGGGTGAGCGCGGTCTCGACGTAGGCCTCGATATGGTCGATTGGATACTGGCCCGGTGGCGGCCCATCACCGTCGTACGGCCCATGTTTGTGGAGATGTACGTGGTAGTCGGCCATTTCAGGTGCCAGGATTCAGGTAGCAGGTCTCGGGTACGTGCTGACAGTAGCCGCCCTTCGTTCGAGCAAGGCTCGCGACGGCTACCCGGCCTCTGGGATCTCGATACCACGGTCGGTGAGGGTGCCCTTGATGACGCCTATTCGTGCCTTGATCTTGGGGAGTCCGTGGGCATCGTCGATTCCCTTGTTGATCTTGATGCCACCGAGATTGCCCATCTCACTAGTCGAGGCGCCTCCGCTGCCGGCTTGCATGACAAGATCGATACGTTTGCCCTCGATCGACTTCATCCGGCTCCTGAGCGCTGCAAGTTCCCTGAGGAGGTCCTCGTCCGAGCGATCGGAGTCGATCTTCGCCGCGAAACCGGCCGCTTCGTCCCGAAGCTTGGACTGTTCCATCAGAAGCTCGTGCTTCTCCGCGAAGGCATCGTCCGGCAGGTCGAGCAGCCTGTTTTGAACGTCTGCGAGCCTTGCGATGAGATCGGTCAGATCAGGCATGTCGCGACGCTACCACGAGATCCGAGGTTTACGGCTTGCGTTTTTCGGTTTACGGTCCTGTGTTGTTCCCAACAACAAGGACCGCCATGCACATGCAGGATGACTTTCCTCTGCTTCTCAGCACGCTGTACGACAACGCGGTCTGGCAGTATCCCCAACAGGAGATCGTTTCGGTCGAGGCGGACCGGTCAATTCACCGTACGACCTATGCCGAGACCGACATCCGCGTTCGCAAGCTCGCCACAGCCCTGCACACCACGCTCGGCACCGACATCGGCGATGCGATCGGAACATTCGCGTGGAACAATCATCGTCACCACGAGCTGTACTGGGCAACCGCCAACACCGGCCGTATCTGTCACACACTCAACATCCGGTTGTTCGCAAACCAGCTCGAGTATGTCGTCAACCACGCTGAGGACAAGGTGCTCTTCATCGACCCCGACCTTGCGCCGCTGATCGCACCGCTCATAGATGATTTCGAGACCGTCGAACACGTCATCATCATGGGCGCTACGGCTGAGGGATCCGGAATCGACGGCGCCATCGCCTACGAGGACCTGATAACTGACGTCGAGCCACTCGGGGAGTGGCCGCTGCTCGACGAGCGTAGCCCGATGATGTACTGCTATACGTCCGGCACAACAGGGAACCCGAAGGGTGTGGCGTACACACAACGCTCGACGTATCTCCATACGCTGTCGAACCTCGCGGCGAACCCGATAGGGACAGCGGACAACGTGCTGCCCGTGGTGCCGATGTTCCACGCGTCTGCATGGGGATACCCATTCATGGCGGTCACCGTGGGTGCGAAGCTGACCTACCCGGGACCGGACCTCTCCGGCGAGGGCATCGTGAATCTCTTCGTGAATGAACATGTGACGTTCTCAGCGGGCGTACCAACCGTGTGGCTCGGCATCCAGCAGCATCTCGAGGCAAACCCCGACATAGACCTCTCCCACATCAGGGCACTGTTCTGCGGAGGATCGGCGGTGCCACGTTCGATGATCGACTGGTTCGAGAAGAATGCGGCGGTCCGTGTCATTCAGGGTTGGGGAATGACAGAGACGAACCCGGTCGCTGCTGCGGCGACCATCAAACCGTGGATGGAGGACTGGTCGTGGGACGAGCAGCTCGACATCCTTGAGACCGCTGGACGTCCCATCCCCGGTCTGCAGGTAAAGATCGTCGACGAGTACTTCGAGCAACTACCAAATGATGGTGAAGCATTTGGTGAGCTGCTGATCCGTGGACCATGGATCGCTGCCGAGTATTACAACGACGCCCGTTCGCCCGAGTCGTTTGTGGACGGTTGGTTGCGAACCGGAGACGTATGCAAGATCACACCCGACGGCTATGTCAGGATCACAGACCGTGCAAAGGATCTGATCAAATCAGGCGGCGAGTGGATCTCATCGCTGGACGTGGAGAACGAAATCATGGCACACCCCGAGGTCGCCGAGGCGACCGTCGTCGGATTGAAGCACCCGAAGTGGCAGGAGCGCCCTGTGGCATTCGTCGTCATGAGAGAGGGCTCCGAACTGACGCCTGAAGATGTCAAGGCGTACCTGGCCCCTCGCATCGCGTCCTGGTGGATGCCAGACGAGATCGTCTTCATCGACGAGATCCCAAAGACCGGCACAGGCAAATTCGACAAGAAGATCGTCCGCGCCGAATACGCCGACCTCCTTTCCGAAGACTGAACGCTGACAGCTGAATGGCGAAGAGCGCCGCGGGCAACGGCGCTCCTCTGCGGCTCGAGACTGGCGATCCCTAACCGAGAACTGATTCCAATTCCTCTTCGGTGATCAACACCGACCGTGCTTTCGAGCCCTCAGACGGCCCGACAATGCCCTTCACCTCGAGAATGTCCATAACACGCCCTGCACGTGCAAATCCGATGCGCAGCTTTCGTTGGAGCATCGACGTCGAGCCGAGTTGCGACCGCACGATGAGTTCAATCGCCTGGCGCATGATCTCAGGATCCTCGCCGTCGAAATCCTCCACCGCTTCTGCCGACTTCTGGGCCTGCTCGAACACCTCTCTGTCGCGGTACTGGGCATCGCGCTGCTCCTTGACCCAATCAACGGTCGCATGGATCTCTGCCTCAGAGACGAATGAACCCTGGATGCGTTCAGGCTTGGGGTCGCGTGCAGTCACGACAAGCATGTCCCCCAACCCGACGAGCTTGTCTGCGCCGGCCTGATCGATGATCACGCGACTGTCGGTCTGGGAAGCGACCGAGAACGCAAGTCTCGAGGGAACGTTCGCCTTGATGACGCCAGTGATGACGTTGACGGACGGCCGCTGTGTTGCGAGCACAAGGTGGATTCCGACGGCGCGCGCCATCTGGGCGATACGCACGATCGAGTCCTCGACGATACGGCCGGCAACCATCATCAGATCGTTGAGTTCGTCGACAACGATGACGATGAAGGGGAATCTGTCGAACATCTCCTCGTCGAGTCCACCTGCATCGAAGGTCTCGCGGTACGAGTCGATGTCACGCACACCTGCGTCAGCCAGGAGGTCGTATCTGCGCTCCATCTCGGCAACAGCCCACTGGAGAGCGTCTGCTGCCTTCTTCGGGTTCGTGATGACACGTGTGAGCAGATGCGGGGCACCGTTGTACTGGCCAAGTTCAACCCGTTTTGGATCCACCAGGATGAGCCTCACCTCATCAGGCGTCGCCCGCATCAGGATCGACGTCAGGAGCGCGTTGACCATCGAGGATTTCCCTGCACCGGTTGCGCCTGCAATGAGAAGATGCGGAAGCTCTGTGAGACGCAACATTCGCGGGGTACCCGAGACATCCATCCCGAGGCTGACGAGCATCGGATCATGGTCGGACTTCGCAAGATCCGATGTCAGGACGTCACCGAGAGTGACCAGATGCCGCTTTGTGTTCGGCACCTCGACGCCGATTGCGGACTTGCCGGGGATGGGCGCGAGGATACGAACATCCGCCGCAGCGAGCGCATACGCGATGTCGTGCGTCAGGTTCGTGACCTTGTTGACCTTGACACCTGGGGCAAGCTCGATCTCGTACCTGGTTACTGTCGGACCAGGGACGATTCGGATCAGCTTTGCGTCGACACCGTGTTGGCGGAGTGTCTCTTCGAGCGCCTCGCCGGTCTGGGTCAGGCCACGTCCATCATGGCTTTCGTGACTCGACAGCTTCAGGATCTCCAGCGGAGGCGGTTCGTACCCTCCTGTCTTGACCGGTTTCGGCACCATCGGCTTCTCAGGTGCTGCAATGGGCGGCTCCACGGGGAGGTTCCTCTGGGCGTTCGCCTTTCTCGACGCCGGGGAGACTCCGACACGTGCTGCCATCTGCGGTGAGGGCGCAAGGGCAACAGCCTCGGCCCGCTGCGCGCGGACCATGCCGAACCATTTCCAAAGGCCAGAGAAGTACGAACCGATCGAACGCAGGACGTCTCCGAGGGAGGCCCTAGTTATCAGCAGCGCACCGACACCGATGAGAGCGACGAGTATGACGAACGCGCCCCAGTAGCCGACAACACGTTCCAGTGGAAAGGCGATCAGCGAGCCGACGAGACCGCCTGAGTCCTCGACAGACCGCTCGGTGCCTGCGATCGGCAGGTTGCCGGTGAGGAGGTGGAAGAGCGAGAGCGAACCGATGAACAACACGGTTGTGCCAACGATGGTCTTCGGATTCTCGTCGGCGCCTATGACACCGATCAGGGAGAGGCCGGCGATGAGAAGGGCAAGGGGAACAACGAACGCCCACACACCGAACAGGAGCCCGGCGACGGTGGAAAACGTTGTTCCGAAGGGACCTGCAAGATCGAAGAAGGAGAGAAAGACGATCGCACCGACGGCGATGAGCGCGATCCCCGATACGTCGAGCCGATGGTCGCCGAGTTGTTGGCCGATCTTCCGTGGGATGGCCCCCAGCGCGGAGGTTGTCCTCGAAATGAGTGACGGCTTCTTCGGTTTTCTTCGTGCGGTACTCCGCCCCGTGGCCCTACCCGCAGTCGTGCGTGTAGCCATGGGATACCAACTGTACCCCAGGTTCGGAATAGAACAAACCACCTTCCGCGCGATTTCTCGCGCGCAGAGTTACATCCATGTAATTCTCATTCGTTCTGGCGTCCCTCACGGCGGTATTTCGCTCTCACGGACGCCAGAAGGGAAAGCGAGGAGGCGAGTGGCGAGGGCTATACCTCGATGACGACCGGCAGTACGACCGGGCGACGCTTCACCGCTTTCTTGACTGCTCGCGTGGCTGAATTGCGGACACGGGTGCGCAGATGGTCGGGATCGATCGGGAGCTCGAGCGACGCGACCGACTGCTTGACGCGCTCTTTGATCACGGCATGGAGATCGTCGTCATCCGTCGTGACGCCGTGAGAGTCGACGTCCGGTCCGATGAGAATCTCGCCGGTCGAGAAGTCGACACCGATCGTGACGATGAGAACACCATCGTCTGCAAGGTGTCTCCGGTCACGGATGATGCTGTCCGTTCCCCCAACCTCCGTGCCGTCCACATAGACATAACCAGACGGAATGGCACCCCGTTCGACGTGCAGCTCGCCATCTTCGAGAACGACCACATCGCCGTCTTCACAGATCTCGATCTCAGGGATGTTCATCGCTCTGCCGAGGGCAGCATTGGCAACCATGTGGCGGTACTCCCCGTGCACAGGAACAAGGGCGTCTGGACGAACGGTGTTGTAAAACGTCTTCAACTCCTCCGCGGCGGCGTGACCGGACACGTGAACATGTGTGTTGCGACCATGAAAGACAGCGACGCCGGCCCTGTACAGGTTGTTGATGACTCTCGACACCCTGGTCTCGTTGCCGGGTATAGGTGTGGCAGAGATGATGACGGTGTCATGCTCGCTGAGCGAGACCGAACGGTGCTCGCCTGCAGCCATGAGCGACAGAGCGGCGAATGGCTCGCCCTGACTTCCCGTAGAGATGATCGCCGTATCCGAGTCGGGCATGTCGACGAGATCCTTGAGATCGACGAGGGAGCCTTCCGGGATGTCCAAGACACCGAGCCCCATGGCGATCTCGGAATTGCGGAGCATGGACCGCCCGATGAAGGCGAACCGTCTTCCGTCGCGGACAACTGCGTCGATGGCCTGTTGCACTCGATGGACGTGGCTAGCAAAACAGGCCAGGAGGACACGTCCCTCGGCGTGCGAGACGATCTCATCGAGACGTTCCCCAACAGTCACCTCGGAAGGCACATATCCCTCGCGCTCAGCGTTCGTCGAATCAGCAAGCAGCAACCGCACTCCGCGCTGTCCGATCGTTGCAAAGGAGCGAAGGTCGGTTGGCACACCGTCGATCGGCGTGGGGTCGAGCTTGAAGTCACCAGAGTGAAGAACGATTCCTTCGGGTGTATCGAACGCGACACCTGCTGCGTCGGGGATGGAGTGTGACACCGGCACATACGTGAACCTGAATGGCCCATGATCGACCCAGTCGTAGAGCTCGACCCGGCGAAGATCCGGAGTGATGCCATGTTCTTCGATGCGAGCTCTCGCGAACTCAACCGTGAGCCTCGTGCCGTAGATCGGCACCGTGATCTCCTTGAGGAGATACACGAGTGCCCCGATGTGATCCTCATGGCCGTGGGTGAGAATCACGCATTTGAGATCGTCCGCACGGTCGAGCAGAGATGAGAAATCCGGCAGAACAAGATCGACGCCGAGCATGTCCTCCTCTGGGAACATGAGACCGCAGTCGATCAGCGCAAGATCACCATCGATGTCGATGGATGCGCAGTTCCGGCCGACCTCACCCAGGCCTCCGAGGAACCCGACCCTGACGCTCACAGGGACCGGTAGTCGTTGATCGTTGCGAGGGCAGCTCCGACGGCCTCAACCGTACTTGCCCTTGCGGGCATGAGCGGTAGTCGAGGCACACCGACCGAATCCCAATAGGCTGTGAGCGCGCCCTTGAGTGGCATCGGGCTCGGCTCTGAGAAGAGAGCATCGTTGAGCGGCATCAACAGGTCGTGGAGCTGGTCAGCCTTGGCGGTGTCTCCCTCGACGACGGCATCGACCATCGCTGAGATTTCGCGACCCGCAAGATGGGAAGTGACCGACACGACGCCGACGGCGCCAGAAGTGACCAGATCCCTAGTCAGACCATCGGAACCGGAGTAGACGGCAATGCCCTCGGGCAACGCCTCAATGGCCCGCCTTGACCAATCGGGATCATCGACCGCATCCTTGACAGCGACCACATTCGGGTGCTCACACACCTCAACGAGCGTGTCGATCTCAATGAGTGTCGCGGTTCGGCCCGGGATGTTATAGACCATGACGGGCAAGTCTGTGGCATCTGCGATCGCATGCATGTGCGCGACGATGCCGTGCTGTGGAGGTTTGGAGTAGTAGGGAGTCACGATCATCACGCCATCAACGTCGGACTCCGCCGCCGAGATGGCGAACTCGATCGACTCGGCCGTGTCGCTGTTCGTCCCGCCGGCGACGACCTTGATCTTCCCCGCGGCGGCATCGACGGCCGCGGCGAAGAGTGCCATCTTCTCCGGCTTCGAGAGTGTCGGAGACTCCCCTGTTGTGCCGGCAACGACGATGGCCTCTGTGGCATTGTCAGCAAGATGACGAACGAGACGCCAGAACGCCGCATAGTCAATCGGACCCTCAGCCGTGAAGGGAGTGATCACTGCGGTGGCAACCCGACCGAACGGTGCTACGGGTCGATGTTCCATACCTCGCAAGTTACCACGACATCTCGAAGTATCCTCTCATCTATGAACAACGCAGGCCAACACGTCAAGGATGTCACCACAGCCGATTTCCAACAGGAGGTGTTGCTGCGGTCGAGAGAGGTACCTGTTCTCGTCGACTTCTGGGCGGAGTGGTGCGGTCCCTGCAAGACGCTCTCTCCATTGCTCGAGGCTCTCACGAACGAGGCGGATGGCGCCTTCGAACTTGCCAAGATCGATGTTGACGCAAACCAGGAGCTTTCGACCCAGTTCATGATCCAGTCGATTCCGACTGTGGTCGCGGTCAAGGACGGCACAGAAGTCGACCGGTTCACCGGCGTTCTTCCTGAGGCATCCATCCGAGCCTTCATCGAAGCCGTGCTTCCAACCGAGCTCGACACAATGGTCGATGAAGCGCGCACGGCGCTGGTGACCGGAGACACAGCCGGCGCCGAGCACATGCTTCGACAGGTGCTCGACCAGCAGTCAGATCACCAGGAAGCGGGGACGAGCCTCGCCGCCCTCATGATCGATCGTGGCGATATCGAAGAAGGGCTCATCATATTGGGCAGACTCGTCCCCAGCTCCGAGGTCGAGAGGCTCCAAGCCGCCGCCCGCCTCCGCAGGTCTGCAGGAGACGACATATCAGAGCTCGAGGCGGAGGCGACCGCCAATCCCCATGACGACAAAGCACAGATGAAGCTCACCAGGGCGCTCGCGGCGCACTCGGAATTTGAACCGGCGCTGGATCGCTTGCTTGCAGTTGTGCAACGAAAAGGCGCAGGCAAGGAGGATGCCCGCCGGGCCATGGTCGACATCTTCGAGGTCCTCGGCAACGAGCATCCTTTGACGGCGACCTATCGACGACTGCTGGCAACAGCGCTGTATTAGATCAGATGCCAGATACCAGATGTCTGGGAGCGAAGCGTTCTGGACTCTGATTCTCAGATCCCCAACAACGTCTCGAGGCCTACGGCAAGAGTCTCCTTCTGGGCAGGGATGGAACGTACGGCAAGAAGGACGCCGGGCATGAAGGACGAGCGGTCCGAGGTGTCGTGGGTGATGGACAGTCTTTCCCCTTCACCACCGAACATCACGGTCTGATGCGCGACAGCTCCCGGCAACCGGACGGCGTGGACACGCACATCGCCGACATCGGATCCGAGGGCGCCATCGTACAGCTCCTCGGAATCGACCTTCCGTTCCTGCTTTGGCGCCACCGCAGCAATCTTCTGCGCTGTCGCGATCGCGGTCCCCGACGGTGCGTCAGCCTTCTCGTCGTGATGCATCTCGACGATCTCCGCAACCGGGAAGTGCGGCGCCGCCATCTCAGCCATGCTCATCATGAGAACGGCGCCGATAGAGAAGTTCGGTACGACGAGGCAGTTCCCCGGCCCGTTCGACCAAAGCTCATCGAGCTCGCCCAGCCGCTGGGCGTCGAACCCCGACGTGCCTATCACTGCGTTTGCACCGAAGGAACGCCAAATGGCCAGGTTCTCCATCACAACGTCGGGGCGGGAGAACTCAACAACTATGTCGCAGCCATCAAGCGCGTCCCGGTCGTCGCTGATCGTCAAACCGGCGATACTGCCCGTAGTGTGTGGGTCGTAGAGGGCAATGAGGTGAAGATCATCTGCCGAATCGATCGTGGCGGCCGCAAGACTCCCCATCCTGCCCCCTGCCCCCGATACGCCTACCTTCATCGGATGTGCTCCTCGAGGTCTTCGCTGTCGAAAGGACCGACGGCGCCTATCGCGTAGGGCCCATCGTACGCAACCCCCGCGACGTTGATTACGTCTTCGTGCGTGACGGCGGAGATCGCCTCGACGATCTGGTCCACGGTGAGATGATCCTGTCCGACGATTTCCGTGCGACCGATGAGATTCATCCTGCTGTTCGCATCCTCGAGGCTGATGGCGAGCGACCCCTTCACGTGGCCCTTGGCTCGCTCCAACTCCTGGGGTGTCACGCCTCTCTCGACGACAAGGTTGAGCTGGTCACGCACGATCTTGAGGACCTCGTCTGCCTGTCGGGGCGTGGTACCGACATATGTGCCGGACGCGCCAGCATCTGCGAACGGCAGACGGAAGGTGTGGACGGCATAGGCAAGTCCGCGCGTCTCCCTGATCTCGTGGAACAGCCTGGATGACATGCCGCCGCCGAGAATGTGATCGACGAGCGAGAGGGCATAGCGCCGTTCATCGTTCCGGGTGATCGAGGGCGAACCGATGATGAGGTGTGCCTGTTCGGTATCCCGCCGGGTCACGCGAACCCTCGGCCTGCTGGGTGGTGGAGTGAGAGTTCGTTCAACCGGATCGCCGTGCCAGGTTCCGAATCGTTCGGTGACGATCTCCGCGAGCTCCCTCGGCAAGTTCCCAGCAATCGCAACAACCACCGAGTGTGGTGTGTAACGCCTTGCCCAGTAGTCGTGGATCGTGTCACGGGTCATGACGTTGATCGAGTCCCTTGTGCCGAGCACGGGCGGCGAAAGCGGATGACCGTCCCAGATCGCATTGATGAAGTCCTCGTGGGCGACGTCGGTTGGGTCGTCCTCGTTCATGTTGATCTCTTCGAGTACAACGTTACGCTCAGAGTCGATCTCGGATTGGCGAAACGCGGGACGTTGGAGCATCTCACCGAGGATCTCGACGCCTATCGTGAGATCCTCGTCGCGCATCCTCGTCCAGAAACATGTGTACTCCTTGGACGTGAAGGCGTTGTGCCTGGCGCCTATGCCGTCGAGGGTCTCTGAAATCTTGCGGGCGGACCACTCGTTTGACCCTTTGAAGAGGAGATGCTCGAGGAAATGGGAAGCGCCTGCCTCTGCGGGTGTCTCGTCTCGACTGCCCGTATCCACCCAGCATCCGATCGCGACCGACCGGGTCGAGGGCATGTGGTGCGTAATGAGCCTGAGCCCGTTGGTCAGCGTGGTGAGTTCGTGTTCCATCGGCGCTCGATGATAGGAACCCCAACCGCAACCGAAACCGCCCTGCCCGTTCTGTGGGCTGGAGCACTCGGAAACGTGGCTGGAACTCCGGGTTCGTGGTTTCAGTCGTCGTCTGCGGGTCTTCTGCGGCGGGCCTTTGCCCGGCCGCGCGCACGCTTCTCCTCGAGCCTGCGTCGGCGGGCTGATCTCGACGGTCGTGTTGGTCGCCGCTTCGGTGGGTCGGGGCGGGCAGCTTCGTCGAGCATGGCGTGAAGCCGGCGCACTGCTCTCTTGCGATTCGTCGCCTGGGATCGTGAGCCGTCCTCTGTGATCCGGACCTCTGAGCCGAGCTTCTCGACAAGTCGTTCTCGCATAGGTCCGTCAAATGCTCGAGAGTCCTCGATATCGAAGCTCAACTCTGCACGCGTTGAACTCTTGTTGGCGTGCTGGCCACCTGGACCGCCCGACGGCCCGAAGCGCCATTGAAACTCACCCTCGGGGATATCGAATCGCACCGTACCCTCATCGTTCTGTGGGCCAGAAGTGTACGAAAACCACAACTGGAACCCTGGGTTCGCGGCGCCCTCGAACTCTGGGCCAGAAGTGTACGAAAACCACAACTGGAACCCTGGGTTCGCGGTCATCGTACAATGGGGGGTTATGCGCGAACGTGACCAATCTGTTCTCAATGAGATCCTGCCTCCGGAGGAGCGGGCGATTGAGGCTGTGGTTGCACGGTATCAGCGGGTTGCTCCAGCGGTGACCCGGTTCGCCCGTTCGCTGTCGGGCAACGAGGACCTTCAGGTACGGCTCGGCACCCAGTCGACGTCGACCGACAACACGATCATCATCGACCCTGGCGTCTTCCAAACGGCCTACGCTCGATCCGCTCCGGTCACCCCATCGGAGGTGGCCCTCACCTCCGCCCTCCACGAGGTCATCCACCTCATCGCAACCGATTTCGACGAGGAGCGGCCGATCCCCAAGGAGTGGTTCGCCTTCAGGCCCACATCTGAAGAAGACGAGGCAGACGTCGAGGAGGCCATGGTACCCGTCGGGCTCTTCGAGCTCGGTGAGATGGATGAGGACCTCGTTCGACCTGATCTCACCGAGGACGACATCGATCTCGACGCCGAAGGCGAAGGCGACCCGAGCGTTGTGCCATTGCTCGAGGCGCTCCACGCCGTTGGCGGACCCGCGGCCGAAGCGATGTTCCTTTCGATCGAGGATGCACGCCAGGAACGGATCAACTTCGGCACCTATCCGGGAGCGGGGTCCGTGCTCAAGGATCTGTATCGCACTTCTGTGGGCCACGCGATGGCGTACGCCAGGCCGCTTGGCCAGTTCGCCCTCGCATGTTTTATGATCATCGGCGGTCACGAGGAGCGTGACCGGCTCCAACGGAAGCTCGCCCCCCACGTTGCTCTCGCAATCGACGATGCAATGGCATTCCTCAACCCCGTACTCGAGCTTGACGATCCATGGTCCGTTGGCACCGTTGCACTCCAGCTCCTTTCGGTGGCAAGGATGCACAATCTCGTCCACGAGGGCTCCGCGTCGACATCCGACCGAGCCCGCAAGGCCGAGATGGAGGCAGACAAGACTGCCATTGCCGATTCCGTCGATGCAGTGCGCCTCGTGACTCCCGCTCTTGCCGACCGCGAGTCGTACGACCAGACGCGGACCGCGGCCCAGTCGGTCTCCGCCCAGAACGGGAAGCTCGGTGAGTCGGAGACGGCGGGCGACCCTGCCACGGATCAGCTGATGAAGGTATCGACGGCCCCTACCGTCTTCCTGCCCACAGGACAGGGCGGGAAACTGTTGGTTGCCGACTTCC